>Ga0315331_10003402_pt1 | contig 12027 bp, 9 predicted proteins | sample M160m34915metaG_FD_203456 | JGI IMG/M metagenome (GOLD analysis project Ga0315331, IMG submission 203456) | Ammonia-oxidizing marine archaeal communities from Monterey Bay, California, United States - M1 60m 34915 | ecosystem: Environmental > Aquatic > Marine > Intertidal zone | place: USA...
GCAGCAGACTTGAGAGGAGGGGGCTCTCAATCAGCTAGATTGACCTACGGATTAGTAACTGCAGCCAGCCAATTAAGGGGATTATTGAATCAGGCGGGCTGGAGAGTTGACGCTCATTTACACAGTGTTGGTGATTTACATGCTAAACCATTGTTCCAATTAGATAGAGATACAGAACCTCCCGAAGGTTCGACAATGGCCCGATTGAATTGCCTGGATTTAGAGGCTGCTGAATCATTCTCGAACTTTATTGAAGAAGTTAGGATGGATCAAGACTCGGTCGGTTCGAGTGTCGAGTGTATCATTGAAGGATTACCAATAGGTGTAGGTGAGCCTTGGTTTGATGGCCTAGAACCGGCTCTAGCACGAGGTATGATGGCGATTCCCGGTGCTCGTGCTGTTGAATTCTCTAGAGGGGTTCAAGCATCAAAGATGAGAGGTTCCGAGCATAATGATGCATGGCATTTTGATGGTAATAAACCAGAGTTGGAAGGTTCAGAATCCGCTCAAGCAGATGGTGCACTCGGTGGTAGGTCAACAGGTGCTCCAATTCGAGTAGTTATCCACTTCAAACCACCAAGCAGTATATCCCGTGAACAATCGACTCTGCACTTGCCCAGTGGTGAAAAACGTCCGCTACAAGTTGGTGGAAGGCATGACCCTGTATTGGGCCCTCGGGCAGTTCCAGTTGTCGAAGCTATCGCTAGGCTGGTTGTAGCGGACCTGGGGATGATTGGCGGATTCCTAAATCCAGAGTAGATTACGGGCTCACTTGTTTGCTCGGCCTTCTTGCATTTGCTGTAGGCGTAGAGGTAGGTTAACTGCAAATGCGGCTGCGATAACCGTGAATACCATGGCGGTTCCGAGCGCTACACCGTATACTGAAGTTAATTCCACAGACTCTCTCAATCTGTTTGCTTGAACGCTATCGAATATACCGACCATTGCAGGAATAATTAGGTTGATGAGAAGGGTCAGTAAGGCTACTACTCCTGCAACAACTGGAGTGATTCCAATCGCTCGGTAATATTGTCTGATGATTTTCCCTTCTCCCATTACGTAGACTTCTCCAGTTCTAATTGAAGTGTCCAACATTGAAAATCGAATAATTCCGTTGGTTAATTCGAAGTACATGACTAGGAAAACTGCGTAGGCAATTAGTAGCACCTTCTGTAAAATCTCTTCCTCAGGTAGTAGGTTGAATCCGAATTCTACTTTGCTTCCTGCGAATCTTAGGGTTACGAGTAGCATTGCAACGTATGAGACCAACAATGCCCTCTGATCACGTTGGAAGATGCCATATGCCCCTCCAATAGCACCGATAACCATGATGAGGATGTGAATAACCCCTCCAATTATCGGAATCCCAATTAAATTTGCAATAGCAAACCAAGCGGTTCCGGACACCGGAGTGAATAGTAGTGTGAGTGCGGTTAGAAGCACTAAAATTCCCGCCGAACTTACCTGTAAATTAGTCACAGTTCGGTTAGCTGGGAGGAACTTCATCGAAGATACAATTGGCCCTCCGAAGAAAGACTCAATCCAAGATGGCACGTGTACTTCCGGAATCGCATCTTTGGGAATATCAGTACTAGACTTTAGTCGACCAGCAGCCTTTTTTCTGCTTGGCGCGGATGACCTAACGGTCTTCCCATCGTAAAGGTGGGAGGTGTCTGATGCCCCATCTGTTTTTACATCGTCCGCGATAATTTCACCTCCTAGAATCCTCGTGCTCCTGCTAATGCAGTTACGAGCATCATTTCTGGTTCCCAATCCATAACATTTGCACCTAATCCACGTAATTCACTGATTAGGATATCTCGTTCAGTCTTGAGAACTTCATATCCGGTACGATCCAGTCTTCTGGCATCGAACTCGAATTCAAGGCTAGATGGAGAAAGTATGGTCACGTCGAAGTTTCTAGCCCTTAAGTCTCTAACTGCATCAATTATAGTCGGGTCATCTTCTAATGGACTTAGTATAATAATTGGGCTTCCACGATTGATGTGAGGAAGAATACGATTTGTCACCACTTTCAGAGGTGTGTTGCCTTTTGCCATAGCGCCGGCTAACTTAGTCAAAATCACGTACAATTGTTTCTTCCCAGTGTCGCGGTCAACCGAGACGATTTCGTCTCCATAAGTTACCAAACCAACTGAATCTCTTCGAGACAGGAAATACTGTGCAAGGCTTGCAGCAGCCCTTGTACTGTACACCAAGGAATTTCGACTCACTGGACCAGTTTCAGATACAGAACGACTATCGATGATTAGTATTATGTCGCTAACTGCATCACGTTCAAACTCGTTTACCATCATCTTTCCAGACCTAGCCCAAGCCTTCCAGTTTACCTTCTTCATAGGGTCTCCGGGGATATACTCGCGCAGGTTGTAGAAATTCGTACCTTCACCCGGGTTACGAATGTTTACGGCGCCGGTGAAGATTTTGGGAACTCGACTCTTGATCAATGCATCCTTGATATCTTCCATCTTGGGGAATACCAGGAAGTCGTCATAGAGTTGAATTTCCCTTTCATTGTGGAATAATCCGAAGGCATCCTGTACTCTGACGCAAACGGGGCCAATTGTATAGAATCCTCTTAGAGGGGCCTCAATTGTATAGGAGATTTCAGTTTCTTTCCTCCCACCTAATTCCATCAGAACATAATTTGCTCCTTTCTTTATTCGCATAACTTCAGGGACTCTGTCTCGGACCTCTAGAACCTTGGAGAGAGTAGATCGGTTCTGAATCCTAAGGACAACATCAATTTCACCGTCTTCGAAAACCCTCGCAGAGGATAGTTTTCGCATTGCGATGATTGATTGTAGTGCAACCCCTGAATCTGAGTCTGCATCCTCCAAGCGTCGCCCGCTGGAAGCTACGTCGGCATGGTTCGTTCGGAATGCAGCATAGGTAAGGAATGATAGAAGCACAACCGCGACTGTGACCAATTGCTGATTCCTCAACACTAGTCCGAGCAAATACATGGCTACCGCAAGGGCGGCAAACATGGCTGATTTTCTGCTCCATGCCATCGGCTAACTCCTCCTTTTGCTAAATCGGGAATGTCCTCAAACTGTTGGTACTGGTACCTGACGTAGGATATCCGAGATTACTTCATCAGTCTCGAGGCCCTTTATCTGGTGCTCAGGTTTGAGGATTAATCGGTGAGCCACCGCGAGGGTTGCAACCGACTTCACGTCATCAGGTGTAACGAAGTCACGTCCACGCATTGCGGCAGCGGATCGACTTGTTTTCAGAAGTGCTTGTGAACCACGTGGTGATGAACCGACGAGAACTCTTGGGTCTTCACGGGTTCGTGATACAATCTCAACCATATACATTCGAACTGCAGGGTCAACGAAGACATCCTCAATGGCAGTCTGCATTGCGACCACACGAGCAGGATCGGTAATCGTCTCTACTTCTACCTCATCCTTCTTTCTGGCAATACGTCGAGCGAGGATTTCATCCTCATCCGCACGGTCAGGGTATCCTACACTCATCTTGAACATAAATCGGTCAAGCTGAGCCTCTGGTAGAGGGTAAGTTCCTTCCTGTTCAACAGGATTTTGTGTTGCCATTGTTAGGAACGGGGCTGGAAGTTTGTGAGTTACAGTTCCGATAGTAACCTGCTTTTCTTGCATCGCTTCTAGAAGTGCCGCTTGCGTCTTAGGAGGCGCACGATTAATCTCGTCAGACAATAGTAGGTTGCAGAAAATCGGTCCCGGCTTGAAGGAGAACTCTCCTTTCTTTGCATCGTAGATGTTCGTTCCTGTGATGTCGGCTGGTAGAAGATCAGGTGTAAATTGTACACGCTTGAAATCACAGCCGAGTGCATCGGCGAACGTATTCGTCATCAGGGTCTTTGCAAGTCCAGGGTAATCCTCGAACAAGAGGTTACCATTGGACAGGATGTTAACCAACACATTGTCGATAACATGGCTCTTTCCAATGATTACTTTCTGCACCTCGGTGGCAATCGCTTGTCCGATTGCACCGACGGCTTCGAGTTTATCACTCATCTTTTTTGAGCCGCCCTTAGGCTTCTTTTTGGTTGCAGCTTTTTCTTCAGTCATTTTTCTCTCTCCATTTTCTGTTTGTTTCAGTTTTTACCCCATCGTCTTATCGCCACCATTAGTTGGCGTAATTCTTGGGGAGTGTATTTTCTGCTTTGGCTATATGCTAGTTCAACGAGTCTCGGATCTCCGATCATCGTCTGAACCTCAGCTGGCGGTTTAATCGCCATCTGGTCTCTAGTTAGGTCGTGATGAACTCTAACTTTTGTGAATAGTGCTTTTTGCACCCGTTCCCTATAGGAGCCAGGGTCCAATTTATTCGGCCGTTCTTTGAATCGTGTAAGGTCGAAAATATGACGCCAGTTTTCTTTTTCAGGAACTACCATCATTGCAACAAGCAATAGTAATCCAACATTCAGAACCACCAGCCACTTGAGGAATGTATTGGAAGTTAGGAGTACAACCGTCCCCATAGTTTCCACGAATGGAGCCGATATGATTCCGGTAACGTGTCGGCTTTCATCAAAGACAACTTGGAATTGGCTTTTATCGTCACGAATAGATTTGGCCATCTTCTTGTTATCATGTTCCATCATGTCGTCAATAAGTAGCGAGAAGTATTCTTCGTTACCTTGCCAATATGTTTCTCTAACTGTGTTTAACCAGCAGTTATTGGCTTGCTGTTCGCAGGAAGAACTCATGTCGTTTTCTATCGCCACATCAAGGCTCCACAATCTGTTTGAGAAAGCCTCCTCATCAGATACAAAGACAATACTGCCTGTGACTTGTAGTTCTCTAGTATTTCCTCCAACCAATCCTCCTGAACCAGCACTAACCTTGTCGAAGGTAGTAATCCCAGGGTAGTCGATTCGGACAATTAAGGCCAGATCTCCAGGTGCTGGATTTCTCTGGTCATCTGCAAGCCCGTTTCCCTGTACATCGATAAATGCAGATGGAGAAGCGGTAGCGAGAATTTTTACTTGCCTTTGATTCTCTGTTGCTTGGTTTGGATCATCTTCTGGTAGAGGCTCGAATTTCATTCCAGTAGGGGAACGGAACATAACCGGCAGTCTACAATTCAGTCGGTTTTCTTGTAAGACATCTGTATCAACACATCCTTGCCTTAGGTAAGAACTTGGCATATCGTTGACATCTTCCGAAACAGCTGCAAGGCCCCATACGTTTAGCCACGAACCGTCGGTTGGTTGTCCATCTTCATATTCCATCCAGTACTGATTCTCGTCATTGAGTGGGGAATCAAAGAAAGTAACACCAAATTTCTCTGCTAATCGATTTGCATTTGTTCCATCAGCGGCGACGATTACCTTACCTCCCCTGTTGGTTACAAAGTCGTAAATGGCATCGGCTTCAGTTTCAGCAATTGGCTTCTCCGGCCCAATAATCATCAATGCAGTTCGATGAGGGTCTCTCCAATCATTTACCAACATTGGAGTAGACATTGTGTTTGCAATAAAATAGCCTTCATCAGTGGACATTGTTTCTCTCATGTCGGTAACTTGGGCGAGAGAACTAATCTCTCCTCCTTCACCTTCTGTGTAGGCAGAATAGTAAGTTGCCTTTCCAGCAACGAAAATCATGGGCAGAATCAACAGAAGTACCATTGTGGTGGCGACAGAGCCAACCACCATTCTGGTAAAATTGACCTCTTCTGAATTATCTTCAGCCATGTAAATTCCTTTCCATTCAAAGATTTAGCATAGGCTATGGACACCTACGCTTCCACGCGAGCCTCATTCCACAGATATATGTTGTTGATTACAGGGCACCATGATTGGGGGTATTATGCATGGCCAGATGTACATATTGCACTATCTCAGTATGTTTATTTAGAAATTTAAATCAGGGGAAAAAACCTGAATTATTTCCTTCTTTCAGCGTTCATAAATAAGGCGCCAATTAACGAACAAAGTATGACGCTTATTCCAGGTGCTGGAAGATTTGATGTGACCACTTCTACAGGGTCTTCTGGATCGTCAGGATCATCCGGATCTTGGGTATTTGTTGGTGGTTGTTCAACGGTTATTCGTGTAAAGTCAGTTGAGAGCTGGCTTCCATCTGCACCATCGGATGCAACCGTCACCTCAACGCGACAATTCCGTTGCGGATGACTTTCCGATGCTGTTACTTTGAGGTCTGCAGTAGTACTTGCTCCTTTCTCTATGTTTCTTGTGAGTAATGCATCAAGCCCGGAGTCAGTAGTCATCAATGGGCAGTCGTCAGTAACTTCCAACTCGCGAACTTTGTCCCTAGAATTCCCATCATTTGTTACAGTGACTTTGAGTATTGTATCAGTTCCCGAGTTCATCGGTCCAACAGCATCAGCAATCTCAACATTTAGCATGAAAATTTCTGGGATTTCGAGGTCTCCAATTTTTTCTTGATTTTCAGGAATAAATACTGGCATTCCATTCCTCTCCTCTAAATTCGCTGTAATAGAGAAACTTTCCTTCTTACCAGCATCTATTTCGTAGACATCTATACCGCGAACCATAATCGTGAACGAGTCGTTATTTCCAGGCTCTATGGTTGCTTCTTCAGGTGCTCCCATAACTTCCGCTTCAAATGGGAATTCATACTCAAAAGCGACTTTTACCGAAAGAAGACCTTGATTATCGACGAACATCGTAACCGAAGCCATCCCTGCTTCAGAGACTATGAAGGGGTTGCTATCATCTTCATCTGGATATTCTATTCCTAGTTCCCAATTTCCTAGAGATGGTTCTGGTTGAGCCATGGAGTTCGGGATTGTTGCAATTATCATTGCAGTGATTAGTAAAATCGGTAAAATCCCTCGTCTCAAGAGCCTTCCTCCACCAATCCGGCGCAAGCCCGCCGTGTTAACACCTTCACCATCTTTCTTCTGTAGGAAGGTGAGAACCATGTGTTTTGAACAGGCTTCACAGCTTTTCGAATAGATTCGGCTAAATCGTTAATCGATTCTGCACCGGACCAACCCTCTAGGTAGGTGTCAACCTCTTTTGTATGAAGTATTGGAATAGATTCCAGTCCTGTTGTTGCCACCCTAAGTTCGGTTGGTTTTGTTGTTCCGTTTTTCTTCCAAACTGCGGCGACTCCAGCCTCAGGGAAATCCCAAGATTCGCGTTGTCGTAATTTCTGGTAATCTCCATGCCAATCTGAAACATCTTCTGGAAGTGTGAGGTGCGTGACTAATTCTCCAGGTTGGAGTACATTACGAGTCATTCCATCAAGTTGGAAGAATTCGCTAAGTGCCATCGAGCGGACGCCGTTTGGTCCAGCGAGGTGTATTGTTGCTCCGAGACACATTAGAACTGGAGCGAGATCTGCTTGGTAGGTGGCAACACAGAGTGTATTTTGATTTGGAATCACTCTACAATCTGCTTCTGTTCCACAATCACATTTGTGACACCAATCGATGGATTCTCTCCATTGTTCGGTTTGATTGAACCAATAACATCGAGTATCAAGACAGATATTGCCACCCACCGTTCCAGAACGTCTGACCATAACACTGGCAATCGTATCAGCCGCTTTGGCAAGAACGGGGTGTGTAGCGCTTGATTGAACCAGGTCATGAAGTCTGACCATGGCTCCGATATGAGTCTCATTGAGTTCTGTTAACTCACCTATCTTTGCAAGAGAAATCACGTTAGGTTTGACGTTGAGGTGCCATTTGTAATTTGGAAGCAAGTCAGTTCCTCCAGCCACCCAGTCAAATTCTTGATTTTTGGAAGCCATCTCTTCAGCAATAGAAATTGCCTCATCCAAACTGGTTGGAGTGTGTAATTGGAATGGAGGCATACGCATCAGTAATCACCCCTGTGTCTTCTTTCTGTATGCTTCCAAGCGCTACCAGCTAAACGAGGTTCTGAGAGGTATTCTTCAGAGGGGATTACATTGACTGCCCATTTTTCATCCACTTCATCCGGAGGGGTTGTAGGGTCCAACCCGAACAACGCTCCATTGTGATATGGTTGTCTATTATCGTTCAAGCGTCGTTCTAAATCGCGCTTTGCATGATCTGCTGCTCTCTTCGATAGCACTGCTTGTAGCCCAGAGTACTCAAGCCGGGGGCTTGGTAATTTTAGGGGGTCATCCACACCTTCAGCCTTGCATTTTCTTTCAATGAGTTTTAGTAATCTGTCGGGAGTAATTGGTAATTCCGCGGTCCTAACTCCTACTGCATCGTAAACCGCGTTACAAACAGCGGGTAGTATAGGGAGAAGTGGTCCTTCACCTGCTTCCTTTGCTCCGAATGGGCCTTCAGGATCATTAGATTCCACTATGATTGGAAAGACTTGGGGCATTTCGTGAACACTTGGAATCTTGTAATCGAGTAAATCTGGATTCATCAAGTGACCACTTCTACCATATTTCATTTCCTCACTCAAAACCTGACCCATCCCCATATGGCAAGAGCCGATTATCTGTCCTTTGACAGCTAATGGGTTCAGTGCTTTACCACAATCATGGGCAGCCCAAACTTTCTCGACTTTTGTTTGACCCGTTTCAACGTCTACAGAAACTTCAGCGACATAGGCTGAGAATGAATATGCAGGTGCTAATCCTGCGGCTGCACCCTTGTGAGTGCGGCCCATTGGAGGGGTTCTGTATGCTCCGGACGCGACGAGTGCTCCTCGGTCTTCTTGTGCTTTGTGAAGAGCTTCGAGATATGAGACTCCAACTGCCGGGTCATTTTTGGCAAATATTCGACGGTCACCAATGACTAACTTTTCTCGCTCCGCGCCGGTAATTTCAACCGTAGCATCGAGTAATTCGTCGCGGATTTGCATTGCGGCAGAAATCGCAGCATTTGCATTCATGAACGTCACTCTAGACGAATATGAACCTAGGTCAACAGGGGATGTGTCCGATTCCTTTGATCTAATTCTAATCAAGTCTAGAGGTAGTCCCAAGACCTCAGCTACAGATTGTGCAACAACGGTGTCTGAACCTTGCCCGATTTCAGCCGCACCAGTGTGAACAGTAACTCCACCATCCATGTCGATTTTCAGATGGACTGTTGCATGTGGGAATTTATTCGGGTCCCAATGAATAGGTAATCCAGATCCAGATATAAAGAAACCACAGCCTATTCCAATCCCTTTGCCTAATGGCATCTTTCGAAACTTTTCATCCCAGCCGCTCTCTTTTTTCACACGTTCTAAACATTCACGCATTCCGATGCTCGTTACCCTGAATCCAGTAATTGTAGCGGAATGAGGGGGTAATAAATTGGCTAACCTGAGGTCTATAGGGTCAACCGATAGTTTCTCTGCTAAGTCGTCTAACCCAGTCTCTACTGCGCAGCGAGAATTTACTGCCCCGTGGCCACGCATAGCTCCGCTAGCTGGCTTATTCGTCCATACCCTAGCGCCGGTGTAATGGAATGCTCCAATTTCATAGGGCGCTGTGTGTAGAACTCCGTTGTAGTAAGTTGTTACATGCCCGAATGAGGCAAAACCGCCACCGTCAATTAGTGCGTCGGTTTCTATTCCACAAATACGACCTTGGTCATCTGCATGTAGATTCATTTCGATTCTAGAGGGATGGCGGCCACGATTGATCCAGTATACTTCCTCACGGTCAAATGTAATCCTGACTGGCCTACCTGACTTTCTTGCTAAAATTGCAGAGCACATTTCATGAGGAAATGGATCTGATTTGCCTCCAAACCCTCCACCAACAAATGTTCTGTGAACATTGATTTGATGCATCGGGATTTCTAGTACATCGGCTAGGGCTCGATGTACATAATGAGGGACTTGTTGCGGTGTGTAGAGGGTCAATCTACCGGATGGATCCCAATTTGCAACCACTGCATGAGGTTCTGTTGCAGCATGATTTACTCCTGCGAATAACCAGTTTTCCTTGTGACTTGCAATTGCATTTTCTTCAATCCCATCAACATCGCCAAATTCCTGGAAAACACGCTTCTGAACATTAGCATCACCGATGTGATACTTACCTCTGTCGTGAATAGGAAGCTCACTATCTTGCAAACCATCACGCATGTCGTGAATTGAATCCAAGATTTCGTATTCGACTTCGATTAAACGTTCGGCTTCACGCGCAGTCGCCTCATCTTCAGCAGCAACACATGCGACGAGGTCACCTACGTGGCGGACTTTTTCCACAGCCATTGCGTGTTCATCTTTGGTTACCGGCAAAACACCGAACTTGTTTTCTGCATCTGCGCCAGTTGCAATTGCGACAACTCCAGGGAGTTCAAGCGCCTTTGAAAAATCGACAGATAGTACCCGGGCATAATGGTGCGGCGAGCGAATAATTCTTCCAATTAGTTCTCCGGGCAATCTGATATCGTCCCCATACTGAGCCTGACCAGTTACCTTCCATCTCCCATCTACCAATGCGGTTGGCTTACCAATAACTTGTCCACTTACTAAATTGTCATGACGATGCGACCCCCATGGTTGGGCTAATTCTCCACCTTGAGATTCCGGAATCATCTCTTGGTTTGTGGGTCGAGAGAATCTATCTTTGCCTCCAGAACCTGGTTTGGCAAAAGGTAGCTTACCCGGTTGTTGCCGGTAACCAACCATCTCATCCTCATCTTTTGACATTGAATCACTCTCCAGAGAATCCGGGGTGCGGGTCGCTCTTTGGCGAGGTTGAATCTTCGACCGATTCTCCTGAGGTTAGTATTGCAGATGCAGCCCGAACAGATTCCACAATCTGTTGATAACCCGTGCATCTGCATAGATTTCCTTCGATGGCAGTTTTGATTTCTTCATCACTTGGGCTAGAGTTTTCTTCAAGTAACGCCGAAGCGACCACAAGGAACCCAGGGGTGCAAAAGCCACATTGAGAGCCGCCACATTCAGCAAACATCTCCTGTATTGGGTGTAGATGGTGTCCTTCTGCAAGTCCCTCAACTGTAGTAATCTCACAGCTTTCTGCTTCTGCGGCAAGAGTTAGGCAGGAGAGTCTCGGCTCTCCATTAATCAATACAGAACAACAGCCACATGTACCCATGTCACAGCCTCTTTTGGTCCCAAGGCTCCCTGCTTTATCCCTCAATACATCGAGCAGGATTGCATTATTTTCGATGTTCAATTGTTTCTTTACACCATTAATCGATGCAACCCAAGATACTTCTCCAGCCGAGGGTAGCATCGGTAGCCGGTGTTGCACCATGAAGAGAATCCACTGAGGATTCTCCTATTACGCTTCGGTCTGAGTCCTACGGACTCAATTCAAGTCTGAACCTGCCTTATGCATCACTGCTCTTTCTGCATCTTGTAGGTGGCCACCAAAAGTTGAACGAGAAATACCCATTTCTTCCGCCAAATCCTTGATTGTAACTGATGAACTTTCTTGGTAGTAACCTCTTTCGACGGCAAATGATAGGACTTCTTTCTGTCTTTTTGTCAGTACTTTGTCCCAGCCGTTGACCATTTCTCCCCGCATAGTAATGACGCTAACTTTGTCTGGTGGTAAAACCACCCTAAGTAGAGCGAGAAACCTGCGCATTGCTCCAGTTAACCCGGTTACTCGCATTTCCATCCCAGCAGTCGCATCCAAACTATACGGAGGTTGTAGATGTAGATTGGATAGCTCGATAGCAGACTTTGCCAAACTGTGTGAACATAGGATGCTGACCAATATTCCATCCTCCGATTCCTCGTGAATTTCCATTACCTGAAAACTGTCTAAGTCATTTAGTTCATTGATATCTTTTCCATCTTGTAATACAATCTCTGTTAATTGAACGATTCCAACTGGAGAAACTCCCAAATGAGCCAATACCTCAAACCTCTGACAGATTTGTAGGATAAGCCCCAATTCCTTAGCGCCCTGAATGGTTGAGAGATTCCATCTCAGGACTACCTTTCGCATGTAATCCACCTTGCAGTAGTGCTATTCAACCCTATGCTTCGGCATTCAGACAGAGGTAAATTTCATATTATTCCTGAACGCCTTTTTCAATCGCTAAAATTTCCGCACATACGGCTATTGCAATCTCTTCGGGAGTTTCCGCACCGAT
>Ga0315331_10003405_pt1 | contig 12025 bp, 12 predicted proteins | sample M160m34915metaG_FD_203456 | JGI IMG/M metagenome (GOLD analysis project Ga0315331, IMG submission 203456) | Ammonia-oxidizing marine archaeal communities from Monterey Bay, California, United States - M1 60m 34915 | ecosystem: Environmental > Aquatic > Marine > Intertidal zone | place: USA...
TCGACTGTGTCTGCCGGTATGACCGACTCTAAGTTAATAGATGCGCAGTCAGGTTATGAAAAAGGTTATACAGTCGCATTGGCCGGCCATGCAGGCGCTGATATGATCAACTTATCAGTTGGAATGTTAGGATCGATCATGGTCGCAAGTCCAGAAGCTATGGTTATAGATAACGACATGTGTGGTGCTATCTTACGTTCCATAAGGGGGATTGAAGTTACAAATACCTCACTTGATTTAGGTGTAGTGGAACGCGTAGTGACCAATGATGGTCACTATCTAGGTGAACTTGAAACCTTGCAACGGATGAAAACAGACTACCACTATCCTGAACTTGCTGATCGCCAAAGTGTCAGCGATTGGATTGACGCTGGTAGAAAGTCGATCTGGGACAAAGCACACAATCGAGTAAGGGAAATTTTAAAAGCGCCTCCACAAACTCATCTCAGCGAGGAAGTGGAAAAGAATATTCGCGCGAACTATCCCATAAACTTAAAATAGCAAAAGGAGCCAAAATGCATGTTTTTCGAAGTTCAATAATCGATGAGGAAATTAACTTAGTTTGGAACGCTGTTCGTAATTTTGATAGTGTAGTACAATGGAATCCGGGTATTGTTAGTGCTAAATTAGAGACTGGGAGTCCCACTGGATGTGGTGCCATTCGAAAACTTGTGACTGGAGATGGTGCGATTTTTCGCGAAACCTTAGTTGCACATTCTGATGTTGAGTATTTGTATTCATACGATATTCTTATCAGTCCATTGCCAATTATTAACTACATTTCAACTCACCGTTTTTATCCTATCACCCACACGAGACAAACATTGAGCGTTTGGGAGGGTCGTTTTTCTTGTGATCCAGAACATACTCACGAAATGAAAAAAACCATCGGTGATGCGATTTATATCAACGGTATGATAGGTTTGAATAATTTTCTGAAGGAAAGTAAAAATGACTGATACCCTTGCCCCACGTGCCCTTGTTGGCATTATGACACCAGCGATGAATACAGTTGTTCAGCCGGAGTTAGAACTTTTGCGTCCAGATGGTGTCACCAACCAGATGCAACGATTTCGGCTCGGTGGAGATGCAGTATCGGAAGATTTTATAGATGAAGCTAATAAACTCATGGATTGTGCGCCTTTAGCTATTGCTGTGGGGCTCACAACAGATGCTGGGCCAGGTGGACCGGATAAGCTCAGGGTTTTATGTGATCGAGCTTCACAGAAGTTTGGTATATCTGTTCTAGGGGCATCTCAAGCCGGCTACGAGGCTCTTCGCACACTGGGTGCTAATCGTATTGGTGTGGTGACACCTTTCGATTCAACAATTGACGCAATTGTTAAGGCGAATACGGAAGCAGCTGGATTTGAAGTAATTACTATCAAAGGCACAAAGGCGCCATCTCTTCCCGCTATCTGCGAAACCTCTATAGATGAGATTCGTGATGTATTTAATCAGGTTGCTTCTTCGGATTGCGAGGCCATTCTTCAGGTAGGAACTGCATTGCCAGTAGTGGGGTTAATTGCGGAATTAGAGAAAGCTCACGGGAGACCAATTGTGGCTTGTAATGCCGCAGTTTATTGGCAAACACTTCGTGCCATTGGTATCAATGATCCTGTTCATGGCTATGGTCAGTTACTGGAGGTTCATTAAATGCAGAACCATGCTCAAGTTGTCATAATCGGTGGGGGCGTTGTAGGTGCTGCTATTTTATATCATCTCGCGAAAATAGGAATTACGGATGCAACTCTAATTGAGAAGAATGAACTTACGGCTGGATCAACTTGGCACGCAGCGGGTAATATACCAACTTACGCTAATTCTTGGCTTGGAATGCGAGCTGGAAACTATGCGTGGCAGCTTTATAAAGATCTTGCAAAAAATTCTTTAGCCCCAATAACGTATCGGCATACATCTGCAATCTGGCCTGCACACTCAAAAGATCGAATGTTATTTTTTCAACATTTGTGCGGCGTATCTAAGTCGGCTGGTTTTGATTTATCTATAGTTGAACCGTCAGAAATAGAGCAGATGCACCCATACTGGAAAGCTGATAAAACAGTCCTTGGAGGCATTCTGGATCCGTATGAAGGTGACATTGATCCCAGTCAATTAACTCAGTCATTGGTTAAACATGCTCGCAACTTGGGTGCTGAAGTAAAAAGATTTACTAGAGTAACAGGACTAAGTCAGCGTCCTTCAGGTGAATGGAAAGTTGAAACCTCACGTGGAACAATGATCACAGGCACAGTTATCAATGCTGCTGGCTCAAGCGGTGGAGAGATAGCGTCGATGGCAGGTTTACATTTGCCCATTGCAACATTGGAGCACCAATATATGGTGACAAGTCCAATTGATGAATTAGATGCAGACAGCTCTATTTTTCCATTGATACGCGATCCTGACATACGGTTTTATCTTCGTCGTGAACGTAACGCTTTGCTTCTGGGCTCTTATGCGCACGATGGTCGGCCAGTTTGGAGAGAGGGTGTTCCAACTGATTTTGACCATCAACTATTTGCAGATGATGTAGACGGGATGATGGCTGTTTTTGAAGGAGCTGCCACTCATGTTCCTTTACTCGCTAAAGCGGGCGTGCAACGCATGGTTAATGGTCCGATACCTTACTCCCCTGACGCATTGCCTTTAGTCGGACCCGCAGGAGGTGTAAATAACTTTTACCATGCCTCAGGAGTTCAAGTTGGAATCACTCATTCAGCAGCAATTGGTAAAGCGATGGCTGAATGGATCAGTGAAGGTGAAACTGAATGGGATCTATCCGCCTGGGATCCGCGCCGCTTTGATGACTGGGCGAATTTAGAGTACGCTAACCTTCGTGCCTCTAAACATTACGACCTGCAATATGCAATCCCTTATCCCCATCGAAACCTCCAACGTGGTCGCCCCGTTCAGCAAACTCCGCTCTACAACACTCTTGTGGAACAAGGTGCGGTTATGGGGCAGATTGCTGGTTGGGAGCGAGCCTTTTGGTTCCAAACAGACAAGATTAAAGATGCTGGCGATGTAGATTTGTCTTTTAATCATGAACCTTGGCAAGACGCGGTAGCGAAGGAATGCCATGATGTATCGAATACTGTCGGTATTATGGACCATGGTGGTTTCACGAAATACGATTTGCGTGGTCCAGTAGCAGAGAATTATTTGTCGAAGATTTTTTGTGGAGGCATTCCCAAAATAGGCAATGTAAGGCTCAGCTACATGCTTACACCGAAGGGCCGGATATGGTCTGAAGCTACAATTGCCTGTCTGGCCAAAGATCGATTTTTGCTGTGTGGGCCAACACTTGCCGACATACGTGATTTTGATTGGTTATCCTCACATCTACCTGACAAAGGCGTAACTCTATCTCGTGGTTACAAGCATGATGCGGCATTGATGGTCATGGGACCGAAGTCACGTGACGTGCTTGCTCCTCTAACAGAGGCCGATCTCTCAGCAAAAAATGCTCCATGGCTTACCGTAGAGGAAATTACACTCGCAGGTGTTCAGGTTACAGCGATGCGTGTGTCTTATATAGGAGAGCTTGGGTGGGAATTACACCTGTCCTCAAATCACTTGGTGCAAGTTTACAATGCAATCATGACAAATGTTGACGAAATTGGTGGTTGCCAGTTTGGGTCTTATGCCTTGAACGCGATGCGCATCGAAAAGGGTTATCACGGTTGGGGGTCTGATTTTGGTACGGAATACACACTTTTTGATTCTGGTTTGGATCGCTTTGCTAATATGAACAAGGGTGATTTTATAGGTCGAAATGCAGTTAAGGAGCAGGCGCTCAAAGATTCTGAATGGGAGTGGATTGGCCTAGAAATTACCGAAGTCAGTTCCGAACCGATGTCATCTGATCCAATTCTCAAAGATGGCAAATTGATTGGGTATGTCACTTCCAGTAGTCACGGTTACCGAACGGGAAAGCACTGTGTTCTTGGTTATGTCAGACGCGGATCAGTGGAGATAGGCTCGATGTGCGATGTTAAAGTTTTTGGAACCCTCCGGGCCGCCCGACGTCATAGCCCACATGTATATGACCCAGAGAACAGTTTGCTCAGGTCGTGAACAGACCACCGAATATCCTGTGGATGGTTACTGATCATCAGGCCTACGCAAACCGTCCCAATGTTGCAAAAGCCTTACCGCTACAAACTTACTTGTCGCATCGCGGTACGCGGTTAACGCGAGCCTATGCTGCATTACCAATTTGTTCTCCATCCAGGGCTACGATGCTAACAGGCCTCTATCCGCATAACCACGGCCTAACGGAAAATGATGGTCGTTTTGGAGGAAGACTAGGGTTGGATAAAACAGATTGGCTAATCAATCAGGATCTTAGCAAGGCTGGTTATCGTTGCGGCTGGTTTGGCAAGTGGCACCTTAGTCAAGAAGACTCCGCAACAGATTTCGGTTTCGAGGGTTACTCGCAACCCGGTTACGGTTACCCCTACAATACTGATGAATATAAGACCTATTTGAAGCAGAATAAATTAGGCTCACCTATTGCCAGAATTGAGCTTGCCGGTGAGTCACGCCGGGCCTCCGGATCACATGTTGCATTGACGGAGCTTGAAGAATGGTTCGACTATGAGTCTGGAACTGCGGTCCTTGAAGGTACTGCCGAAACACACGAAGCGTTCTTTGTATCTTCTATGGCCGAGGACTGGTTGCGGACGTTAGATAATGAACCATTCTTTCTCCGGGTCGATACTTGGGGGCCACACCCACCTTACATAGTTGCACCGCCGTATTGTGATATGTTTCCTGAACTGGTGACTGCTGCATCTGGTAATTTAGGATCCGACCTTAGAGGCCGGCCAAGCCATCATGTTGAGTACCGTGACTACTGGCAAAAGGCGTTACCACCAAAAGCACGAGATTTCGGACTCCTATCACGGCGGGCGCTTCAACAAGCTGCGCTTTGCGAAAATGCGCTATTGCGACTTCCTCGCTTACTTGAAGAAACAGGTCTAATTGAAAATACTATTATTGTTTATTGTGCTGATCATGGTGATGCAGTTGCGTCAAACGGAGGTGTTCTTAACAAGGGCGGACTGATGGTTGAGGAAACTTTACGAATTCCGTTACTTATTTCGGGACCAGGCATCTGTAGTGGGCGCGTTATTGATGAACTAGTTGGCAATATTGACCTTGTTCCTACTCTTCTAGACGCAGCGGGCTTAACAAACAAAAACTGCGATGGCTTTAGCCTGTTACCGCTTCTGACACAAGGTACAAGACCTGCCCGTTCTGGCCTGATGTGCGAACATTATGGATTGCACACCGCGGTAATGCAACGATGCTGGCACATGGAACAATGGAAGCTGATTGCACAGGAAGATGGCTTTATTGAACTCTATAACCTTGAGGCCGATCCCTGCGAATTAACCAATCTAGCCAAAGATCAGTTTTATAAAAACGTGTGTAACAAAATGATTTCAGCCCTTAAGAAAGAGATGCAGCAAAGTAATGACCCTGCTTTTCACCGAATGCAAATAGACCCGTTAGAGACGAATTAATTTCACCCAAAACCACCGTTTTGACGTGACCATTTTGCTAACGTTTGCCCAACCTTTAGAATGGGACCTTCAACTTTATCCTCGGACCGGATTAAAGCTCGCCATGGAACATTGAGCCCCTCATGACCGATACGAATACCCACGATGCGTCTTGAGTTTATTGCTGGGCGTATTGCCCAACCTGCGAGAGCACTACAGCCACGACCCGCAGCGACCAATTCAATAATTGCTTCTGGAGCTTCTACTGTGGCTGTCCAACGTGGATATCGCTCTGAAGTTCGAAACAATCTAGCAAATTCACGGTCAGGTTCGGGGGTTAATGTGTAGGTAATAAAGTCTTCACCTTCAATATCGCTACCTGTTACGAACTCATTTTTTGCAAGGCGATGATCTGGGGAGAAAATAAATAATAATTCGTCATTAAAGAGTGGGATTTGAAAAGTTCCAATTGGTGCTTTTTCTCCAGAGCTTATTATGATATCCGCATGCCTTTCAGTGAGGGCCTTCATTGGTTCATCCATAACACTTGCCATTACCTGTATTTCTATACCTGGTGCGCTAGAATTAAGATATTCAATAAATCTTGGGAGCCAGTTAAACGAATTGTATGTTTCCAGAGCAATAAGCACGATATGTTCAACACCAAGGTCCATCCGTCTAACGTCCCGTTCTGCACGGTCCATCTCGGAGAGTACGCTTTCTGACATTTTCGCTAAATATTCTGCAGCAGGTGTCATTCGTAAGCGTTTTTGTAAGCGGGTAAACAGAACAATATTCAGACGTCTTTCTGCTTCCTTTATGCGATGAGAGAGTGCTGATGATGTTACACCAAGTGCTTCAGCAGCGTCACTTACTCTTCCGTGTTCGGCAATTGCGCGGATCATCATCAGATGGCGTAAATCGAGAAATGGACCTCTACTCATAATAATACCTGAATAAAATTCATCTAAACGTCCGATTTTCTTTATTGCTTTTCATATTATGTCAAGCCAAAACTTAAGTTATAAGATGAATGGAGATTCAGTATGAAACCCACAACCCAGGAGCAATGGCATGAACGTGCAAAACAGGTTCTACCTGCTGGAGGATATGGGAACTATGATCCGGGTATTATCTTGAAGGCAGGACGTGGATCACGTGTGTGGGACGAAAATGGAAAAGAGTATATAGATTATCTCATTGGTTCAGGACCGATGCTGGTAGGGCATAACCATCCTGAAGTAATGGATGTCGTACATGCACAACTTAAAGATGGCATAACTTTTTTTACCTCTAATGTTAAAGGAATTGAATTAGCCGAGGTGATATGTGATGCAGTTCCTTGTGCTGATCAGCTACGATATGTTTCAACAGGCTCAGAGGCTGATATGTATGCGATGCGTTTGGCACGTGCGCACACCAAACGTGATCTTATTCTCAAGTTCGAAGGTGGGTACCATGGAATGTCGGGAGAGGCCTTAATGAGCATGGCGCCTCAAAATCTTTCTAATTTTCCGCAAGCCATCCCAGACTCTGCTGGCATTACCCAAGCTACACGCGACAGTGTGATAGTTGCTCCTTTCAACGATATTAATTTTGCTAAACAAATTATTGAAGAATATGGTGAGCAATTAGCTGGTGTTATTGTTGAGCCATTACAACGATTGATACCTCCAATCCCTGGTTTCTTAGAGCTCTTAAGAGAAGAAACAAAACGTCACGGAATTGTCTTGATTTTTGATGAGGTCGTAACTGGGTTTCGGCTGGCATGGGGTGGGGGGCAAGAATTATATGGTGTCACACCTGATTTATGCACCTTAGGCAAAGTGATTGGAGGCGGCTTTCCTCTAGCGGCGATTGCTGGAAAATCTCAGATTATGGCTCATTTTGACCTTGCGAAGGTTGGATTTGAAAAATTTACTTTTCAGGTAGGGACTTTAAGCGGCAACCCTGTCGCAGCAGCAGCAGGTTTAAAGACATTAGAAATATTGAAAAGAGACGGAGCATATGAGGCCATTCGAAACGTTGGTCAAAAATTAATGAAATTTCTTGAAGTAACAGCTTTAGCTGCCGAGCTGCCTGCAAAAGTTGTCGGCGATCCAGTCCTTTTTGATATTGTCTTTGCAGAAGGATCGGTCTTGAATTACCGTGATACTCTTGGAGCTAATGCTGATTTTCAAAGGATATTTAACTCCTCACTACGATCCAATGGAATACTGAAAGCTCCGATGAAATTTTACGCTTCATTAGCTCATAATAATGCAGATTTAGAAGCAACCGAATATGCTATTGAGCGCGCTATTGAGGCTTGTGCACATTATTACTGAATGGTTACGCACCCAATTTCTTAAACAAGGTTGAGCGAGGCGAACCCTTGAAAAGGGCTTAGTCTCAAGTCCGTGTGCAGCCTATGCTTGATCTCGTATATCTGACGACACCGCCAATCTATAATTTAATAATATCTAATAATATGTATTTTTATCTCTGTTTTATTGCTATATTGTGCTATTAATCATTCAGTAACATTTAATAAAATTCCACCTAATCCATGCATTATCGGGTGATGGAATGAGCTTAGGAGAATTGAGAAAATGAAAGCGCCATCACATATACAAAAATCCTTGGTTGATGTGGATGACTCAGTCCTTGTGTTAATTGATATCCAAGATCATTTTTTAAAAAAGTATAATCAGGTAAAAAGTCAGAATTTAGTTGATAAAGTTTCTTGGCTATTGAATGTCGCTAAACATCTTAGTGTTCCAGTAGTCGCTATGGCAGAAGCTATTGAGACTAATGGCCCTTTAAACCAAAAAATTCAAGATTCATTACCCATAAATAATAAGGTTTATGATAAAGATTTTTTTGGTATCGCTGGTAACTCTGAAATTTTGGCTGCAGTAGCTGCAACTGGTCGAAAGACGGCAATTTGTGTTGGTGTGGAAACAGACGTTTGTGTCGCACAATCTGCAATAGGGTTGATTGGCGAAGGCTATAATGTACTTACACTTCAAGATGCTGTCGCAAGCTTGGATGCTGATGAAGAAATTGGTCTTGGGCGAATGCGGGATGCGGGGGTAGCAATCAGTTCTGTAAAGGCTCTATATTACGAGTGGTTACGTAGTGTTACTAAAACTGTTGATTTAGGTGTTAAGGCGCCTGAACTAGAAACTACCTTACGTCCAGTGAATCTGAAACTCTAGCTAAGTATTGTTCAGCAGAGCAGTCGTAAATGGCTTTAATAGCAAAAAGGAGGCGAGAAAAGGAAAGCTGAATGGACTCGGGTTGACCACGCGTAGAGCTCTTTATTCTTTTTTAAATTGAATAATCATTTCAAAATACCCAGAAAATTTTACTGTTTGATCGGTGTTGCACCAGTCTCTACATGATGAATCAATCCGTCTTTCTTTAATGCGACCCACATAATGGCATCTTGAGTGCCATTTGGGAAAGTTCCAAAAAAATGTGTAATAAGAATTTCATCATTTTCATAGATGCATCGAACTCTTTCTCTCTTTAGTTTTCCCAACATCGGACCAACTCTATCAATCCATTCTTGTTTTCCTAAAGAGCTGCCATCAGAATGCATCACCATTTTAATATCTTCATGAAAACATTCCGCAGCCATTTCGGCATTGTTCTGTTCAAAAGCTTTTTCCATTTTTTCAAAAATTGACATACGTTGATCCTTTGTAATTACTAATGGTAGTTAATGATGTTTCAAATGACTGAGCAAGTTAACAACCATATTTAACTTTGTTAGATGTAAAGATCAAACCAGTATTTCATAGAGCCTTTTTGAAAAAATGTGAGGGAGAGAACCTTTACAAAATAGAGTTGTTGTTTTTTGCACTCCATCTTGTTTGGAGAGTCATGTTTGTGCGAATGTATCAGTAATCACTTTTTTATTATTCACTACCCTTGATATGAAACATTGAGTTTCTTTATTGGACCAATCTGTCGCCAAGTACCAATAAACCCCTTTGGCATCACCAGCATCTCGCCTGGACCATAGATTCTCGAAGGCCCGTCTTGATTAGTAATTTCAACTTGACCCTCAAGAAAGACCATCACCTCATCGACAGGCCAGCCATTTATTTGCAAGGTGACCTCAGAACCATGGTAAAAACCAACGTCTAGCTTTCCATCACTTGATTGAAAACTGGTCATACCCCCGGCAACTGGCTTGTCGCCAGCAATGACCTGCATAAAGGGATAATCTTCCACGGAAGATAATTCAACAGCCTCCAAATCGGCAGGGTACAGTTGCGTAATTTTTTTATTATCCATCGATCCCTCCACAGAACTATATGAGCATAATTATCTAAACATATTTTTGTTTTTTCTAATTGGCTAATCGCTCTGCTCGTCGGGCCAATTTTTCCGCTAATTTCACACCTACCCCTGGACGAGACCAAGGACAGACCGCAATACAGATGGCACAGCCAGAAGTTTCAGCAAAAAAAGGAATACACTTGTCAAAATCAACGGACCATTTTGTTTCTCCACGAACCATTTGTTTCTCAGGTTTAATAGCAATTGGGGGGCAAGCATTTTCACACACACGACAATTTGAACAAAATTCATCAATGCCATGGTTTGCTTTTTGAGTAAGCTCAAAGGGAGCATCTGTCAGCACAGCTCCTAGTCGGAAAGCAGAACCAAACTCTGGAGTTATGAGAGAACCATGCTTGCCCAATTCACCAAAACCCGCTTCTAACGCATGCGGAATCATAAGGATTTTACCTACCATTGGCCCAGTAACTGGCTCTGCGTCCCAGCCTTCCTTCCTGAGCCAAGCAGCCACTTCATTGGCAGCACTAGCTGCTCTGCAATATTGACGTGTCACTTCAATTCCTGCTTGAAGAGTGGGCGCGGTAATAAGTTCGTCAAAGTCGTGAGCTATACCGAGTAGAATTACATTTTTAAATTTTGTTCGATGATGCGAATAAACCCATTCTTGACGTAACTTTGTAACACCAATTTTTTCACATACACCTTTATCTAGAAATTGATTTAAGCAGTCATTCCATTCGCAAGGTTTTTTTTCTGACTGTTCTTCTTTTATTTCTGGTAAAGGCGTATTTATAATTGATCTACGTTCGTCCCGAAGTTTCATCAAATTTTCATCATTAGGTTCGTTTTTATAGAACCATTCCTGCATCTCACCGAAGCTAATTTTATCATTTTCAGTTGCCCACCATACAATGTCTGGCTTTCGGACTTCTGTATCTCCTACGCCGTTAATTTCGTTGCCACTGATATTGGGGGGCCACAATTTCATTAATTCTTGATTAGGTCTGAAGGGTCTATAAGGATTTTTTTTTGCCAAAATAAATCTTTCTTAAAAACATCCTATTACCACCGCGCTTACAGATCACTTAACAGATCCAAAGGCAGGCATATTTACAAGCTCCTAGATATTAGCCAGAACCTCACCTTCACAAACTGAAACTATTGTTTGCCCGGTCTCGGATGCAACTCCCTCTCTTATACGGCTTAATGCTGCATGAGCGGTAGCCTTATCGGGCCAAACAGTCATACTCCTGGCTGTGGTCGCGCTTGTTTGAACATAAAAAAAGCTAAGAGCTCCCATGCTTTTTATTTCTGCTGGGAAATCGTTTGATGATGATTGAAAATCATCGGGTAAAGCATCGAATGACCAGTCAGCTGATGTTGCATACATATTGTTTCCTCCATTTGTGAAATTAATTAAGCATTATATCCGTAATCAGAATTACGAAATATTGTTATGAAATCAAGGTGTCAAAAATCTGTGAGCGGATAGTTGCTAAAGTTCACGGATCGACTAGGTTGAATTGAATAAACCTATGGATATGATTTTTCTCATGCTCATCAATAAATTAAATCTTATTAAGAGCTTTTAGACTGACTTGTGAGCTGACTTATTGCTTGTTATTATAAGGTTGTAAATACAATGACTTACGGAGGGTTTTGGTAGAGGATATGTTCGCCTTTTTTAGCGCTCAGGTAATTGTTAAGTTAGAAAAACTTAACAGGTCTTAATTTAAATTGAAGGTTTGATACCATGCATAAACTAATTCCTTTGTTTTACATTGTGATCTTTGTCATAGTTTCAAAAATTGCATTAGCGGAAACTATTCAAATTAATTTTACTGGGAATGACTCTTATAGTATCGAAGTTGCTCACATTGATGTTGGGGATACGATAGAATGGTATCCAGATGATGACGGACATAATGTAGAATTTCTAGCAGGTCCCAATATGAAGGCTCTTCCAGCAAAATCGAAATTAAATGCTTTGCATTCTGTTGTTTTCGAAATCCCCGGGGTTTATTTATATCAATGCACTCCACATGGTAATAGTGGTATGATTGGTTTAGTCGTTGTGGGAAATAACTTTAAAAACCTAGAAGATATTAAAAATATCCAATTATCTCGCGCAACAACTTCAGTATTAGAGAGATTGATACGAATTGCGTTATCTAAGTAATCGTTAGTCGCGGTTAAGAAGTGAGGGTTTTCTATGTTTT
>Ga0315331_10003406_pt1 | contig 12023 bp, 10 predicted proteins | sample M160m34915metaG_FD_203456 | JGI IMG/M metagenome (GOLD analysis project Ga0315331, IMG submission 203456) | Ammonia-oxidizing marine archaeal communities from Monterey Bay, California, United States - M1 60m 34915 | ecosystem: Environmental > Aquatic > Marine > Intertidal zone | place: USA...
CTGGAGGAATTGTCCGAGTCGCTGATCAATGTTGGCGTGATGCCGTACTATCTCCATCAGTTGGATCGTGTTTCCGGAGCTGCGCATTTCGAGGTCGATCCTGACGTTGGGCGACGTTTGATTGCAGAGCTTCGGAAGCGTTTGCCCGGATACGCCGTTCCGAGATACGTTCAAGAAATCACTGGAGAGGCTCACAAAACAATCATCGAGTGACGACAGTCGTCTGCCGGTGGTCGTCTCTTGCTCATACCAGAAAGAGGAATAACATTGTGACTTCGCAAACAGCACACTCACGAATTCTCGCTTGGCTGTCCGTGACGGTGGCTGTGTCAGTCTTCGTCGGATCGAATCCAGCCCAGGCTGGTTCATCCAACAGTCTGATGGATATTTCTGCGGATGGATCGTTGCTGGCATGCAGCAATCGCGACAGCGGTACGGTTACCTTCGTGGATCTCGGCACAAACCAGGTGCTCCGCGAAGTCTCGGTTGGGCATCATCCCGAAGGTGTCTCGTTCATTGGGCAATCCCGCGAGCTTGCCGTGGCTGTCTATGACGATGACGTTGTTGTCATTATCGACGCAGACTCCGATAAAAAACGATCGACAGTGTCAGTTTTCGACGAGCCGTATGGAATCGTTTCGACAACGGATGGCAGCCGCATTTATGTGACGCTCGAATATCCAGGCCAAGTGGTCGAGATTGATCCTCGGACCTCAGAAATCACACGCACGTTCCCGGCGGGATCATTTACGCGAGGCATCGCGATCACGCCCGACCAGAAGCGGCTTCTGATCAGCGAATATTTGACGGCGAACCTCCGAGCGATTGATGTGATATCTGGAAAGCTGGTTGATGAATGGCCGGCTGGCAGCACAGATAATCTGGCAAGACAACTCACAATTCATCCGAAACGCCCCAAGGCCTACGTTAGCTTCATTCGGTCAAAAGTAACGGCGCACCAGGGGGCCGGATCAATTTTCCCCTACCTGGCCGTTGCGGATTTGATCGATTCAGAAGATTCACGCCGCAAGCGAATGCCGCTGGATTCTGTTTTTGGGACACCAGTGACGGCTAATCCTTGGGAAATCGCCATCAGTCCGGACGGGCGAAGACTGTTCGTTGTATTTTCCGGGACCGACGACATGCAGGTCTGCAACACAATCGATGACGATTATCGCGAACTCAGTCTGGCGAAGTACATCACGACCGGACATAACCCTCGCGCGGTTCGTGTTTCGCCGGACGGCTCTCGGTTTTACGTTTACAACGCTCTGGACTTTGAGGTCGTCGCATATGACGCTCAGCGTCTGCGACCGATAGCGAATATACCCGTCACTAAGAATCCGTTGTCCCCCGAAGTGCACGTCGGGAAAGTTCTGTTCTACACAGCCTTGCAGCCAATGACGGCTCGCCGTTGGATTTCGTGTTCAAGTTGTCACCCCGACGGACAGCCTGATGGACGTACCTGGCACAATCCGGAGGGCTTGCGTCAGACGCCACCGCTGCGTGGTCTGGCGTTTACTCACCCACAACACTGGTCGGCAGATCGTGACGAGACTCAGGATTTCGAGCATACGATTCGTGGCCCTTTGATGGGCGGCCGAGGGTTGCACAAGGGGCGTTTGAACAAACCACTCGGTGCGACGAACAAAGGACTGTCGGCGTCGCTCGACGCTCTGGCCGCTTATACGAACTCGCACACATTTACCCTGAGTCCATACGCGAAGAATGGGCTGTCTCCTTCAGCCGAACGTGGCCGAAAGTTGTTTGTATCCAGGCAGACGAAGTGTGCTGAATGCCATTCCGGACCGTTCTTCACTGATTCTCAGTCCGGTAAACCTGGCGTTCGACACGATGTCGGAACTGGCAACGCCGACGAATCTGAAACGATGGGGTCGTCGTACGATACGCCGATGCTGCTTGGTCTTTATCGATCGGCACCGTATCTGCATCACGGAACGGCGGCGTCGTTGCAGGACGTGCTGACAACGCAGAATGATGGCGACAAACACGGTACAACCAGTCACTTGTCAACCGCAGAGGTGAACGACCTGGCGGAATTTCTGAAATCTTTGCCGTACGAACTGCCGGAACCGCTGGCGGCTGCCGCGAGCATAATTAAAGTCGCGAATTGAGCTGTCTTTGTGGTTGCTGCGCAGGTGCTGACGGTTTTGTAAATTCCAAACGCCCATCCTGCTGGTCACGACAAGCTAATTTGGAAGAGTGATCACGCTGAATGCTTCAGGATAAATCAATGGACCAGTTGCATGGAGTTCTCGAAGATCTTGATCGAGCGGGGCTTGAAGAACGGCAACTGAAGCGGCTCCAATCGTTGCTTGGGAAAATAGCGCAAAGCAATGGTTTCTGGCAGGAGCGAGTTGCCAGACTTGGACAACGAGGCGATCGGAACTTTGTCGTTGAATCGCTCGATGATTTGCAGTCGTTTCCGGTGACGGCCAAAGCTGATCTAGTACAGGATCAGAATCAAAGCCCGCCGTACGGGACGAATCTGACGTTCGGACGCAATGACTACTCGCGACTTCATCAGACATCGGGCACGACCACCGGTACACCGATGCGGTGGCTGGATACTCCTGAAAGCTGGGGATGGTTTCTGGAGTCGTGGGCACAGATCTTTCGGATGGTTGGTCTTACTCCGGAAGATCGACTTTGCTTTCCGTTTTCGTTTGGCCCGTTTATCGGGTTCTGGGCCGCGTTCGAGGGGGCCAATCGGTTGGGGAATCTCTGCCTGGCTGGCGGCGGCATGAGCAGTCAGCAGCGATTGTCGCTGATTGCGGATAATCAGGCGACAGTCCTCTGCTGTACACCAACCTACGCTTTGCGACTCGCTGAGGTTGCGGCAGAGCAAGACATTGATCTTGCATCGGGCTCTGTCAGGATGCTGATCGTTGCAGGTGAGCCAGGTGGTAGTATTCAGTCGATCCGTTCGCGGATTGAATCCGCCTGGGGGGCGCGCGTTATTGATCATTGGGGGATGACCGAAATTGGCGCATTAGCGGTTGAGTGTGCGGAAAATCCCGGCGGGCTGCACATGCTCGAATCAGAATGTATCCCGGAGATTGTCCACCCCGAGACATTGACGCTCGCGACGGTTGACGGAAACGGAGTACGACGCGGCGAGTTGGTGATCACAAATCTAGGGAGGGTCGGTTCGCCTCTGATCCGGTACCGAACGGGTGATCTGGTCGAAGCTGATTCTGAACCATGTCCATGTGGCCGAGCGTTGCTTCGACTGAAAGGTGGAATCCTCGGCCGCGCCGATGACATGATCACGATTCGAGGAAATAATGTCTTCCCTTCCAGTATTGAGGCCATTCTTCGCGAATTTAAAGAGCTTGTCGAATTCCGGATTGAAGTCAGAACCGTGCGATCGATGCATCAGGTCCGACTGCAACTGGAACCACAGCCCGAACTGTCTGAAAACGCTGCGACAGAATTGGGACATCGGATCAGGGGTACGATCAAGGATCGTCTGAATTTTCAGCCGGAAGTTCAGATCGTCGAACAGAACAGTCTGCCTCGGTTCGAACTGAAGGGCCGACGGTTTTTCAGAGTCGACGAGGACTTATGATTCCTGGAAGCCTTCGATATTCGACGCGAAATGGGCAAGATCGCTCTGCTGAAGATTCTCCAGCAGGATCGCCTTCTTTTCTGCCTGGCTGAATCCGTGAATGATTCCAAAAATTATTGATCCACAGACGACGGCTGTAACCTCCACGACGCGCATTGGAAGTTGGAATTCCTTGAGGTCTGCGGAGATTTCTTCATCGCTGCAGTATTCGCCAAACTTCTGACGGCAGTACAGAAATTCGATGCCCATCATGTCGCGAGACCACTCGTAGTCGAACGGACCGAATTCCCGGTGTCGATGTCGCACCCAGAACGCGGACCCTTCGAATCGAAGTCCGGACGCCGTCTCCACGAATCACCTTGCTGGAAATTGAATACAAATAGTTGCGAAACAGCCACGCATTCGGACCATCGCAGATGGCATCATTGTTAGCCGTGACTGCTGCATCCCGCAACAGCGATCGTATTTGGAGCGATCTGCGAGGTTCCGTCAATTCTCAATATCGAAACCAGGATTGTCGGGCAGTCCGTTGATTCTGCGATTCAGTAAAACGGCGCCGACGACAGCAGTCGTTTGAAACATGGCTCCCACGATGGGGATCAGCATCAGGCCTGCGACGATTGTTCCGAGGCCGAGCGTTGATGGCAGCCACCGCTTGGCAAACTGTTGTCGGTCCTTCCAGCGAATTCCTCGTAGTTCTTGTGGGTAACCTAGAAATTCGGCGCCCAGAACCCATGCATGCATGTATCCACCGATGACCAGCGCTGCGACAGTGCCAATGAGCGGGATGATGTTCAAGAACAGAATTCCAACGTCGATAAGCAGGAGTTTCAATGCTGAACGTAGCGCATCGATGATTTGTCCGCTGTACGAAATCTCGGAAAGTTCGTCGGGTGTGGCGCCAAGGAAAAGTTCGACGCGATACGCCAGTTTGCTGAACGCCCACGCGCAAAAAACGCTTTGCAACAGGATGTAACATGCCAGACCAATGCCAAAGGCCAGCATGAGGATTGCGATGAAGCCGATCCATTCGACGATTGGAGTCCACCAGGCGATGGGCAATTCGGTGGCGAACGACGTCCACGCCGACGTGCCAATCCAGAAGGTCATTAATAGCGAAGCAAAGGCGACCGCGATATTTGTTAACAATGCCCAAACGCCATATTGCCAGAGCGATGGATATCGACAAAGAAAACGAAACCCGTCTGCCGCCGTCGAGATACCTTCAACATAGTCCGATACAAGTCGACGTTCCTGTCGTGGTTCCAGCACGTGTGAGTCGTCCATCAGGAATTTCAGTCTTGTTTGAGGCTGATTGTTGCTTGTGTCAGATCAGCGGGTAGCGGTGCCGGTGACGTGATGAGAATCGTCGAGGCGTCCAGCATATTCAGCGATTGGACAACGCACTCAACGCCCCTGGGATCGAGATCAGCGAGCGGTTCATCAAAAAGAAGCAGTTTGGGTTCAAGCACGCACGCTCGTGCGAGTGCTGTGCGGCGTTTTTCGCCACCGGAAAGTGATTCAACGGAACGACGTGCCAGGTGAGCGACGCCGAATCGTTCAAGCCAGAGTGTTGCCTGGTCATGTCGGGTTGATTTGGAGGTGGATCGAGCTTTCAGTCCGTATTCGACATTGCTGAGCACTGTTCCGCGGAACAGGTACGGGGATTGATGCACTAAGACGCGATCGGTCACCGAGGCGTCGACGACACATTCGCCGACGAATGCGGTTTCGATTCCGGCCAGAACTCTGAGCAGTGTGGACTTTCCGCTTCCATTCGGACCGGTGACTCCGACTGTGCTGTGCTGCGCGACTGTAGCGTTCGCAACCTGGCAGACCGTCTGTCCACGTTTAGTGACGGTCAGGCTAGTGATGTCGATCATCGATCGGAAAGTAGGTTGAACGGGAACCGTCATGAGGCTGGCTCCACGGTTTCTCGATTCAGTAAGGCAATTGCCAGAGTGACCAACATGGAAATGCTCAGCAAAATGAGGCTCATAGCCACGCCAGACGCGAATTCGCCGCGAGCTGTTTCCATCGCCGTCGCCGTGGTCAGCGTACGCGTACGGCCAGTGATGTTACCACCAACCATCATTGCAATGCCGAGTTCAGTAAAGCAGCGTGAAAACGCTGTAAGTAATGCCAGTAAGATGGCGAGCTTCGCTTCACGGAGGTAAGTCAACGCTCGTTGGAGAGTTCCCGCACCTAGCGTACGAGCTGTTTCGAAAGCTCTTGGATCAAGACGAGCGATCGCTCCGTGGGTTAAGGTGGTGACGATTGGGAGTGCCAGAAAGAACTCACCCAGTATGATCGCGGTTGGCGTGTACAGTAGTTCGAGTTCCCCCAGAGTTCCCCGACGAGAAAGCAGGCCGTAGCAAAGCAGACCGATCAGTACGGTGGGAACCGACATTCCGACTCGGAACAGGAGCACCAGAAGCGATCGGCCCGGAAATCGTTTCCGTGCGAGAAGCAACCCGATAGTGATCCCGACGACCGTCGCAGTCACGACGGCGACAATGGAGATCCACAGGCTGCGCGATGCCGCGTCGATGACAGAAGCATCAAGATCAAGCAGTAGTTGCAGCGCTTCAAGGATTCCTTCGCGGATCACTCAGGTGTTTCCTGCTTAAGGCGGTCAGGGTGAAAGAGTCGTTGGCCGTTAATTTCGTAGTTTTTAATCAGTTTTTGAACACGTCTGGAAATCAGAAATTCCGAGAATTTGTTGGCTAAGTCTGCATTTATCGCGGATGACTTTTCAGGATTGACGACCAGCACAGCATAGGGATTCTTGAGGTCGTCGGTTCCTTTGACCAGCGGTACGAGTTGGAACTTGTCGCGTTGCTTCATCCACGTGCCTTCATCGGTCAAGACGTAAGCTTGCATTTCGTCTGCAATGATCAGAGTCGGTCCCATCCCCTGGCCACTCTCGATGTAATCTTTCCACTTGGCGAGACCTTCAATTTTCTGCCAGAGTAACTGCTCACGTTTGTGAGTGCCGCTGTCATCGCCGCGTGAGACAAATCGGTGTTTTCCGGCTCCGATTTTCTGTAGTGCTGAACCGGCGTCCCTGCCTTTGACCTGTGCGGGATCAGCAGCCGGACCAGCGATGATAAAGAAGTTGTGCATAATCGGTTCATGCCGGATCCCATGGCCACCATCCATGAACTTGTCTTCAGCCGATCGAGCATGAACCAGCACGGCGTCGACATCGCCAGCCTGTCCCAGTTTCAATGCGGCACCAGTCCCGACCGCAATCAAATCTACTCTGCAGTTATTGGCTTTTTCGAATTCAGGCAGCAGAACGTCAAGCAGTCCGGAATCTCTGATGCTTGTTGTCGAGGCGACTTTTAATACAGATTCTTTTGGCGAGAAGCCACTTGTGGATGACGTCGTTGTTGTATCGGACGCCGACTCGCTGTCGGTGGGCTGAGTTCTGTTGCAGCCAACGGCAAGTATGCCAGATGACAGGAGCATTACTATGTGCAGCATCCATGAATTGGATATTCTTTCCCGAGGCATGGCAGCTTTGATGTACCCGTTGGTGGCGTAACTGAAGGATGCAGAGTTGCGTTGTTCCTGCTGGCGACAACTGGCGCGAAGGGTAGGGGGTTGGTTCGTCGAATTACAATGCGAGGGCAGTCATGCGTCGGTAGCAGCATGCCCATTGCAAGAGGAATGAGAACTCGCGAAGCCGACCGTGCTGTTTACAGCCGCAGCTGGTTGGGACGCGTCCAAACGAACTCCTGTCGAGACCGTAATCACGCGATTAGAAACAGAATTTCCGAGTTGGATGATTCGTGGTCAGTTCTGTTTTGGGCTGTCGGGCGCCGAATTTGCTGACGCAACAGAACCCGTCGGAAGGCTTCACACGATGTTCCTGACGATTGTCTGGTTCTGGGGGTTCTTGCCGCATCAAAACTAATGGTACGGGACGTGGGCGCTTCCCATTTCCGCTGTCTGTCAGATTACGTGCCAGGCTGACCGTATCCGAACTTACCTTGATCTATTGTTTCGGGTTCCATGCACTGGACACATCGGGCCTCGGTACGTGCTGTAACGATGCCGGATTCTTTGGCTTTGTTGTCTAGTGGATTAAATTTGATCCGTTTTTCGCGTGGTTAATGTTCGCGTGGATTCGCGTTCGATTTATTTCTACTCGGTCTTGATTCCGCATAAAACGATGGTAGTTGGACTTTTGATTGAGCGGAGACTACAGATTTTGAAGAACGGCGTCTGTGAACGCTGTCGTTGTTGCCGAGCCGCTAATGTCTGCTGTTCTTAACTCACCGGCGGTGAGCACTGTCTGGACGGCTGTTTCAATTTTCTGTGCGACCGCAATCGCCTCTGCGTCAGCGTGCCGCTCACCGAGCCAGTCGAACATCATGGCTCCCGACATAATTGTGGCGATAGGGTTGGCGATGTTCTGACCGGCGATCTGCGGAGCTGTTCCGTGTGACGGTTGGAACAAGGCGTGGTTTTCGCCGATCTCGGCCGATGGTGCCATGCCCAGTCCGCCAACGATTCCAGCTCCAAGGTCCGACAGAATGTCACCGAACTGATTTTCCATCACCATCACATCATAGGCTGACGGATTCTGCACCATGTACAGGCTCATGGCGTCGACGTAGGTGGCTTCTGCTTCGATTCCAGGATGCTCGGAAGCGACTTCGAAAAACACTTCACGGAAGAATGCCATACTTCGAAAAATGTTAGCTTTATCGACGCAGGTGACCAGTTTCTTCCCATCAGACGGTCGGCCCTTTCGTCGAGCAGCCAGTTTGAAGGCGTATTCGCAGACTTTCCGCGTGCCTTCCCGCGTGATGACCATCGTGTCTGTCGCGACCGAGTCGCCGACTCGACATCCTCCTCCGAAGGATGCGAACAACCCTTCAAGGTTTTCTCGCAAAATGACGAAATCGATGCCTTGTTCACTGGTTTTGAGACAGCTTTCGATGCCAGGATAGAGTTTGACTGGACGTACGGCGGAGTGCAGTCCCATTGCGCGACGGAGGCCAACCATCATGTCTGGCTGCACCTCGGTTCCGTCAGGTTTGCGTACGTCTGGCAGTCCGATTGCGGAAAGTAGAACGGCGTCGGCGGCCAGGCAATCATTCAGAACATTGTCCGGCAATGCGACGCCGGTTTCACGGTACAGTGTGGCTCCGGCATGACGTTCCTGAATTTCAATCCGCAAGCCACACGCTGTCGTTGCAGCATTCATGACGCGAGTCGTTTCACGCATGACTTCAGGGCCGATGCCGTCTCCAGGCAGTGTGACGATTTTATATGGCTGACTCATTGGGTGACGTCCTCAATTGCGATGGCTCGGACGGGGCTTCCGCCGTCGTCCGTAATTACGTAAGGGCAGGGCGTTAAATTCAACGCTGTTACTGTTATATCTTATCGAAGTTGATTAGGCCTTCGACAAATACCACTCCGTCACGAAACATCATGATGAAGATCGTTCTCGGTAGCAGTTCATATTTCTGCGGCGTCAGTTTCGTTTTGACGCGATTTGAATAATCGTCAGGCAGACTTTTGGCGAAGAAAACAGCCTGGTAAAGGAGACCACGTTGTGGAGTGGACCGAAGTCCCGTTATCCCCGACTACCTGGCTGGCCGACCTGTAAATCTCATTCGGACTATTATCTAAGTTCGAGTGACTCGTTTTCGAGTCGCTCAGTCTGGGTTTTGTACTACAGAAGGCTCTCCCACTCATTCTGAGGGGACGTCGAATAAGCTAAGTGACATTCGGTGATGCAACGGACGTGCCCACGTCGTAAAGGAACGGCACGACCAGCAAACTGATTGCCGTAAACACCGTCCTGATAGCGGCAGTGAAGTGGCCCAGGATGATCATCACAATTGTAAATTCCTGTTGCGGACTGGGTCGATCGCTGAACCATCCGGGTGGAAGTTGAGACGGTGCATACCCGATCGCTGCGATTCCGAAGATGTAATCCATCACCTGATCATCGAGACCAGAGATGTCCTTCTGTATCCAGCCCTTCGCTGTCGAAATGCAGACACGATCCATGCAGGTGTTGACCGTGTGGAGAAAAACTAAACACGAGTACGTATCGCTGGCGTTTTGGATATTCAGAGCTCAATTCACATTCATCGTTGAGAGCTTGAGGTCAATTGTTCGTAGATGAAGTCTTCTTCGATCCTGCTTTCGGCTTAACCCGCTTACGAGGGGCAGGTACCGGTGGTTTCGATGGTCGTTTTCCGGTTCGATCGTAGAATCGCATGTTCTTTCCGACTCGATCAAAGTCTCCGAGATCTTCGCGCATCGATTCGGCCAGAGTCTGGAGCCTGTTGACAACGTCGGGATTTTCGTCAGAGACATCGGTCGTTTCACCAATATCATTTTCGAGGTCAACCAGGAACGGTTTGGAGAAGCCGATCCGATCTTTCGGTCCGATGTGAGTATTTCGGCTGAATGGCGCGGCTCCGATCGGCTCTTTGTCTCGAGGCAGGTGAAGCTTCCACTGCCCCTGTCGAATTGCCTGCAGATGAATTCTGAGATAGTAGTAGAAGGCTTTTGTAGAGTTTGCTTTATCAAACTGACCGTGGAAGAGATGGCTGATGTCTTCGCCGTCAATAACCCGATCTTTGGGCGGGATCGTTCCAGCGAGAGCGGCAAAAGTTGGCAGGATATCCAGCGTGCTGGCCAGTTTGTCGCAGGTCAAACCGGCTGGGACCCGTCCAGGGCCCCATACAATTGTCGGGACTCGCACGCCGCCTTCAAACGTGGAAACTTTTCCGCTGCGTAAAGGGCCGGCCGAACCTCCATGATCGGATGCAAGTCGGCCATCCGTGTGGTTTCGGTTCTTAATCAGCCACGGACCGTTGTCGCTGGTAAAGACGACGTATGTGTTTTGGGCGACGTCGAGTTCTTTGACAGTGTCGAGAATGCGTCCTGCGTTGAAGTCGATTTCCTCAATCACATCCCCGTACAGACCACGTTTGCTTTTGCCCTTGAACTGCGGTGACGCATCCAGCCTTGTGTGAGGCATCGTGTGAGGGATGTAAACAAAGAATGGCCCGTTCCTGTTTCGCTGCATGAAGGCGATGGCTTCGTCCGTGTAACGCTTCGTCAGCGTCGACATGTGAGCGGCGGAGTCGATCAACTTCTCGTTACGATAAAGATTAGCGATGCGGTCGTTGCTGGTTGGTGTCCCGAAGAAGTAGTCAAAACCCTGATGGGTCGGAAACAGGTCCGGAAAGAAATCCTTCTGACTGTGTCTGGCGAGATCCCATTTTCCGAAGCAGGCGGTCGTGTAGCCTTGCTGCTTGAGAACTTCGGCCACTGTGATTTCTTTGCTGTGAAGGATCGGATGGACTTGTTTTGTGTTGCCTCGTTCGGCAACTCGCATCGGGTAGCAGCCTGTCATGATGGCAGCGCGTGAAGGTCCACAGACGGGCTGAGCGTAGAAACTCGTGAATTTCATCCCCTCCGCAGCCATTGCATCAAGACGGGGTGTGCGAATGTCCGGGGAGCCGAAACAGCCGACGTCTTCATAGCCCTGATCATCTGTAAAGATAACGATGAAATTTGGTCGGAACGGCTGCTCGGTAGCAGCAACCCGACTCGATTCGCTCAGTAGTAACCCATTAAGAACTGCAGGCATGGCGAAAAGCCAGGTCAGTTTCGCAGGCAAGGTGAAGGTTTCGTGATGCAGATCGTTGTTTACAAATCTATTGGATCGAATCATTTCGAGGTGGCTCTTATGACGAGTAAGTGAAAACTGGACAGTCGCGGTCGTCGTATCCGGGCGAATTGTGCATAATGTCGACTGAAGAACCGCTTCGCAAAGTTACAAAGAGTGAAGGTTGAGCTGATGTTAAGCAGATATGGCCTGCACACGTCGGATTTATTTCATCCTGTGCGACTCCAACCACGCTTCGTACTGTCCGTTGCGATGGCGGCATGCTGTCTGCTTGCTTCCAGGAACGTGCTGGCTGCTGACGGGCCTGCTGCTCTGGAATTCTTCGAGAAAGATGTGCGACCTCTGCTGGTCAAACATTGCTATGAGTGTCATTCAGCCGGTGATGTCGATGGCGGTTTGAATCTTGATTCGAAGGTAGGCGTCGCCAACGGGGGTGATAGTGGTGTTGTCGTGATGGCAGGTGCCCCTGATAAAAGTCTGCTGATTGAGGCAGTGCGGTATAAGAATCAGGATTTACAGATGCCACCGAAGGGGCAAATGTCGTCCGCAGAAATTGAGATTCTTGAAAAGTGGGTTCGGCTTGGCGTGCCTGATTCCCGGACGGGAAGCCGTCCTGGTACGGTTCGACCAACTGGTATGACCATCGAAGATGGCCGCGATTTCTGGTCATTCAAGCCCGTTGCGGATCCAGATATTCCATCGGTCGAAAATGCTGATTGGGTTCAGATGCCAATCGACGCGTTTGTCCTGTTAAAACTG
>Ga0315331_10003407_pt1 | contig 12022 bp, 10 predicted proteins | sample M160m34915metaG_FD_203456 | JGI IMG/M metagenome (GOLD analysis project Ga0315331, IMG submission 203456) | Ammonia-oxidizing marine archaeal communities from Monterey Bay, California, United States - M1 60m 34915 | ecosystem: Environmental > Aquatic > Marine > Intertidal zone | place: USA...
CCATTTAGGGTGTAAGAATCTAATGCTGTTTCTGTGAGAGAAGAGCTTGTGCTATGATTTATTACTAAATCCAATGTGATCGTAGAATCACAGCCATGAATAGTAGTATATTCGACAGCTGCAGTGTTGTTGTTTTCGGTGTAGGTGTTGCCATCAATCCAGGTATAGCTATCACATGCCGTTTGGGTGTCTATTCCAGCGAAAGAATTGTTAATGGTTAAGTCCAAAGCAATTAAAGAATCACACCCTTCTATGTTTGGAAGACTATATGTTGCCGTATTGTTACTTGTGGTATAGGTATTCCCATCAATCCAGGTATATGAGTCGCAAGCGTTTTGACTGTCTGTAGTGCTTGAACCCGACCCTTGCTGATACACTCTGATATAATCTAGTACCATTTCGCTATCTGTAAAAGCAGGGTCTATTGAGTTTTGAATCGCCACATTTAATAAAATATACTGGTCTGCTATGTAAGGCCATGTGCTCATGTTTTGAGGCGAGGGACTATAGGTATAATAAGGCACCCCATCAAGACTAAATATAATTTCATCAGTCGTCCACTCCATGGCATAAACATGAAATGTATTTGAAACGTCGTTTGCCATTATTCCTCCATGATTCACCGTTGCTCCAAAAGAAGATGGCGTATGCAGGGCACCTTGGACATAATTTTGGTTAGATCCCCAATGCTCCATGATGTCAATTTCCCCACATTCAGGCCATCCAGTCGTTCCAAAACCTTGAGTCTGCCAATAAGCTCCTGTTTCATTGATGTTCTTTCCAAGCATCCATATGGCCGGCCAGGTTCCCTCTCCCTCAGGTAGCTTTGCTCGTGCCTCAACACGACCATAAGTAAAGGCAAATTTTGAATTAAGCCGAGCAGAAGTGTACTCTTTAGTTATGCCCTGAACGGGATCCGTGTAGGTTTCCTCTTTTGCTACAATATGTAAGTATCCATTTTGAACAAATGCATTGTCTTCGCGATCTGTATAGTGCTGAAGCTCTCCATTAAACCATCCCCATCCATTTGGGATATAAGTTTGATGAAACCACTTTGAATTGTCTATTGGTCCATTCCCGTCAAACTCATCCGACCAAACCAAATTACTAAAAGGTGAACAGTTTCCAACACTACCATCGTAGCTTAGATCATCTATATATGCGGTAACAAGGTCAAAATTATTTTCTCCATTTATCTGTAATACCACTCGATTGAAATCAGTTCTTAAAACAGGATCTAGAGACCCTCCATTGAAGTTAATAAAGGGGTCATTGAGGAAATCAAATGATACCTCCTGCCATTGGTCAGGAGTTACGTTTTTAATGATTTCAGATTGTGTTTCCCATGGCGCCCCAAGTGTGCCATCCTGCAACTTCAGTGATATTTGATTGTTTTGATTACCTGTTAAACTTCCAGATGTGATAAATATTTTTAGAGTAAATGTGTGATTCACTGAAAGGTCAAAATTCTCATTCACATCAAATCGAACGTTCGCATATTGACCCCCTATATCTGAATATTTTAGAACAGTTGATGACATATTTATACCCTGCACATTTGGGTTTAAAAATGCAATATCCATAATACAATCATCTCCAAACCACGTTGTGATATCTCCATTGCCTTCGAAATCATCATAGACATTCTGAACCTGAGACCCAACCCCAAAAGCAATGAAGAAAAATACTACTGTGAAGTTGTTTCGCATAAATTCTAATGTCTTGAGATTCTTCATAGTGTCAAAAATACGCTTATTGACGTACAAAGCAAAACGTCCTGTACATTTTTTCACATAGTTCAAATTCATGTCATTCGATTCCTCAAGATTTTAATTATATAAATCTGCCGTTATGAATTTTATGTATATTTAATATTCCATTTTAGGATGGTAATGTATGACTAAATAATAAATAAAAAGATATGAGTGATTTCCCATGGTTTAAATCCTACCCTTCTGAGGTACCAAAAACAATAGAGCTTAATCGATACAACAATCTTGTTGAAATTTTTGATCAATCGGTTGAAAACTTTGGCGATAAAACTGCATATAAAAATATGGATGTCGAGATCAGCTTCAATGATGTTTCAGCTCACGTCGATGCACTTGTTTGGCATCTTCAAAACAATACGAACCTCAAAAAAGGAGATCGAATTGCACTTCAAATGCCCAATCTGCTTCAGTTTCCAATCACCATTTTTGCTTGCTTAAAGGCAGGCCTAGTCATTGTGAACACAAACCCTCTTTATACGGCAGAAGAGATGCGTCATCAATACAAGGACTCTGGAGCGAAAGCCATTATTATACTTGAAAACTTCGCCCACAATCTAGAGGAAATCCTTGCTGAAACAGAAATTGAAACGGTTATTACAACGACCATCGGCGACATGCTTGGTGGATTAAAGGGAGCAATTACCAATTTCGTAGTTCGAAAAGTTAAAAAAATGGTGCCGCCGTTTACACTAAACGATACTACTCCGTTAAAGCAAATTTTTAAAGACTGTAAAGGGAAAAAAGGAGCACCAGTTTCTCTTGAAAAGAGTGATCATGCCTTTCTTCAGTACACTGGGGGAACAACAGGAGTATCAAAAGGAGCAACACTCTCACACGGGAACATTTGTGCCAATGTACAGCAGGTAGAGGCCTGGATTGGACATAAGTTTGAAGAAGGTCAAGAAACAATCATCACTGCCCTTCCGATGTATCACATCTTTGCACTTACTGCCAACTGCGTGGTGTTCTTTAGATACGGAGCAAAAAACATTTTGATTACGAACCCGAGAGACATGAAAGGATTCTGCAAGGACCTTAAGAAAAATCCATTTACGTTTATTACTGGTGTCAATACCCTTTTCAATGGTCTATTAAACCAGGATGCTTTCCGAAGCCTTGATTTTAGTAAGCTTAAAATGGCCCTTGGTGGAGGAATGGCTGTACAAGATGTCGTTGCTGCCGAATGGGAAAAGGTGACCAACAGCCCTATGCTAGAAGCATACGGTTTATCCGAAACAAGTCCTGCCGCTACCATCAATCCAGTTGGTGGAAATCACAAGGTGGGTACAATTGGTTTGCCCCTACCAAATACCGATATTAAGATTTTTGATGACAACAAGGTTGAGGTCGCTCCAGGAGAAAAAGGAGAAATTGGAATCAAAGGTCCTCAAGTGATGCAGGGCTATTGGAACCGTCCTGAAGAAACGGCCAATTGCATGCATGGAGATTATTTCCTTACAGGAGATGTTGGAATTATAGACGAAGATGGTTTCTTCAAAATTGTGGACCGTAAAAAAGAAATGGTCTTGGTTTCTGGGTTTAACGTTTATCCAAGCGAGGTAGAAAAGGCAATCACAGAAAACGCTAAGGTATTAGAAGTTGGTGTTTGTGGAGGTAAAAATGATGATGGAACAGAATTCGTTCAGGCCTTCGTGGTGAAAAAAGACGACTCTTTGACCAAGGAGGAAGTGATTCAAACCTGCAGGGACAACCTGACCAATTACAAGGTGCCTAAAGTAATACACTTCAGAGACGAATTGCCCAAATCAAACGTGGGTAAAATTTTAAGACGACTCTTAAAATAGTTTTTGATGCTGAAGATACTATTTTTTGCAACATTCATTCTATCACCCTTATCTAGTCCGAACTGTGTAGTTCAAGGGTGGCCTTTGTATGTTAAAACTATTACAGGTGATGTAATAACACTTTACGCTGATTCTTCTGACACTATTGAAAACATTAAACAAATGATTACGCCAAAATTGAATGAACTGGGGCACTGTTATTATGGCTTTGAAGATGGAATTGGACCTGACGACATAATAATTAGTTTTGCCGGAAAACAATGTGAGGACGGAAGAACCTTGTCAGATTACAACATACAGAAAGAAAGCACAATTCATGTGACAATGAAAACCCGGCCTCCCTTATGTGATCAAGTGCTCTTTATAAAAGACATGTTCAATGAAACATTTGTTAATGGAACAGGGGTTTCTCTTCCGCCACTTCAGCTCAAGACTTACCTCAATAATCTTACAAAAGCATTCAAAAGGTATCAAAAGGGTCCTGATGGTTCAAAATGGGGTATTCACCCTCGCAACCAACGAATATCATTTGGAGGGAAGATTCTTCAGGGCAATCAAAAAACTCTGAGTTATTTCGGAGTACATCCGGGAGACACCCTGATCTTATCTGTCAAGAAAAAAAATTAATTCTTGCTTTTCCGTGCGTATTGACAAATTCATTTGGTGTGTTCGCCTGGCTAAAACAAGGTCCTTGGCGTCCAAATTGGTAAGCGCCAACAAAATCAAGCTAAACGGAACAGAGTGCAAGCCGTCAAAAGAGGTGTGCCCCAATGACCTCATTACTGTTCAAAAAAACAATGCGCTTTTCAGCTACAAGATCACTCAACTCACCAATAAAAGGCTGGGGGCTAAGCTCGTTCAAGACCACATTATCGACATTACTCCCGAAGAAGAAATAGAGAAATACAAAACCTATCAAATGGCTCAACGTGCTTACCGAGGAAAAGACCAAGGCAAACCCAATAAGAAAGACCGAAGAGATCTTGACCATTTTTTAGAAGGTTGGTAAGCAACATTTTTAACTTTTCCAAAGTTCTTTTTTCTTGAAGTAAACTATAAATGCGGCGGACCCTCCAATAAGACCATTGAACTTAAAAATCTCTTTTGATTGACCTTTCCCAAAACTTGCCTTTATTGATGGGGAGGATGACGTGATTTGAAATCCCTTAGAAAATTTAACCTCACTCAAGAGGGCTATATTGTTTCCTCCCGAATCCAAAAAATGACCTTTCTCAAAATCAAGAATGGCCATAATAGGTTGCTCTTCCAAACTTGCCGATTTTTTTCTTTTTATTCGTGTAAGTGCCCAATAGACAATATATCCACATAATCCAGAGCCCAATAAAATGAGTGTTCCTACCATCAAATTTAAGCTAATTATCACTGCGCCAGATACTAGTAAGATCGTGGTCAAAAGAATAAGCACGAAGCTCATGGTAATTAGTCCTCCGATTTGGTGGTCTACCAAAACAATCCGTTGATCGGTTTCATATATGGCAAAACCTCCTTTTTGTACAACGGGTAGATTTGTTCGATTGTTCATGGTAATGAAATTAACAAAATCTTTAGAAATCAACCCAACAATCAGACCAAGCTAAAACTCTTTGGGGTTATTCCACAGTAACGGACTTCGCTAAATTACGTGGCTGATCTACATTACACTCGCGCATCACTGCGATGTAGTAAGAAAGAATCTGAAAAGGAACGGTAGCTATTAAAGGCACTAAGTACTCGTTGGTTTCAGGAATCTCAATATAATCATCAGCAAATTGTTTGACCTGCTCGTCACCTTCTGTGACAATAGCCACAATTTTACCTTTTCTTGCTTTTACTTCTTGAATATTACTGACCACTTTTTCATAAGATGGACCTTTGGTTGCAATCACAAAAACGGGCATTTCTTCATCGATCAATGCAATCGGTCCGTGTTTCATCTCTGCTGCAGGATATCCCTCAGCATGGATGTATGAAATCTCTTTGAGCTTAAGCGCACCCTCTAGAGCAACAGGGAAAGAGCTTCCTCTACCTAGGTAAAGAGCATTGGATGCATCTTTATATTTTTCAGCAATTTTTTTAATTTTTTCTGTCTTATCTAAAACCAATTGCACCTTGTTTGGAATCGCCTCCATAGCGGATAATAGGTTTCGATATTTGGAATCATTTAGCTTGCCTTTCTTTCTGGCAAGAGAAGCCGCCATAAGCGTCAATACAGTTACCTGTGCGGTAAATGCCTTGGTCGAAGCTACTCCGATTTCAGGTCCTGCATGCGTATAAGATCCCGCATCTGTAATTCTTGAAATAGACGAGCCCACAACATTACAAATTCCAAGAATCGTCGCACCTTTGCTTTTCGCAAGTTCAAGCGCGGCCATCGTATCCGCCGTTTCTCCTGATTGAGAAATCGCCAATACAATATCCCCCTCATTGATGATTGGGTTTCGGTATCTGAATTCACTTGCATATTCCACCTCGACATTAATCCTGGCCAAATCTTCAAAGAGGTATTCTCCCACCAAGCAGGCGTGCCAGCTGGTTCCACAGGCCACCATTACAATGCGGTTCGCCTTAATAATATCATTTTCGTAATACTTAATCCCTCCTAAAGAAACCCATCCCTCTTTTGCGTTCAATCGTCCTCGAAAACAATCCTCTATGGACCGGGGCTGTTCGTGTATTTCTTTAAGCATGAAGTGGTCATACCCTCCTTTTTCAAGGGCCTCAAGATGAAGCTCAAGCTCTTCGATATAAGGGTCCTGAAGGTCTTCATCATGATCGTAAAGTTTTAGCCCCTTTTCTTCATTCAATATAGCAATGTCTCCATCATTTAAATAGACGACCTGTTTCGTGAATTCAACGATCGGAGTCGCATCCGATGCTACATAAAAGTCATTGTCTTTTCCTATTCCTAATACAAGTGGACTACTCTTCCGTGCAGCTACTAATTTATTGGGCTCGTCTTTACACATCACCACAATCGCATATGCTCCCACAACTTGTTCGAGTGCAAGCCGAACAGATTTGGCCAGCTTATATCCTGTTTTTTCTTTAATATCAGAAATTAAATAGCTCAACACCTCAGTATCTGTATCGCTTCTGAATTTATATCCTTTACTTTCAAGCTCCTGCTTTAATGTATCGTAGTTTTCAATGATCCCATTATGTACCACAGCTAAATCACCACTTTCTGAAATATGTGGATGAGCATTTTTATCATTGGGGGGTCCGTGCGTAGCCCATCTTGTATGACCAATGCCTCTATTTGCCTTAATGTCTTTGCCTTCTACAGCTTCTTCAAGGTTCGAAACCTTTCCTTCTTTTTTATAGATGTTGATATTTCCCTCTTTTAACAAGGCAACACCAGCACTATCATAGCCACGGTATTCCAATCTTTTAAGTCCACTCAAAACAATTGGAAAGGCTTCTTTCTGTCCAATATAGGCAACTATTCCACACATAAACTAATAGCTTGTATATGTTAATACTAGGCGGGGTTTATCTTTATTGATCGTATTCTTCCCATTAAATACAATTCGCTCTGCCGAATTTATAAAATATAAAGGAGAAACTACAAGTTCGGTTAGTGGCAACGTCTTATTTGCAATCGCTTGAGTATACTCACGAATATTAATATTAAATCTTTTATTCAAATCATCATACACTCCGACTACTCCCACGTTTAATAAATCTGTGGAAACTGAATCGGCACGTGTTGCTACAGAAATATTTACTCCAGGCTGATATTTATGTCCTGTTTGAAATTGAATGGGTAGCTCAAGGTCTGCACGATGAATTACAATATTTTCAGGAAGGTTTAATAGCCCGGGAATAGATATAGCGGCTCTATTGTGAAAGGCCTGAGCATAATAAGTATTGTTTCCTAGTGTAGAATCTTGAATTACCTGGTCCGCTGCTGAGCCCGAATTATTGATCTGGACATTTGTGAAATCAGCGCACTCCGAATTGATTAATAAATCATAAGAGGTGGCCACGGTGTCCTGATGGAAATAAATAGTCGCTTTTGAAGATGGGTCGTTGATGTCAAAATAAAATGCTGCACCCTCTCCCTGCATTTGTATTGGGTTATTGGTAGTGATGTATAAACCTTTGAAGTACTCCAAAAATTCTTCATTACTGGAAAATGTCGTTGAGCCACTTGTCGCTTCAACAATTAATGAACGAGCAACGTTTGTATCGAGATAAATTCTTAGCTGAGAAGCCAAAGAATCGTCACCAATAACTGTCGGATCAAGGGGTTTAGGCGTAATTACAGCATGTTCTGAAGGGACTAAATTAACCCCGTTATGAGCTGCTGAGCTAAAAGAATAATAAGTAGAATCTATAGACAGTGACTCATCCAGCTCGTAAACTTCAAAGGTTTGATCATCTAGCTCTCCATAGTACCCAAGATACTCTAAACCCAACACAAAAGAATCAATAACAATTGTTGAGGGATCTCCAAAGTTTGGATCAACTCCAGCCAACCTTAGCTGAGTGTAAAAAGAGGATGAAAATTCACCGAATAATGGGTCATTATATGAACCCAACAAAACATTAGAGGCATTATCTGAAATAATAGAATCCTCCAAAATTGTATATGAAACAATATCAAAAGTATCAACCGATGTCCCTTCCAGAAGGGTTTCTTGATCTATCTGATCTGCCCCCAATTGATATTCCTTTTTCTTGCATGAAACCAATGCGATAGCCACAACAACAAACAAGAAAAGAATACGAAGCATCATTTGGATTTATGCCAAAGCAGGTTCTTGAATTACTTTATCGTAGAAGTCTGAAAGCTCCTTTGCAAAATGCTCTTCTTCTACAAAATCTAATTTGTGAGCAGGTAGACCATCATAAATTTCTTTCAAGTCATCATTGAGCTCTTCTGAAGACAAGTTTACTCCATCAAAAAACTGTAACATGTTTTTTGAATAATTCAAAAATGAGGTGTCTTTAAATTTTTCGCAAATAGCATCTTCAAAACCTTCAAATTTTAATTTCTCTGCAAATCTCTTGTCCCAATTGTCTTTATAGCTGTCATTGTACAAGCTGTATACAACTTTTGTTTCCTTGAAGTGAGGGTCCTTATTATACATCTCTTTGATGTATAAGCCCATTACTCCAGTCATATATCCATGACAATGAATAACATCTGGTTGCCATCCTAATTTTTTTACGGTTTCCAATACTCCACGGCAGAAGAACATTGATCTTTCGTCGTTGTCTTTAAATTCCTTGTCTTTTTCATCGGTCAAGGTATGCTTTCTTCGGAAGTACTCATCATTATCAATAAAGTAAACCTGCATTCTAGCTGCAGAAACAGAGGCCACTTTAATAATTAGTGGGTGGTCCTGATCATCAATACAAATATTTAATCCAGACAATCGAATAACCTCATGTAGCTGATGCCTTCTTTCATTTATAACCCCAAATCGAGGCATAAAAACACGAATTTCTTTGCCAGACTCTTGAATAACCTGAGGAAGCTTTCGAGATGTCGCTGCTATTTCTGATTTTGGTAAAAATGGTGATATCTCTTGCGATATATAAAGGATTTTTTTCTTTTCCATACGTTTAATTAGGAGTGCAAAAGTACGGATTTTTATCTAACTTTCCCAAAAAGAATTAGCTTTGCCCCTTATTATTACTAGAAAAATGGACACTTTTAGAACTTTTTATGATTTTAGTGAGCTAAAAGACTACATTAAGAGTAAAGGGCCTGGTTTATCTATAGGATTGGTGCCAACCATGGGTGCTTTGCACAAAGGGCATCTTTCTCTTGTTAAAAAGGCTGCCATGGAAAATGATTTGGTCGTTGTAACCATTTTTGTAAATCCAAAACAATTCAATAGCCGCGTTGACCTTGAAAAATATCCAAGGACAATTGAAAACGACATTGTTATTTTATCGGAACATAAAAATTTACTCATCTGTATTCCTGATGAGAATGCTGTGTATCCCAAAAACGACCCCTATACTTCGATTGAATTAGGCTCTCTCAATGAGGTGTTAGAAGGGAAATATCGACCGGGCCATTTTAATGGCGTTGCTCATGTTGTTCACAATTTTTTTCATTTTATTGAACCAACAACAGCCTATTTTGGACTTAAAGATTATCAGCAATTTGCCGTAATTAAGAAAATGACGGAACAATGCAATTTAAAGGTCAAGCTAATTGGATGTGAAACCATACGAAATGAGGGAGGCTTAGCCCTGAGCAGTAGGAATCAAAATCTTAATACAAAACAGCTCAAAGACGCATTGATTATCATTAACACACTGAATTTTGTGAAAGAAAACCAAGAGAGATGGGATGTAGTAACATTAAAAGAGAATGCAACTCGTTATTTTGATAGTAGCTCTCTCTCGCTGGAATACCTCGGTATCGTACATTCCGATACCTTTGAGGAAATCGAAGTTGTAAGTTCCAAGGCCGTGTGTTGTATATCGGCATATTGCAATGGGGTTCGACTTATAGACAATATTATACTGTAAATGATGTTCTAACAATAGAAGGTCTAAACTAAATGAAAGGCTTAAATATAAATACGCTTGTCAAAGTAATCGTTTCTTTAGGGCTAGGGATTTATCTTACCTGGTATCTTTTTGATATAATGACTCCCGAGGATATTGCGATATTCAAAAAAGCCATTATAAATTCAAATTATTGGCTAATTGCCCTTTCCTTACTTTTGGCTCTTTTGTCATATTTTTCAAGAGCCTATCGTTGGGGGTATACACTTTGGCCTATGGGGTACAAAAGCTCTTTTAAAAACCAATATCATTCATTGATGATTGGTTACCTCGTGAACATGACCATTCCTCGGGCGGGAGAATTTTCTAGAGCTGTAATGCTAAAAAGATCTGACAATATTCCTGTTGGCCCTGGCTTTGGAACCATTGTTACGGAAAGAATAATTGACATGATCATCATGTTTTCACTAGCAGCAACGGCAATATTAATTAGTCCACAAGAAACCTCGTTAATCTTTTCAAAGCTTAAAGAAAGTTTCTTTGGCCCTGCTGAACAAAATAGCGGCGGAGAGGTCTGGTTGTATGTTTTTATTTTTTGTGTGGTCATTTTGCTCATTCTATTATTTATAAAAAGCATTAGACGACGGATAGTGGCATTTCTCGTGTCGTTAAAAGAAGGTCTTTCTTCTATTTTTAAAGTAAAACAATATTGGGCTTATCTATTTCACACATTTTTTATATGGGTTTCATATCTGATAATGTTTGCACTCCCTTTTTATGCTATTGAGGGCACCTCGAATGTTCCTTTAAGCGGAATGCTCCTTGCTTTTTCTTTTGGTGCTCTTGGAATTTCTTTTACTAATGGGGGTATGGGAGCTTATCCTCTTTTGATTGGTGTCACCACGGCTTACTATCTGCAAAACCAGGGTGTTGAAAATGCAGATGCTATTGGAAATGCATTAGGAATGGTAATATGGGCCACCCAAACCATCTTTTTAATACTTTTAGGATTGATTTCATTTATATTAATGCCTAGAAAATTTAAATCCAAGAACAATGAGTAGCTCTAATTTTGAAAAAAAAATATTCTCAAGAAAGGAGATTGCGCAGCAATGTAAAAACTGGCAGAAGAATGAAAGTCGTATTTGTTTTACAAATGGTTGTTTTGATGTTCTTCACGTTGGGCATGTTAAATATCTCTCCGAAGCAAAAGCTTTAGGAGACCTTTTGGTTATTGGGTTAAATAGTGACTCTTCTATAAAGAAACTTAATAAAGGACCCAATAGGCCCATTAACGCTGAAAATGATAGGGCATATCTTTTGGCAGCACTAGAGTTTGTAGATTGCATAATTATTTTTAATGAAGAAACCCCAGAGACTCTCATAAACGAAATCACACCAAACATCTTGGTTAAGGGCGGAGACTATGACCCTAATGAGGCAGAAAAATCTCATCCAAAATATATCGTGGGAAGAGATGTTGTTTTAAAAAATGGGGGGGTAGTTAAAACCATTGATTTCGTTGATGGTTTTTCCACCACAGAGACCCTTAATAAAATGTAGTGCGAATCGTTGATATAGTAAATTAAACTTATTTTCCGCCTCCTTTGATTCCGATTATTTCCTCCTCTTCTTCCTCTTCTTTCTTCTGCTGTTCTTTTAAACGCTGAATCGCTTTTTTGAGTTTAGACTCTTTCTTTTTGGGTGATTCCTTTTCCGGCTCTTCTTCTTTTGTCTCACCGGTAGTTGGATTCCAATCAATTTTTATTTCTTCTTTAGGAGTCTCCTCTTCTTTAAATTCTTTAACTGTTGTGTCATTTTTAAAAGCCCCAAATTCAGTTTTGAGCATCTCTTTGATTTGCTTTTTTTCTTCCTGTCGATATTCTTTTGCACTTTGTTTTTGCTGATCGCGATCCCATTCCAATATTGGGTCGTAAATGTTCCCTGTCATTTTTAAAAACATTCTAAACC
>Ga0315331_10003410_pt1 | contig 12020 bp, 14 predicted proteins | sample M160m34915metaG_FD_203456 | JGI IMG/M metagenome (GOLD analysis project Ga0315331, IMG submission 203456) | Ammonia-oxidizing marine archaeal communities from Monterey Bay, California, United States - M1 60m 34915 | ecosystem: Environmental > Aquatic > Marine > Intertidal zone | place: USA...
ATATTCGGGTTTCTGATCGCCACGGTGGCGGCAGTACCGCTCGTTTCCCGGACGCAGGCTCAAACAATACCGGCGTCGGTGATCGGGGTCGTCGATGTTCAACGGGTTTTACGGGAATCCAAAGCCTCGAAAAGCGTTCGTCCGGAAATCGATCGGATGCGAAAAGCCTTTCAGGCGCAGGTGAGCAAACAGGAACAGCAACTGCGGCAGGTTGAGCAGGAACTGAACCGGCAGCGCGCTATACTGGCGCCGGAAGCGTTCGCCCAAAAGCGCCGTGCCTTCAGTGAGGAAGCCCGCAAGGCCCATAGCGATGTGCAGCAACGACGCCGCGATCTTGATCGCGCGTTTAACGATACAAAGAATGAAATTCTGAAGAATCTCGTTGTCGTTGCGCAGTCTGTCGCCGAGGCGAAAAAGCTTAATATGCTCGTGGAAAAACGCTTTGTGTTTCTGTCGGCCAAGACCATGGACGTCACGAGCGATATCATCGCGCGGCTTGATAAAAGGTTGCCGAAACTGAAAATCGATCTCAGCACAGTCAAAAAGGACGCCGTAAAAGGCAAAAAATAGCAATGCCGCCGGATCCGAGATTTTTCCCCCCTGCAGACTCCTTCGACTTGGAGCAGCTTGCAGAGATATCGGGCGCAAATGCCCTGCAGAAGGGACCGGCAGACATTGTCTATACAGATGTTGCCGCGCTTGACGATGCGGTGGAGAACTTGGTCTCGTTCCTCGACAACAAAATGTATCTCGATCAATTCAGGGAGACGAAGGCCGGGTGCTGCATCGTTTTGGCGGATTATGCGGACCAGGCTCCAGCGGCGACAAATCTTCTGGTGTCAGACACGCCCTATCTAGCTTATGCAAGAATAGCGGAGGCCTTTCATCCCGATGCGGACCGCTCATACTGTCCCGGTCAGGCCGATGATGCGGTCCACCCGTCGGCGACGATCGGTGAAGGTACGATCCTTGGCGCCGGTGCGGTGGTCGGCCTGAAGGCCGAGATTGGCAAGAATTGCCGAATTGGGCCGAATTCCTTTATCGGCGATGCGGTTCGGATCGACGACAATTGTAGATTGGGCCCGTCGGTATCTGTCAGATTCGCGCATATCGGCGCGAATGTGACACTTTCCGCCGGTGTTCGAATTGGCGAGGCCGGTTTCGGATTCGCGGCGTCTCCGACAGGCGCCGTCACAGTGCCGCAGATCGGCCGGGTTCTGATTGAAGACAATGTCGAAATCGGCGCGAATTCGACGGTCGACCGTGGCGCGGGGCCGGATACCGTTGTCGGCGCAGGGACTAGGATTGATAATCTTGTGCAGATCGGGCACAACGTCAGGATTGGAAAAGGGTGCATAATCGTTGCGCAGTCGGGCGTTGCGGGAAGTTGCACCATAGGAAACGGCGTACAGATTGGTGGTCAGGTAGGGATTGCAGGGCACCTGAATATCGGCGATGGCGCGAGGCTCGCGGCACAGTCCGGTGTTATGCGGGATATAGCGGCGGGGGCGACCGTTTCCGGAAGCCCCTCAGTGTCTGCAAAACAACATTTTCGCCAAGTCGCCACGCTTTCACGTCTGGCAGGAGCAAAGGACAGCTAGGATGGATACTCTGGAAACCGGTGATAAGTTGGACCAGATGGATATCAACCGGATCATGCAACTGATCCCGCACCGGTACCCGTTCCTCATGATTGATCGGGTATTGGATGTCGTGCCCGGGATGAAAGCCACCGGCGTAAAGAACGTCTCGATCAACGAACAGTTTTTCGCCGGCCATTTTCCGGAAAAGCCCGTGATGCCGGGCGTTCTGATCATCGAAGCGATGGCGCAGACAGCCGCATGTCTGGTGGTTCATACGCTGGGTGAGGCTTCCGAGGGAAAACTGGTTTATTTCATGTCGGTCGACGGCGCACGGTTCCGCAAGCCGGTCGAACCGGGCGATCAACTGCATGTTGAAGTAATCAAACAGCGAAGCCGCGGAAACGTCTGGAAATTTGCCGGGCGAGCCATGGTCGGAGACACGCTTGTGGCCGAAGCCACCTACGCCGCCATGATCATGAACGATTGAGATTTCAATGAACAATATACATCCCACGGCAATCGTCGATAAAGCGGCAAAAATCGGCGAAGGGGTCTCTATAGGTCCCTATAGCGTGGTGGGACCGGACGTGCGTCTTGGTGACGGCGTTGAACTTCTGTCGCATGTCGTACTCGCCGGGCGGACCGAACTAGGGCCGAACTGCTGGATCTATCCTTTCGCGTCCATCGGTCATCAACCGCAGGACATGAAATATCATGGTGAACCGTCGACGCTGAAAATCGGCGCGAACAACATCTTTCGCGAACATGTCACCGTGAATCCCGGCACCGAAGGCGGCGGAATGGTGACGTCGATCGGGAATAACTGCCTGTTTATGGTTGGCGCCCACGTAGCGCATGACTGCGTGGTCGGCAATCATGTGATCATGGCGAACAATGCGACGCTCGCGGGCCATGTATTCGTGGACGACTTTGCGATCATCGGCGGCCTGTCGGCCATTCATCAGTTCTGCCGGATCGGACGCCATGCGATGGTCGGCGGGATGTCGGGCGTTGAAAGCGACGTCATTCCCTATGGCTCGGTGATGGGCGATCGCGCGCGTCTGAGCGGTCTGAACATCGTCGGTCTGAAACGGCGCGGGTTCTCCCGCACCGACGTCACTGCGTTGCGCAAAGCCTACCGACTGATGTTTGCAGAGGAAGGCACGATGGCCGAACGCCTCGACGACGTTCACGAAAGCTTCAACGAGAACGAGGCAATCATGGAGATTGTCGACTTTTTGAAATCGGATTCCAGCCGCGCGATCTGCCAACCCAAAGCGGAGCAAGGTGCCTAAGCTTGGCATAATTGCCGGCGGTGGCGTACTTCCCGGGCAGGTCATATCCGCCTGTCGCGAAAGCGGCCGGGAGTATTTCGTGCTGGCTTTCGAGGGCAGCGCGGACCCTGAAATTCTTGGCGATGCACCGGTCGATTGGATCCGGATGTCCGGTCTGAGCAAGGCCTTTGAAAGCGCGCGCCGTGAGGGCGTCGAGGAGCTGGTGCTGGTCGGCAAAATACCACGGCCCTCCGTTCTTGAACTCATGCGCGATGCCAGGTCGGCTAAATTTCTCGCCAAGGTCGGCACCCGGATGCTCGGGGACGACAATATTCTTTCCGCAGTGGTGCGCGAAATCGAAGAGACCGAGGGGTTTCGCGTCATCGGCCCGGAAGTTCTGCTGGAGGATATCCTGGCAACGGGCGGCTGCTATGGTTCTTTCGAGCCGGACAAGAACGACCTCGCGGACATCGCCCGCGGGATCAAAGTTCTGAAAACCATTGGTGCGCTGGATATTGGGCAGGGGGTCGTTGTTCAGAACGGCGCGATCTTGGGCGTGGAAGCAGCCGAAGGTACCGACAGGTTGATTGAGCGTTGCGCCGAATTTGTCGATGCCGACACAGTCGGCGGCGTTTTCGTCAAAGCCTCAAAACCGACCCAGGACCGCCGCATAGACCTCCCTGCCGTGGGCTCGTCCACAATGAACCATGTTATCCGAGCCGGCCTTCGCGGCATTGCTATAGAGGCGGGAGGATCGTTGATTGTCGACAGGCAGGAAATGATCGAGGCCGCGGACGCAGCCGGTGTCTTTTTGTACGGCGTGACGTCCGACTGACGGCGCATGGCTGAGACCGGACAAGCGCCCCTGATATGGCTGATCGCCGGCGAGCCGTCGGGCGATCTGATCGGCGCGCGGCTTATTGCGGCATTGAAACAGAAAACCGGCGGTCGGCTGTGTATTGCCGGGGTCGGCGGAGAGGCAATGCAGGCCGAAGGTCTCGACACCCTGTTTCCCATTTCTGATATCGCCGTGATGGGATTGATCGAAATCATCCCCAGGATTCCGCTGATCAAGCGCCGCATGCGTGAGACAATTGCTGCCATCAAACGCGACAAACCCGTGATGGTCGTGTCCATCGATGTGCCGGGCTTTTGCTTCGATGTGTGGAAGGGGCTTCGCTCGGCCGATATTCCGCTTGTGCATTACGTCGCACCCACCGTGTGGGCATGGCGGCCGGACCGGGCAAAGAAATTCGCGGCGGAGCTGGATCACCTCATGGCGCTTCTGCCGTTCGAGCCGCCCTATTTCGAACGGGAAGGGCTCGATTGCACCTTTGTCGGCCACCCGGTGCTCGAAGGCGGCGCGGATGCGGGAGACGGAACGGCGTTTCGCGTGGCGCACAATATCGATGTCGGTGCGACGGCGATCTGCGTTCTGCCGGGTAGCCGCCGCGGCGAGCTCAGAAAGCTTGCAGGGGTGTTCCGCGAGGCCGCGGTATCGATCGTCGAACGACATCCCGATACCGTGTTCGTGTTTCCGACGGTGCCATATCTGAAGGACCATGTAACGGACCTGGCGAAAGACTGGCCGGGAAAAACGGTGGTCGTGGCCTCAATCGCGGAGAAATTTGATGCCATGCAGTCCTGCGATGTGGCAATGGCTGCTTCCGGCACGGTTTCTCTCGAACTCGCGATGGGCCAAGTACCGCATCTTATCGCCTACCGGATGAATCGATTGACGATCAAGATTGTGAAAATGCTCCACGGAATGAAGCAGAAATACGCCAATCTCGTGAACATCCTGCTCGACCGGGAAGTCATTCCCGAATTCATTCAGGAACGGTGTCGCAGCGACCTGATCGCGGCGAAAATACTCGAATTACTGGACCAACCTGCCGCGCGGGACCGTCAATTATCGTCCATCGACGACGCGCTTTCGATGCTGCGGCCTGAAAACGCAACGCCCAGCGACAGCGCCGCGACTGTCGTGCTGTCGCTCGTCGACAGTAGCCACCAACCAAACACACAGGAGAAATAGATCATGGCGTCAGAAACAGCCGGCTTCCGTCTGCTCCATACGATGATCCGTGTAAAGGATCTCGAAAAGTCGAAAGATTTCTATTCCCATCATCTCGGCATGACTGTCCTCCGCAGCAAGGATTTTCCAGGTGGCAAATTCACCAACGTCTTTATGGGATATGGCGATGAGGGATCGCATACAGTTCTCGAGCTGACCCACAACTGGGATCAGGAAGAGCCCTATAGCCACGGCTCCGGCTTTGGCCACCTCGCCGTCGCCGTACCGGACATTTATGGCGTGTGCGCCGAAATGGAAAAAGAGGGCGTCAGCATTCCGCGCCCGCCCGGGCCGCTGAAACATGCGGGGCCGAACGCATCGATCATCGCCTTTATCGAAGACCCCGACGGTTACAAGATCGAACTGATCGAGCGGTCCTGACCGGTCACAAAAAAAGCCCCGCAACAGGCGGGGCTTTTAATTTCCGAAGCGCCTAGCGCTTGCCGAGCGGGACGAAATCCCGTTGTGCTTCACCGATGTAGAGCTGACGCGGCCGGCCGATCTTCTGGCTCGGATCTTCAATCATCTCATTCCACTGCGATACCCAGCCGACCGTGCGGGCGACGGCGAACAGTACGGTGAACATGGTGACGGGGATGCCGATCGCCCGGAAAATGATCCCGGAATAGAAATCTACGTTCGGATAGAGCTTACGCTCGACGAAGTAATCGTCTTCGAGCGCAATGCGCTCCAGTTCCATCGCGAGGTCGAGCAGGGGTTCGTTTTTGATGCCAAGCTCGCCCAGAACCTCGTGGCAGGTTTCGCGCATCAGGGTCGCGCGCGGATCGAAGTTCTTGTAGACGCGGTGGCCGAAGCCCATCAGGCGGAAGGGATCGTCTTTATCTTTCGCCTTCTTCACGTATTCGTCGATGTTATCGACGCTGCCGATTTCGTTCAGCATGTCGAGGACTGCTTCGTTCGCACCGCCATGGGCCGGTCCCCAGAGGCTCGCAATGCCCGCCGCGATGCAGGCGAACGGATTGGCGCCCGAAGATCCGGCAAGGCGAACCGTCGACGTCGACGCATTCTGTTCGTGATCCGCATGCAGGGTCAGAATCCGGTCCATTGCCTTGGCGATAACGGGGTTGACGACATATTCCTCGCACGGCGTCGCAAACATCATGTGCAGGAAATCTTCCGCATAGGACAGCGAGTTGCTCGGATAGATGAAGGGCTGACCTACCGAATACTTATACGCCCAGGCGGCGATCGTCGGCATCTTGGCGATCAGCCGGTAGGACGCGATTTCGCGCTGGCGTGGATCGGAGATGTCGGTCGAATCGTGATAGAACGCCGACAATGCACCGACGACGCCGCACATGATGGCCATTGGGTGGGCATCGCGGCGGAAACCGTCATAAAACTTGTGGAGTTGTTCATGCACCATCGTGTGATAGGTGATGTCGTTAACGAATTTTTCCTTTTTCGCGGCGTTGGGCAGTTCGCCCTTGAGCAACAGGTAAGACACTTCCGGGAAATCGCAGTTCTTGGCGAGTTCGTCGATCGCATAACCGCGATGGAGGAGGATGCCCTGATCGCCATCGATATAGGTGATCTTTGAATCGCAACTGCCCGTCGCCATGAAGCCGGGATCGAACGTGAAATAATCGAGTTCCGAATAGAGCTTGCGGATGTCGATGACTTTGGGCCCGACGGTTCCTTCCATCAGCGGCATATTCATCTCGCGTCCGGTGGAATGATCGATCAGCGTGACGCTGTCTTTAGGGGCGTTGCTTCCGGCTTCCTGACTCATGTCGGTGTTCCTTTAGTAGAATTTTAGTGTGTGCCCAATTGGCCACCATGGGGGCGGGGCAAATTTGATGGGCGGAAAATAGCGCTTTCCTGTTGGTTAATCAAACGCTGCACTGCACAATAAATTAGTCCCGCGTTGCAGCGTCGGAGATCCGCCCGAGGCTTTCTTCACGCCCGAGCACGGCGGCGACCTCGAAAATACCCGGCGAAACGTTCGTTCCGGTCAGGGCGGCACGCAGCGGTTGAGCAATTAGCCCCAGTTTTAGGTCATTTGCGATTGCGTATTCCTTAACGGCGGCTTCGATTGCGTCCTGATTCCAGTCGGCGACCGCCGCAAGCACAGGGTGGACGTCGCCGAGACGGCCGCGCGCCTCCGTATCGAGGATCTTTGCGGCCTTTTCCGTGTTGTCGAGCGGTCGCTCAAAACAGTAAAACATGGCCAGGTCGACGAGCTGGTGGATCGTTTCCGCGCGAGATTTCAGCGAATCCATGCCGGCTTCAAGCCGCTGGCGGGCGATATCGCTAAGGGGCTTGCCGAGGGTCTCTTCGATGCCCGGCGCGGCCAGTTCGATCAACCGGGTATTGTCGCTGGTACCGATGTATTTGGCGTTCAGGCTGGACAATCGCTCGAAATCGAACCGCGCGGCTCCTTTGTTCACATCTGCGATATCGAACCATTCGATGGCCTGTTCAATGGAAAACAGCTCGTCGTCGCCGTGGCTCCAGCCCAGCCGGCAGAGATAGTTCAGCACCGCTTCGGGCAGATATCCCATGTCGCGATAGGCATCCACACCGAGCGCGCCGTGCCGTTTGGACAGTTTGGCGCCGTCGGCCCCGTGGATAAGCGGGATATGGGCATAGACAGGCGGCGCCCAGCCAAGGGCGTTAAATATCTGCGTCTGGCGGAAGGCGTTGGTCAGGTGATCGTCGCCGCGGATGGCGTGGGTGACGCCCATGTCGTGGTCATCGACGACGACGGAAAGCATGTAGGTGGGTGTACGGTCAGCGCGCAGCATGATCAGATCGTCGAGCTCGGTATTGGCGACCGTCACCGTGCCCTGAACCGCATCGTCGATAACGGTTTCGCCGGTTCGTGGCGCCTTGAAGCGGATCACCGGGGCGATGTCCGACGGCGCATCGGACGGTTCGCGGTCCCGCCAGGTCCCGTCATAGCGCATCGAGCGTTTTTCGGCCTTTGCCGCCGCGCGCATTTCCGCCAGTTCCTCCGGTGTGCAGTAGCAACGATAGGCATGACCGGTGTCGATCAGGGCCTGGACGATTTCGGCATGGCGGTCGCGGCGGGCGAACTGATAGATGGGCTCTTCGTCGGCGTCGAGACCGAGCCAAGAAAGCCCGTTGAGGATCGCGTCGATGGCTTCCTGCGTCGACCGTTTGCGGTCGGTATCTTCGATCCGCAGCAGGTATTTTCCGCCCATATGACGGGCGTAAAGCCAGTTGAACAGCGCCGTGCGGGCGCCGCCGATATGCAGAAAGCCCGTGGGTGAAGGGGCGAAACGGGTAACGACGCTCATGACGGTCGGCTCATCAGATTACGTGAAGGAAAGGGCGCGCGGGGTTTAACACATATTGGGGGCTTGCGGTACACCGGCGCGTTAACGCGATATTGGGTGTCAGATGGCAATCATTACGGCCCAGTTAAAAGATAATGCCGCGGGTATCGTCGCATCGGTGCCGCACCTGGATGCGATTGTTGCGACCGGCCAGCGCGGGCTCTGGCTGCTGGTATTCTTCGGCGCCGGAATCGGGCTGTACTTCGCGCTGCCCGTGGAACCGGAATTCTGGCCGGCGGCGTTGTTGCTCGGTTTGGGCGGGTTCCTGGCGGTTGCTATGCGGCGGCGGCGGAACGGGGTGTTCTTTGCGGTTGTCGCGGGCGCCGCCATGGCCGCGGGGTTTGGGGCCGCCCAGCTTCGCAGCGACGCCATTTCGGGGCCGGTCCTGGACGTAAAATCGCCCCGTACGCGTTGATGGTAGGGTCGTGCAGGTGGAGCCGACGGAAAAAGGCGTCCGCCTCACTCCGGACAACGTTTCAATCAATGCCCGCAATATCGCCGCGGTACCGCACGGCATTCGGATCTCTGTACGGTCGCTGAAAAACGATCCGTCGCCGGGCGACAGCATCGTCGCATTGGCGATCCTGCAACCGCCGCCACCGCCATCCGTGCCGGGCGGCTTCGACTTTGCCCGCAAGGCGTAGTTTGAGCGGATCGGCGCGGTTGGTTTCGCCTTTGGCGCGGTGCAGGTGACGCAGCGCCCCGGAGACACAACCTGGCGGATCGCGCTGGCACGACTGCGGTCGGAGATCACCAGTCGCATCATGTCGGCGACGCGCGACGGTATCGGGCCGGTCGCCGCCGCCGTGGTGACGGACCCGCAGGCAGCCTTTGAAGATTGCGGCCGGGTCGATCACGTGATCCTGCTGACGAGAGTGCCGTGCAACCTGTGCCGGGGCGGGGATGTGGTGTTATCGAGCTTCCATGTCTGGCGCGACGGCGCGCATGCGCTGTTCTTTACCGACGAAGGGCCGGTGATCGAGACATCGCGTGGCGCCCGCGGCGACCGGCCGTGGAGCCGGCTCTCGCCGCGGAAACGTCAGTATTTGCGGACCAGCCCGACCAAACGTCCCTGAACCCGGACCTGGTCCGGGCCGAAGATACGGGTTTCATGGGCGGCATTGGCGGGCTCCAGCGCGATGGAAGCGCCGCGCCGACGCAGGCGTTTCAGGGTGGCTTCATGGCCTTCGACCAGAGCCACCACAATTTCGCCGTTATCCGCCGTATCGGTTCGCTGGATGAGGACGGTATCGCCATCGAGGATACCTGCTTCAATCATGGAATCGCCTTCGATCTCGAGCGCGTAGTGATCGCCACGGCCGAGCATGCTCGGCGGAACTTCGTACGAACGCGTGTTATCGCGCAGCGCTTCGATGGGCGTGCCGGCGGCGATCTTGCCGTAAAACGGCAGGCCGACCATTTCTTCGGCCGGGCCATCTGTACCGGCCGGTGCCGGATCGGGGGATCCGAGACCGAACGCGCCGTCGACGACGCGCGGTTCGAACCCGCCCTTGGCCGGCGGATCGTCGATCATGTTTTGCGGCTTCTTGAGCACTTCGAGGGCGCGTGCCTTGTGGGGCAGGCGGCGGATGAAACCGCGTTCCTCAAGACCGGTGATCAGGCGGTGAATGCCCGATTTGGACTTTAAGCCCAGTGCATCCTTCATTTCGTCATAGGACGGCGGTACCCCATTGGTATTCAGGTGATTATCGATATAGCTCAGCAATTCGTGCTGTTTGCGCGTTAGCATGTGGTTTCCCCGCTTAGTGGCCCACCAGATATGGAACAAATCGTAAACATAATCGCATGTTCTAGTTTAGTTCTCCTAAAGCGTCAAGAATCACGACGTTCAGGTACTGATTATGCCGTCTTTCAGGGGGATGATATCGACGGTATCGCCCGCGTTTGCGGGCTTGGCGAACGGCTCGCGAATGACCAGGGCATCGGCGCGCGCGATCGTCGCGAACATGGAACTGTCCTGCTTGACATAGGTAGTGGCGACCAAATCGCCGTTTTCGTCATGGGAGAGCGCGGCGCGAAGGTAGTCTTCGCGTTCGTCGTTTTCCGGCAGGTCCGAAGCGAGCCGCACCGTCGATTTCTGCGGCAGCACGTTCTCCATGCCGAGCATTTTGCGGATCGCCGGGGCGAGGAAGATGATTCCACAGACAAGCGACGACACCGGATTGCCGGGAAGCCCGATCATGTAGGTGCCGTCGATCTGTCCGAACATCAGGGGTTTGCCGGGCCGCATTGCTATACGCCAGAAATCGACCTCGAGTCCGATATCGCCGAGAACGCTTTGCACGAGGTCATGGTCGCCGACCGACGCACCGCCGGTGGTGACAAGAATATCGCTGCCGCCAGCGCCTGCCGCGAGGGCCTTCAGGCCGTCTTCCTTGTCCGGCGCGATCCCGAGGTCGAGCGCGGAGCCACCCTGGGCGGCGATAAAGGCGGAAAGCGACAGGGCGTTGGAACTGACGATCTGGTCGCGGCCAATGGGATCGCCCGGCATGACGATCTCGTCGCCGGTCGCGAGGATAGATACCCGTGGTTTGCGGTGAACAGTTAGCCACGGCACATTCATCGCGGCGGCCAGTCCGACATCCCGGGCGGTCAGAACCTTGCCGCGGGTCATTAACACATCGCCGGTGGCGAAATCGAGCCCCGCAGGGCGGATAAACCGCCCGACCGGGGCCGTGCCGTCGATCACGCGGACGAAGTCATCCGACTGTTGGGTATTCTCCTGGATAACGATTGTGTCGGCGCCGTCCGGCACCGGCGCGCCGGTAAAGATGCGCACCGCTTGACCCGCACCGACAGCGTCGTCGAAGGCGTGTCCGGCGGGAGCATACCCAACGACGTTCAGCGTGGCAGGCAGGGTGGCGACATCGGCCGCGCGGACGGCATAGCCATCCATCGCAGATACCGCCATCGGCGGCTGGTCGCGCCGCGAGGCGATATCGCGTGCCAGTACGCGCCCGAGCCCCTCGGTCAGCGAAATCTGCTCGGCGGGTAGGGGAGAGACAGCATCGATAATCCGCTGCTGCGCTTCCGCGACGGGAAGAAGGTTCTTTCCTACAGCGTCCCTCGCCATGACTATTCGTCCGCCCGGAAGTCGCCGGACTTGCCGCCGGCCTTGTTCACAAGGCGGATATCGGTGAGCCGCATGCCGCGATCGACCGCTTTGCACATGTCGTAGACTGTCAGCGCTGCGGTCGAGACGGCCGTCAGCGCTTCCATCTCCACACCGGTACGCCCGCTGACCCGGCAGATCGCTTCGATATCGACGGCGTTACGGGCGGGATCGCAGGTCAGATCGACATCGACCTTGTTGAGCGCGAGCGGGTGACACAGCGGAATAAGGTCCGATGTTTTCTTGGCCGCCATGATGCCGGCGAGCCGGGCGACGGAGATCACATCGCCCTTTTTTACCGTACCGTCGATTATAAGCTGCAGCGTTTCGGGTTCCATCAGCACCGTGCCGCGGGCGGTCGCGATCCGGTCGGTCACGTCTTTTTCCGACACGTCCACCATGCGGGCTTCGCCGTCGTCGCCGATATGGGTGAGTTTCGCCATTATTCTGCCGCCCGGGTCTGTTGCTGGGAGTTGAGGAGGGCCCGCGTTGCCGCTTCCACATCGTCCTGACGCATCAAGGATTCACCGATCAGAAAACATCGGGCTCCGACAGCATGCATGGAGACGAGGTCTTCCGGGGTGTGCAGCCCGCTTTCGCTCACCACCAGGCGGGCGGCATCGATGACGC
>Ga0315331_10003414_pt1 | contig 12015 bp, 11 predicted proteins | sample M160m34915metaG_FD_203456 | JGI IMG/M metagenome (GOLD analysis project Ga0315331, IMG submission 203456) | Ammonia-oxidizing marine archaeal communities from Monterey Bay, California, United States - M1 60m 34915 | ecosystem: Environmental > Aquatic > Marine > Intertidal zone | place: USA...
AACCCCATGTTCAGAGCGAATGCTTTGTACGAAGGCGAATATTTACTTGGTACTTCCATAGCTCGTCCCTTAATAGCGAAGCGGTTGGTTGAAATCGCTTCTGAAACCGGGTCCGATGCAATAGCCCATGGTGCTACGGGGAAAGGTAATGATCAAGTCCGGTTTGAATTAGGAGCCTATGCACTTAGCCCTTCGATCCAGGTCATAGCTCCATGGAGAGAATGGAACTTAAATTCACGTGATCGATTACTTGATTATTGTGATAAGCATGGAATTCCGGTCGAGAAGAGACTTGGTAGCAAATCACCTTATTCAATGGACGCTAATCTTTTACACATTTCTTATGAGGGTGACGTACTGGAAAATCCCGCCGATGAGCCAGAAGAGCCGATGTGGTTGTGGACGGTCTCCCCAGAAGCGGCTCCTGATATCGCCACGTACCTTGAGTTGGATTATGAGAAAGGCGATATCGTTGGCATCGATGGACATGCAATGTCGCCGGCGAGTGTGCTCAAGCATCTCAATAAAGTGGCAGGCGCTAATGGTATTGGTCGCGCTGACATTGTCGAGAACCGATATGTTGGAATGAAGTCTCGCGGTTGTTATGAAACTCCTGGAGGAACGGTCATGTTGAAAGCCCATCGCGCCATAGAATCTGTGACATTAGATCGAGAATTAGCCCACCTTAAAGATGACCTTATGCCTCGTTATGCATCCTTAGTTTACAACGGTTATTGGTGGTCTCCTGAACGTGTGGCGATTCAATCATTGGTAGATAATTCGCAACAATACGTTAATGGTAAAGTGCGACTAAAGCTCTATAAAGGCAATGTCATTGTGGTTGGTCGAGAGTCTAATGACTCTCTGTTTGACGAAGATGTTGCCACTTTCGAAGACGACGCTGGTGCCTATGACCAGGCCGATGCGACAGGTTTTATTAAGCTGAACGCACTACGTTTGCGAATAGCGGCGCAGAAGGGTCGAAAGTAGATTTCTAAGTTATTCGCAGGTTCAAGGTTTCATGCGGTTATTGGATCCCATTTTCGGTATTTCTGGTCCAGACTCCTTGTTATGCTCATCAATGGTTTTAGTGTTTAATCCCTAATCAATAGTCTTTTTTTTGTATTCGCAAAGATCTTCGATCGTGCATGAGCCACATCGGGGTTTGCGGGCAAGACAAGTATAACGGCCATGCAGAATCAACCAGTGATGAGCATCCAAAAGAAATTCTTTCGGTACAAATTTTAGTAACTTTTTCTCTACTTCAATAACATTTTTGCCGGGTGCAATTGCACTTCGATTCGAGACTCTGAAAATATGTGTATCTACGGCCATGGCGACCTGTCTGAAGGCTGTATTTAGGACTACATTAGCTGTTTTTCTGCCGACACCTGGTAGCGCTTCTAAAGCTTCGCGATTATCAGGTACTTGGGATTTGTGGTTTTTTATCAACAGCTTGCAAGTCTTAATAACATTCTCTGCCTTGGTATTAAATAAGCCGATGGTCTTGATATATTTTTTTAAGCCGGTTGTGCCCAATGCTGCTATTTTTTCAGGGGTGTCGGCGACTTTGTAGAGAGCATCGGTCGCCTTATTTACGCTAATATCTGTCGCCTGTGCTGACAGAATGACGGAGATTAGTAATTCAAAGACATTCTTGAATTTTAATTCTGTCGTGGGCTCGGGGTTAGCTGCACGCCAGCGCTCAAATATTTCCTGTCGCTTTAGTTTGTTCATGGCTTTCCCGTGATGCGGGCTCGTTTTGCGGGCTTTGTTGGAGTCTTTATGTTCAGAATTAAAAATTTATGATCTATATGTTTCTTTGCAGCCAATAGTAAACCCATAATTAACAAGGCTCCTGGTTGTAGTAGTGCGAAATTTAGAAGTTCACCTCCTGCTTCGTTAATTACTAGCGTCATGTTTGCAGGGACTAATAACCAACGAAAAAGAACAAGGCTAGTCGTTGACGCCGCAAATAGAACTAGAAAACTCATTATTCTAGGTTCTATCGTACTCTGTAAGCGATTAGTGTTGGCGAAGAATGATGAGGCGCCGAGAAATTTTATCAGAGCTAGATTATTGACTAAGACTGCGGTAACAATGATACCTATTAGTTCAGTCAATGGTTGATGTGTCTCCAGCCTGGTGGGATAAGCTTATCAGACTGGATCTTAGCACGGTTATTTTTAATGCAATAAGCCGTGCTCAGGAATATGGTGTTTTACAGTTTCTATTCTCGAAACAAGCCAGTTGAAAAGGCGGCAGGGATCCGATATTGAGCTAAAATTTCAGCTTCACTATCTATGGCTGCCCGGTGGTTTATAACCATTTGGTAACCATTCTTGTTTTCTAATACGATATTTTCCTGTGTATTATTTCTCACGATTTGAGAGAAATGTTCAAAATCTCGAACTTGTTCTCCATTGACGTCATCGACAATCCAGTTGCGCCAGTCGTGATAACCCAAATTTACATCGGCAGCCAGAACTTGCAGAGCTACAACAACTTCGTATTTTTCTGGTGAAGCCCATTCGTTGCGAGCTTGCAAAAGCGTTACTGGTGCAGATCTTCCCCAGTCATTGCCCCAGCGCTTAATGAGATTCATATTCAATGGGACAAATAAAACGCCGCCGTAGATATAGTACTTAGGAATTTGATCAAATTGTTCGCCTTTGACTAAGCTGTAACTTTCAGGAGGTGCATCGGCCTTAATTTTTGCTACAGCCTCTTTGCCGTTACGGGAATAAGTGACTAACACCTCATCACCAATATGATGCATGTCGATTGCATGCTTATAATCTGTTAGTAAGTCGTCAGAAAGTTGAATGGTTCCATCTTCGGCGATATCAAAATCATCAATTTTCATGATGACATCATTTTCTTCGAACGTGCCATCGGCAGGGGATCCGTCGAATACTTTTATTACCAAAACACCATTTTGATTCTTTCTTAAACCATAAGCCGCTTTTGCAGAGGGGCTGTCCAATGTTTGGGTGCGAAACCCCAAATCTGGAAACCCATCGTATATATTATCTTCACTGTCTTTGAGTACATGTCGGATAATGCTAGGGGGAACAAAATAGCCCAAGTTCTCAGCCCGCCCGCCGCTATTCGCCTGCATCACTACACCGACAATCTGTTGATCAACAATGACGGGTCCTCCACTATTGCCTGGATTTATCGCCGCATCAATTTGTCCAGCTAATAAATATGCCCCGGCATGGGCATAAATTTGCTGCTCAACACGGGACAAAATTCCTTTGGTAATGCTTAAGGTTTTGCCGCCAATGGGGTAGCCGTAAACAGATACCTCTTGCAGTGGGTCAGGCAAATTGCCTATGGACAGCGATTTCAAGTCGCTAAAAAATCCTGGTTCATCTACTGTAATGATTGCAAGATCGGCTTCGTGTGATACGAAAACAACCCGCGCCTGATAACGTTGTGGGTCGTTGTGTTTTTGTGCTTGGACATAACTGGCGTTAGCAACAACATGGGCGTTGGTAAGAATCTTATTGCCTTCAATAACAGACCCTGACCCGCTGCTTTGGCGCGGCGTAAGTAGGCGCCAAGGCGTAAAATAATCAGGCGCTGACTGCGTGGTATAGATTTTTATCACTGAGTCTTCAATGGCGCTTAATTCGTTATTTTGTGCAGAAGCAGACGTGCTAATGATGCAGGCCGCAACGCTAAGAAACAGCGAAATTAAACGAATGTTGATTGAGCTAAAGAGAGTTCTGCTCTGAGAGAAAATCATAAAATCCTAAACCTTTTTAGTAGTAATGACGTGTTCTATATCGCTATCGCTATCGCTCCAAGCTTATTACTTTGGTTGAAATATCGCCAGCGCAGGCGAGGGTGAATTTCAAAAAAAGCTGAGCAGATATATCATATTATTATGTGCGAACATCATCGTTAACAAATTTAAATAAAAATACCATCGCCTAACGGACGATATTGCGCTGCACTTGCATGGCGAACTAATTGATAGGTGATGTCAGTGCGTCGAATGAAAACTCATGTAATACGCATACCTGGCTCTGCGCCGGCATGAGGCTCGATTAACCAGATATCTTCACCACCAGGACCGGCAGCGAGAATCATTCCCTCTGACAGACCAAATTTCATTTTTCTAGCTTTTAGATTTGCGACTACGACAGTTAATTTTCCCACGAGTTGCTCAGGGGTATACGCAGACTTAATTCCAGAAAACACTATACGAGTCAGCGGTGTCCCACATTTATCTAGACCGAGGTCCAAATGTAGTTGCAAAAGCTTGTCAGCATCTTCTACGTATTCTGCGCTGATTACTTTTGCGACCCGTAGATCAACTTTAATGAAGTCATCAAACTCAATTTCAGGTTCGAACCCACTATTGTTGCTTTGCATTGTTTTTCCCTCGGCTTGCTGTCCAATTGGTTCCGACTTTGTCTGATTTTCAAATTCTTTCTGAGTCGCAGCAACCATAGCTTGTACTTTATCACTTTCTACGCGAGTCATTAGTGGTTTGAATTTATTGATACTGTGATTCGTTAACAACGAATCGATATCAGCCCAATTGAGGGGGTCAATAGCCAAAAAAGCCTCGGCTTTTTCTGCCATAGATGGAAGTACAGGTTTTAAGTAGGCGATAAGCAACCGAAACGCGTTAATGCCGGTGGAACAAATCTTCTGTAGTTCAACTGATTGCTTGTCGCCTTTTGCGATGACCCAAGGTTGTTTGTCATTTATGTATTGGTTTGCTTTGTCCGCCATTGTCATGATTAAACGAATGGCCTTGCTATATTCACGTCCATTATAGTAGCCAGTTATCTCAGGCTTAGCGGCTTGAATCTCCGCCAATAATTCTGGTGCATCGACTTTTTCTGCCAGTTTTCCTTCAAAGCCTTTGCCTATAAAGCCGGCACAGCGACTAGCAATGTTAACTACTTTGCCGACCAAATCTGAATTTACTCTTTGTGCAAAATCCTCGAGATTTAAGTCCAGGTCGTCTATTCCGTCTGAGAGTTTAGCGGCAAGAAAGTAACGCAGATACTCAGGATTCAAATGGTCGAGATAGGTACGGGCGTTTATAAATGTACCTCTCGACTTTGACATTTTGGTTCCATCAACCGTGAGAAAGCCATGCACATAAACCGCTGTTGGTGTTCGATAACCAGCGCTGGCTAACATTGCAGGCCAAAACAAGGTATGAAAATTGATTATGTCTTTACCGATGAAATGATAAACCTCAGCTTGGGAGTCTTTATTCCAATATTCATCAAAATCATAGTCCGTTCGATCGCAAAGATTTTGTAAACTTGCCATATAGCCAATGGGCGCATCTAGCCAAACATAGAAATACTTTCCAGGTGCATCGGGTATTTCGAAACCGAAATAGGGCGCGTCACGACTTATGTCCCACTCCTGCAGCTCTTCATCTAGCCATTCGCTTAGTTTATTTGCTACAGAATCCTGCAAAGTGCCACTGCGGGTCCATGTTTTTAACATATCGCTGAAAGCAGGTAGCGTGAAAAAGAAATGTTCAGACTCTTTTTCTGTCGGTGTAGATCCTGAAATTGAGGATTTGGGATCTATTAGTTCGGATGGGCTATAGGTTGAACCACAAACTTCACAATTGTCGCCATATTGATCTTCAGCCTTGCATTTGGGGCAGGTGCCAGTGATGTAGCGGTCGGCCAAAAATAGCTCCTTCTCTGGATCAAATAACTGCTTAATTTTGCGTCGAGAGATATGGCCATTAGCATTAATTGTCTGATAGATAGATTCAGAAAGTAGGCGATTCTCTTCTGAGTGAGTTGAGTGGAAGTTGTCGAAGCCGATTAAGAAATCAGCGAAATCTCTCTGGTGTTGCTGATTGACCTTATCGACCAATTCTTGAGGTGTGATTTCCTGAGCCTCAGCACTAAGCATAATTGCAGTGCCATGTGCGTCATCGGCGCATACATAAATGCAATTGTGGCCTTGCAGTTTCTGCATGCGTACCCAGATGTCGGTCTGAATCACCTCCATTAAATGACCCAGATGAATATCACCATTTGCGTAAGGCAAAGCGCTGGTTACTAGTATCTTGCGGTGGTCCACACTGCTGTCCTTGGTGAGTTAAAATTCTATCGAGCAGGAATCGAATTATTAAGTTTTGAATTGAGATTGTGCATAAGAATTTCTGGCTTTGATTAGATTTCGACCATTTCGAAATCTTCCTTACCTACCCCGCAGTCGGGACATGCCCAATCTTCAGGGACATCGTTCCAAGCAGTTCCAGGGGGGATGCCATCTTCAGGCATGCCTTGTTCTTCATTATAAATATAACCACAAACCATACATTGCCACTGCTTCACCTGCGTTTCCTCCTGAGGCGTTATTTGAATTGAATCATGTCTTAGACCACATAACGAGATTATAGCTTGATTCTGCAATTGTGATTAGCGTGAATACCTAAGTTTTTATCAAGACATCCAGTAGTATGGAATTCTTAGTCGAAGATGGGTGGCGGATCATACTGCATGGAAATGGGTTTGGGCAGTCTCTTTACCGATTAGTTTTGGAAAGCAAGCGTTCAATTTATCAGATTTGGGTTCAGAGGAGAGCTGCATAGAGATATCAAAGAGCCTTACTAAAGCAGAACTAATGATTAAAACAGATGATTCAGCACTTGATAGGCTTTATCATTTGTAGTCGATGTTTGGGTAATATGGGTAATATGGATAATATGAGAAGCTATGAGTATTAAGTCTGATCGTTGGATAAAAGAAAAGGCCGCAAAAGAAGGGATGATTGAACCGTTTGAGCCAGAGCAAGTTCGTTATAAAGATGGTGATAAAGTCATTTCTTATGGCACTTCTAGTTATGGCTACGATGTTCGCTGCGCCAGCGAATTTAAAATCTTTACAAATGTACACACTACTAGTGTAGTCGATCCTAAGAATTTTGATGAGACGAGTTTTATAGCTATCGATGAACCTTTCTGCATTATTCCACCAAACTCTTTTGCTCTTGCGCGAACTATTGAATACTTTCGTATACCGAAAGATGTTTTAACGGTATGCCTTGGTAAATCAACATATGCCCGCTGCGGAATCATAGTAAATGTCACGCCATTAGAGCCTGAATGGGAAGGGCATGTGACATTGGAGTTCTCGAATACGACGCCCTTACCCGCTAAAATTTATGCCAATGAAGGAGTTGCACAAATGCTGTTTTATCAGTCCGATGAGCAATGTGAAGTTACTTATAAACAGAGGGGTGGGAAGTATATGGGCCAAATAGGTGTAACTCCTCCAAAGGCCTAATAAAACCAAAAATGTAAAGATTCTTCAGTAAGTACTAAACGAACACAAAAAGCACGATTAATGAGAGTAATAAAAACAGCACATATTCCTAATTAGACCCTGCCAAATCAGCTCTTCGCTGAAATCCGTCTTGACGGAATCAAAAACTTAACCAACTTTCTTAGGCAAAAGATGAACGTCTGCGATTTTGTGCCCTCGTTTGGTCAGCATAGTCATTTAGCCGTTTCGTCGTAAAGCAATCAAATTTCCTTTCGAAAAATCCAACTCAAAAAACATCAAATAGGCTTGAGACACTATAGATATGAATCAGAATGCAAGCTTTCTGGCTTGGATGTGTCACCGCTTATTTTTGTTCGACTGTGTTAAAACTTTGGCGGCCGAAGGTGTAACAGTCAAGAATTTGTCGTTTTAGCAGCGACAACCAGATCGCCTCTAAGCTGGCCTAATACTCAAAGTATCTATGTTGACAGGCCTAGGCCCTAAGTTATCGCTATAAACCACGAATTGGAACAAATATTGCTTATATAGGTACACCGGTTCGTCCTGAGTATTTGAAAACAAGAACTCGGGATGTCGATCGAGTAATTAGGAAAGCTTGTATGCAGAGCTAATGAGCTTCGGTTTTGCATTCCTTTCGCAGTTCTAGTTGTGTGAAATTAAAGAATGAAGCCTAACTCTGCAGTTAATCGTCTAAAAAGAAATTTAGTTTAGCAGCGGAAACAAAAACGGAATTTGCGTAGGAAAAAATAAGGAGTAAGCATCTAGATGGTAGTTAACAGACTTTGCGCGGCAGGCAATGATATAGGGTTGAATAGGATCCGCAATAATACAATAAAACGGGATGATCAATCATGAGTTCAGCAACTGGGGCTTCCGTATACGACAGTTTACAGGCTGATAGCGCGGCGCAAGAAGCACACTTGAATGAAATAGTAGATCGTTATGCGCCATTGGTAAAACGTATAGCGCATCACCTACTGCTGCGAATGCCTGCAAGTGTGCAAGTCGATGATCTAATTCAATCGGGTATGATTGGTTTGCTTGAGGCGGCAAAAAAATACGATGTGTCTAAGGGGGCGAGCTTCGAAACCTACGCAGGTATTCGAATACGTGGTTCTATGCTCGATGAAGTTAGAAAAGGAGACTGGGCGCCTCGCTCTGTTCATCGAAAGTCGCGCAAAGTTGCCGAAGCCATAAAGACTATTGAAGCAAGAACTGGTAAAGATGCGAAGGATCAGCAAATTGCGAGTGAATTGGAAATTGATCTAAACGCGTATTATGCCATTCTTCAGGATGCATCGGGCTCAAGACTATTTAGCTTTGACGATATCATGGAGGGCGACGATTCAGCCATCGAATTGGCCGCGGGAGAACTCCCTGGTCCGTGTGACGGATTGCAGCGGGATACTTTTAAGGCTCATTTAGCGGGAGCCATCGACGGCCTGCCTGATAGAGAAAAGTTAGTTCTAGCTCTTTATTATGATGAGGAATTAAACTTAAAAGAAATTGGAGAAGTAATAGGTGTCAGTGAGTCTCGCGTAAGTCAAATTCATAGTCAGGCTGCGATGAGGTTGCGTGCCCGTCTATCGGAATGGAATTAAAAATTGAAACTCTAGTAAGAGAAGCTTCAACTTAAGTCTTGGAGAGGTTGATATCCGCAACTTATTTAACACATCCTTTCTCCAAGTAGCTGTTTCCAATTAATAGTCCTTTTGTTTGTCTGAAGTTAATTAGCAAAAATAGGCAGCTACTATCGCAGTTTGCCAGTCGGCAATTATCAGCTCCTGTATAGTTTTGGTTTTAACGAAATGGGTTAAGCCATATATTCTTAGTGTACCAAAAGGCTACCCAAGAGAAAGTTGCTTTAACAGCCTCGGTACCCGCTTGCTAGATTCGAGATATTTGGAGTTACTTCGTCTGATTGTTTGATCTCTCGATTTGCTCTACTTTTACGTTAAGTATGCTTTTTAAGCATACGAAGCCTACTTGATATTTTGGCTTTGCCGGCTGCGGTTCGGCTGTCGCATATGAACAAAAAAGGATCGATTTAACCGGTTGCAGGTTATAATTTTGACTCCAGAACTAGCTTATCAATAAAGGAATTAAACTAGCACAGCATGGTCATGGTAGAAGTCGAAACAGATTTGGAAGGGTCTATGCTTTGTGTGGATTCACTTTTTTGCGAGCGTGATGACCGTATTTTGTTTGAGGATCTTAATTTTGAATTGAAAGAAGGGCAGGTACTCCAGATTAAAGGCTCTAATGGCAGCGGGAAAACTACCTTGTTAAGGAATATATGCGGTTTAAATGCGGGCTATGAAGGGGCTATCAGCTGGTATGGAGATCCAATAAGAGAATGTCAAGAAGAGTTTTATTCATCCCTTGTTTACATAGGGCATCGTGTTGGAGTTAATAAGGTGCTTACACCTTTAGAAAATCTTCGTTGGAGTTCGAGCCTCCAGCAAGTCATAACTGATGACGAATTGCTGGATGCCTTGGAGAAAGTAGGATTGCATGGTTATGAAGACTCACAGTGTTTTACGCTTTCAGCAGGCCAACAGCAGCGCGTTTCGCTTTCTAAATTGTTGCTGAGTAGAGCAAAATTATGGGTTTTAGATGAGCCGTTTACCACCTTGGATGCAGCCGGTGTAAAACAATTGGAAGCATTGTTAAAAGCTCATGCAGGCAATGGGGGTGCCGTAATGGTAACAACACATCACACACTCTTAGTCCCTGACTTGCAAGTCTTGGAGCTTGGATAGTAATTATGACCGCTCAAACAGTAACGACATTTCAGGCATTCAAGGCTACTCTTAAGCGAGATTTGTTGGTTGCTTATAAGAGAAAGAATGACATGGTTAATCCTTTTATGTTCTTTCTCATTGTGGCTTCCTTATTTCCGATCGGTATTTCGCCAGACCCTGATAGGCTTGCTGAAATTGCTAGTGGAGTATTATGGATTTCCGCTTTATTAGCTTCACTGCTGGCCATGGATAACTTGTTCCGCTCGGATTATGAAGACGGTTCTTTGGAGCAACTATTATTGAGCCCTCATCCACTTTATTTCCTTGTGTTAGCTAAGAATATAAGCCACTGGTTAGTTAGCGGATTACCGGTGGCTTTGGTATCGCCACTCGTAGCTTATATGCTCAATTTACCCAGCGAATCCTATTTCACCCTCTTTATAACTTTGCTTATTGGTACTCCCGTTCTTAGTCTGCTGGGATCAATTGGTGTGGCGCTTACGGTAGGCTTAGGCAGTAGAGGATTGATTTTAGCGGTAATTACGCTACCAATGAGCGTCCCAGTTTTGATAGCGGGAACGCTGACTGTTCAGCAAACTCTTAATGGGGCATCCCTCGCTGGGTATTTAGCTATATTAGCGGCAATGTTATTTGCTGCGGTATCCTTCGCGCCTTTGGCCTCTGCTGCTGCTTTGCGTATTAGTGTGAACTAGTAGCTAGATAGTTCAATTTTTGATCCATTTTAATGATTACCCCGTAATTACAATAGATTACAATACTTCATATGGTCGTATATCGGGGCCATGATATAATTAGCGGGTCAACTTTAAGATCGGTAGAAGCAGAAATTCTATGTGGTTGTGGTTCTCTAAATTAGGTTCTCCTAAGTGGTTTTACGAGTTATCAGGCAAATGGTTGCCCTGGCTGGCGGCTGGTATGTCATTGCTGCTTATTGTTGGGATTATTTGGGCGCTATTGTTTGTGCCTCCTGATTATCAGCAGGGTGATACGATCCGTATAATGTATGTTCACGTTCCATTTGCCAGTATTTCTTTAGCATTTTTTCCTTTGATGGCAGTTGCAGGAACAATAACGCTAGTTTGGCGCATGAAGCTTGCTGACATGGTGGCTAAAACAGTCGCACCGCTAGGTGCATGGTTCACAGCCTTGGCTCTGGCTTCTGGCTCTATCTGGGGAAGCGATATATGGGGCACCTGGTGGATATGGGATGGACGGCTGACCTCCATGTTGTTGCAATTCTTTCTACTGGTGGGTGTTATTTCTTTGCGCTCGGCACTTGAAGATGCTGATGCGGCAGCAAAGGCATGCGCCCTGTTATCAATCGTAGGTTGTATCAATGTCTTTGTGATTAAGTACTCTGTAGACTGGTGGAACACTCTTCATCAGCCCTCGGGGTCATTTAGCCTCTCTGATGAGGCGCCAAACCCACCCGAAGTTTGGGTGCCGCTAGTCATTATGATAGTTGCTGTTTATTTGTTTTTTGTTGTGAGTCTTATCCTCTCAACTCGAAATGAAATTTTGGAGAGAGAAAGACGTTCTCAATGGGTACAAGAACTGATAGAGGCTAATTAAGCGAATTCCATGTTTGAATCGATTCAGTTTTCTAGTTTTGGTGATTTTGTTGAGATGGGCGGTTACGCATTTAATGTTTGGTCGGTTTATGCTCTGTTCCTCCTATTTTTCTTTATTAATCTGTATTTCCCCATGCTGAAACGGAAGCAGATTATGCGTGAAAAAAAACGTCGTTTACTTGTTAATAGAGAAAAGGTCTCTATAGGCAGTAAACTAAGTAATAACGAAATGGATAAAAACGACTCTTAACAGGTCGCTCTGGAGATTTTTTTGAAGGCTCATCGACAAAAAAAGTTAACCATCATTCTGTTTGTTGCTGCAGGCTTAACTGTGTCAGTCGGATTGATTCTTTTTGCCATGAGTCAAAATATTAATTTATTTTATACTCC
>Ga0315331_10003415_pt1 | contig 12014 bp, 11 predicted proteins | sample M160m34915metaG_FD_203456 | JGI IMG/M metagenome (GOLD analysis project Ga0315331, IMG submission 203456) | Ammonia-oxidizing marine archaeal communities from Monterey Bay, California, United States - M1 60m 34915 | ecosystem: Environmental > Aquatic > Marine > Intertidal zone | place: USA...
GGGACGGCCCGGTGCGTGCGGCACGCTACTGGGGGCTGACCCAGCAGGAATATTATAGCAAGGCCGATGTTTGGCCGCTGGATCCGAGCGGCGAGGTTCTCGTCGTCCTGCAGATTGAGGACACGAAGGGGATCGAAAACCTGTCCGACATGCTCGAAAACGTGCCGGGGATCGGCGCCGTTCTGATCGGTGAAGGCGATCTCGGCCAGGAACTCGGTTTTCCGCGCCAATACGATCATCCGGAACTGCTGAGCGCGATGGCCGATGTCGTCGATATATGTAAACGTCACGACGCGATCGTCGGACATCCGCATGCGACAGCGGAGAACATGCAGGACCTCATGGATCAGGGGTATCGCTTCCTGATGGCGGCGCCTGCGCGCACGTACGACGATCTGGAACATGGGCTGAAGCTTAGCGGCCGCGCCTGAACTTATTTGTAGGAGAAGATTACATGACGACCGACAGCAAGCCTCAAACTCGCCCCTATTTCGAAGCCACGGCAAACTTCGCCGATGGATCGGATTCCCCGCGCGCCTTTCTTGATCGCTGCATCGCCGATATCGAACGTCTTGACGGCGATGTGAAGGCATTCGTGGTCACCGGGCTTGAGGCTGCGCGCGCCGCGGCCGACGATTCCGGCGCCCGATGGGCGGCGGGTAAGCCGTTGTCGCCCATCGACGGCATGCCCGTCGGTGTCAAGGATGTGATGGAGACCGCCGATCTTCCCACCGAGCAGGGCTCCCCCCTGTTCGAGGGATATCAGGGCGGCCGCGACTGTGCGGCCGTGGCCGCGCTGCGCGAAGCGGGCGCTGTTATCGTAGGCAAAACCGTCACCACCGAATTCGCTGCAACCCATCCGGGCGACACGCGCAATCCTTGGGATCTGGAACGCACGCCGGGCGGATCGAGCAGCGGCTCGGCGGCGGCGGTCGCGGCAGGGATGGTGACGGGCGCGCTTGGCTCACAGGTGATCGGCTCGACCATCCGCCCCGCCAGCTATTGCGGAATCTTCGGCTACAAACCGAGCGTCGGCGGCATCAACCGGGGCGGCAGCTATGACGGTTTCAGCCAGAGCGCGAGCGGCCTTCTTGCGGCCACCCTGGCCGAGACGTGGTCGCTGACCCGTGAAATTACCTCCCGCGCCGGCGGGGATGCCGGCTATGTCGGTGTGACCGGTCCGATGGAACTGCCGGCGGCCAAAAAACCCGCCCGCGTTGCGATGCTGGAAACCGCCAGCTGGACCAATGCGACCGACGAGGCGAAAGCCGAATGGCGGCGCGCGCGGGACGCGATGACCGCCGCCGGTATCGAGGTTGCAGATCGGCAGTCCGACGCTGCCGTGGCAGGGCTCGAAGACGCTATTGCCGATGCGATGAAGCTGTCGATGGACATCAATGCGTGGGAGGGCCGGTGGCCGCTCAACACCTACAAACGGGACATGGACTCGACGGGGCTGAGCGAAAGTGCCCATAACCGTCTGAACCAGGCGGAATCCATGTCACAGGAGCAGTTCCGGGACCTGCTCGCCGAGCGTGAGCGCGTGCGCAAGGTTTATGCCGACCTGAAAGGCACGTTCGATGCGTTCGTGACGCTTTCCGCGCCGGGTGCCGCGCCAAAGGGCCTGGATTGGACCGGCGATCCGCTGTTCACGGTGCATACGTCGCTGATCGGCATGCCCGCCGTCTCGCTGCCCCTGCTGCAGGATGACGGTCTGCCCCTCGGATTGCAGGTCACGGGCTATTTCGATGAAGATGCCGAATTGTTCGCCGTGAGCGGCGGCATTCTGGCGCTGTTCGACGCCTAGGCCGCACGGCCGGCACGGTCGGGGGACAATCCGATGAAGGCGATGATCTTCAATGACTTCGGCGCGCCCGAAGTGCTTCACTACGAAGACCTGCCTGATCCCGTGGCGGGCCCGGATGACGTCGTGATTGAAGTTCACGCGGTATCGGTCAACCGCGTGCTCGATGTCGCCATCCGCGCGGGCACCGCCCCCCATTACGGCGTCGCACCGCCGCATGTTCTGGGCGTCGATCCATCCGGTGTTGTGGTTGAGGCGGGCGCTAACGTGTCCGATATGTCGGTCGGAGACCGCGTGTCGGTCACTATGGGGATGCCCGGCGGCGGCCGCTACGGGATCGAATGCTTTGGCGGCGATTCCCAGCTCACCCGCGCACCGGCGGCAAGCTGCGTAAAAGTGCGCGATGAAGTGGGTTTTTCCGAAGCCACCGTGATCTCACGCCATGGCCCGGTGGCCTATAACCTGCTGTTCAATATGGGAGAGCTGAAAGACGGTCAGACGGTATTGATTCTCGGGGCGGCGGGCAATCTGGGATCTATCGGCATTCAGCTTGCGAAGGCGGCCGGGGCCACAGTGATTGCGGCCGCCGGCAGTGCTGCGCGAGCGGCCATCGGTACCGAGCTTGGCGCTGATCACGCCATCGATTACGGCTCCGTAGATCTCAAAGACACGATCATGGAGATCACCGACGGCGCCGGTATCGATCTATTTTACGACAATATCGCCAACCCGGAGATATGCCCGCTTGGCATCGAGAGCCTCAAAAGATTTGGCCGGATGGTGACGGCGGGCGCCCATGGCGGGCCGGTCGTTCCAGTGAATTTCGCCACCGTCTATCACCAGCAGCTGACAATCATGGGTAATCCGCGGAGTAATGCGCAGGATGCCCTGCCGTGCTTCGATGCGGCGGCGGAGGGCAACTTGAAGGTTGTCATCGACCGTGTGGTGCCGCTGGCGGAAGCCCCTGCCATGCATGCGCTGATGGAAGCCGACCCCACGGTCGGCAAGATCATCCTCGATCCGACCCGAGGCTGACCCCGAACCGCCTGTCAGGTGACTGGTTTCATTATGAAACGCTGATAGCCCGGGCGTTCGCATAACGCATCGCACCAACGCCGCAAATGGGGATAGTCCTCGCGCTCAATCGGCATGTTGAACCAGCGCCAGGCGGCGATTCCGATGGGGATATCACCCATGGTGAAACGATCTCCCGCGAGGTAGGCGCTGTCGGCCAGTGCCTCATTGACGATCGCCATCTTCGCCGACAACGCGGCGCGACCCGCCTCGATCGCCTTCATGTCGCGGTCTTCCGGCGCGGTGCGGATCATGCCGCGAAACACCGGGATCATTGCCGGGCTGACCGTGGTAACCTGCCAGTCCATCCAGCGTTCGGCGATGGCGCAGGTCTGCAGGTCCGCCGGATAAAACGTGTCGTCTCCGTGTTTCGCGGCGAGGTAGCGCACGCAGCTATTGGATTCCCAGTTAACGAAGCCGTCATCGATGATCACGGGGACCAGGCCGTTGGGATTCAGCTTGCGGAAATCCGGCATGTCGTTGCCGCCGTGTTTTCCGCCGATATCTTCGCGTTCGAACGCAAGATCCAGTTCCTCGCAGGCCCATAGAACTTTCATCACGTTGGATGACGTATCGCGCCCTAAAATCTTCAGCATGGTTTATTCCGTATAAAAAGCGACGCATCAGTATTGATTACCCGATGTGCGGTGTCGACGGCTAAGCCGAGGCGACGTATGGTTGGAAAAAAGAGAAACCAGAAATGCCCAAACGATCCCGGTCGAGGACCGACATACTAAAACTTCAACAGGCGCGGATAGAGGTCGAACGGTTGGGCAAGGGCCCGCCGCTGCTGATGCTGCACGGCGAAGACGGCTACGAGCTGCACGCCGATTTTATCGGGCAGCTGTCGACCCGGTTTGAGGTATTCCTGCCGCGCATGCCGGGGTTCGGCAAATCGACCCTGCCGGACACCATCCGCAATATCGACGATATCGCCTATCTGTGGCTCGATCTGCTCGATCATTACAAGCTGAAGAGCGTGACGTTCTTCGGCGCGTCCGTCGGCGCGTGGCTCGCACTCGAGATGGCAACGAAGAACTGCGACCGCATCGAAAAAATGGTTATTGCCGGCGCCGTCGGGGTGAAGTTCGGCCGTGCGTACGATCGCGACATCGCCGATATCTATTTCCACGCTGCAGATCGTGTGCGGGCCATGCGCTTTTGCGATCCGGCTAAGGATCCGCATGCCGATATGACCGGCTACACAAAGGCACAGGCCTTCGCCGTTGCGCGTCAGCGCGAGGCCATCGTCAAGCTGTGCTGGGAGCCCTATATGCACAACCCGGCGCTTCGCCGCCGTCTCAACCGGGTAACGCCGCCGACATTGGTTGTCTGGGGGGCAAAGGACGGCATGACCCCGCCGAAATACGGCCGTGCGCTGGCCCGCAACCTGCCGGATGCATCGTTCGTCAGCATCGCCCGCGCCGGGCATTTTCCCCACATCGAGCAGCCCGACCTTTTCGGACAGGCGCTCGACAGCTTTCTTTCTGCCTGAGACTGGACCGAGATTATGGAATTTTATCATTTCACCGAATTCGCCTGGCCGCACCTGCCGCCGGAGGACGCGTTTACGTCGGCGCGGCTGAATCTCCCCAGCAGCGTGTATGACCCCAAAGTCGGTGCCGATCTCTACAATATGTGCCTCGACCAGTATGTGCTGGCGGACGAACTTGGCCTGAATTGCATGGTCAATGAGCACCATCAGACGGCCACCTGCCTCAATTCATCCGGTGTCGTGCCGCTCTCGATCCTTGCGCGGCAGACCAAGAACGCGCGTATCCTTATTCTAGGCAATCCCGCTGCAAATCTGGCGGATCCGATCCGGTGCGCCGAGGAAATGGCGATGATCGACAACATTTCCTATGGCCGCCTCGATTGTGGTTTCGTGCGCGGCGTGCCTTACGAGTTGTTCGCATCGAACCGAAATCCGACCGAAACCGCAGAACGCTTGTGGGATTCGATCGACCTGATCGTCAAGGCGTGGACGACCCATGATGGCCCGTTCAACTACGAAGGCAAGTGGATTCACAAGCGTCAAGTCAATGTGTGGCCGCGTCCCTATCAACAGCCGCATCCGCCGGTCTGGACCACGGGCGGCAGCGATCTCAATCATGCCTGCCAGACGGTTGCGCGCGGCTTCACGTTCGCCATGTTCCTGACTCCCGCCGACAAACTGGCGGCAATGTTCAACGGCGTGCGCGCGTGGTGCAAGGCGCAGGGCCTGCAACGCCCGGCAGACAGCCAGTTCGCGTTCATGCCGCTGGTCGCCGTGGGGGAGACCGAAAAAGAAGCGCTCGAAGTGATCGAGCGTGTGTTCTGGTACGTCACCAACAACAAGGCCGAACCCCAGCACCGCGCGCCGCCCGGCTATGTGGAAACGTCGCTCTATGCTGATTTCCTGTCGGGGCGTTTCACCGGCGGGCGGACCGATGCGATCCGACAGAAGGGCATGGAATATTTTCGCGAAAACCACGTCGCGATCTACGGTACGCCCGACAATGTCGCGAACCAGTTGCGCGCACTGCACAAGAAGGTTGGCGGATTCGGCCATCTGATCGCCATGCTCCATGCCGGCGATATGGACTTCGACATGACTGCGAAAAGCATGACCCTGTTTGCAGAAAAGGTCGTGCAGCAGGTGCGCGATCTCGGCACTGTCCGCAAGGGGTTCGGACCGCTGCCGAAGGCGCGCAAACGCAAGGCGGCGTGATTTTCTAACCGGCTAGATTGAAGTTCAGGACCGATAGAATGTCCGTGTAGATCATCGATACCACGAACACAAATACGATGTTCGCCCGAGTGACCAGTTGGGTCGGCGCGATCTGAAACATGGCGGCCCCGGTGGCGACGCTCAGGCTGCCGATGGATATCCCGGACGCCAGGCCCCAGCCGATCAGCAGCGCCTGCATCAGGACTAGGTCGGCAACGCCAGTGGGCACGCTGGTGAAGATGACCAGCAGCATCGTGCCCGCGACGATCGCGTGGATGCCGGCGAGACCGGAGATGTTCATGGTCATGATGATGAGCAGGATGATGACCGGTGCCGGAAAATCCTGCTCCGTGAGCCAAGACAGAAGCCCCATATGCGGCAGGGATGCTTCGAAGACCATGCCGAGCGTCGTCGCGAAGGCGAGAATGCAGGCCTCGGTACCGATACGCGAAAGACCGTTCGCTGTCTGCGCCAAGGCCTGGCCCAGTGCGCCGGTCTTCAGGGTGACGAGTGCGATCAGGCACGGGATGGGCAGACCGACAATCAGGGATTCAAGCGTGGTCAGGCTGGTCAGCGCCGTGGTGCCGACGACGACAAGGGCGGCGATGGCAATCGGCACGACGACCGGCGTCAGGGATTTCAGCGCCTGTAGCAGCGGCGCGAGGCCGCGATTGCGGTCGACCATTAGGAACGAAAACAGGATACCGAGGACGGCCAGCGTCAGCCCGAGCCCCATGATCTCCCACAGGGGGACGGCGGGCAGATACTGGCTGGCGACCGCCATGCCGACGATGAAGGGCGACCAGAACGGCACCATCGACATGCCGCGGATGGCGGCGGTAAAGACGTTGCGCCGTTCTTCTTCCGAGGCGTCGCGGCCGAGGATCGGCGCCAGGATCGCGAACACGCCGACCTGTAGGATGGCGCCGATCAGGTGTGTGCCGATCACCACGCCGCTGTCGCGCCGGTCGGGATCGAGCGCACCGAACATCTGCCGCGCGGTGGCAATCTCCGGGCGCCGGTCGGCGGTCGCCCGCAACAGGACGATCGTTGCCAGAAATGCGGGAAAGATCGCGGCGCGGCCGATCCCGTCGAGTATCGCGCCCCATTCGCCATAGGTCGCGGCAAGGGCCACCGTCACGGCGGTCAGAACGGCGAGCAATATCCGCGAATGCCCGGCCACCCGTGGCAGGACGAGGGTCACAAACGCCGCCAGCAGCCCCTTCATCACCCAGAGCAGACCCGCGGCGGGCGCGAAAATATTGACCACGGCAAGAACCCAAAGGATGCCGATGAGCGCACTCAGTACCCGGTTCATTGTCGACGTTCCGACTGTTTTTGGGTGGTAGTTATGACGGCGTTCGCACTTCTTCAGGCTTCCATCGTCGTCGTGCGGCGCAATTCGCGGCGCGCGGCCAGGTCGAAGCGCCGGCCGCGATGCAACGTGCACCGGTTGTCCCACATCACCAGGTCGTCCGGCTGCCATTTGTGGCGGTAGACGAAGTGCGGCTGGGTGGCGTGCTCGATCAGTTCGTTCACCAGCATCCGCGCTTCCGGCACGCTCATGCCGACGATCCGGCTGATGTGGATCGGCGTGAACAGGTGTTTCCGCCCGGTCACGGGATGGGTGCGCACGAGCGGCCATTTCGCCGGCGGCATGCCCGCGACCTGGTCTTCGGTGTAGCGGTTGCCGAGCAAGGTCCGCGAATACAGCGCGTGATGTTCGCCGATCAGGTCGGCGACCATGGTGCGCAGGTCGTCCCGCAACGCGTCATAGGCGGCGCGCATATCGGCGAATTCGGTGTCACCGCCGGTCTCCGGGATGACCCGCGCCGACAGCAGCGAATATTTCGCCACCGTCTTCATGAACGACGAATCCGTGTGCCAGAATTGATTGGCGATAGACGAGGTGATCGATCCGGCGTCGCGCGCCATGATTTCGCCGTCGGCTCCGACATTGGCGATGTCGATAAAGCCCTCGTGCTTGAAGCGGTTGGGCTTTTTGGTGACGTTGAGCAGCCCCATGTCCAGCGGCCCGAACCATTTGGTGAACGCCATATGCTGGTCGTCGTCGAGCGGCTGGCCGTGCCAGACCAGCACGGCGAATCTGTCCATCGCCGCCTCGATTTCGGCGGCGATGTCGGCATCGATTGGGTCGCGCAGGTCGATACCCGAGGCGACGGCGTTAAAGCCGTCGGTGACGGGTTCGAATTTTAACGGCATGCGGTTTCCCCGCGTTGATGATTTCCTCTATCTTAGCGTCTGCACAAAGATAAAAAACAGCGGAGACGAAAACGTGGCCAACAAGGATTTACGCGACTGGATCGAAGAGCTCGAAGCCAACGGACAGCTTCAGCATGTGAGCGGCGCGGATCATCACGAGGAAATCGGCGCCATCGTCGATATCCATATGCACAAGATGACCAATCCCGCGGTCATGTTCGACGATATCCCGGGCTTTGCCAAAGGCACGCGCGTACTCGCCAATATCCTGACCTCGGTGCCGCGCATCAATATCGCGCTCGGCAAGCCGGTCGACACCACCGAGATCGAACTCGTCAATTACTGGCGCGACTACATGAAGGACCAGCCGACCCATGAGCCGATAGAGGTCAATGGCGGACCGCTCGTCGAAAACGTCTTCGAAGGCGACCATATCGACATCATGAAAATTCCCGCGCCGAAATGGCACGAGCTCGATGGCGGCTACTTTATCGGTACTGCCTGCATGGTGGTGATGAAGGACCCGGATTCGGGCTGGATCAATTACGGCGCCTACCGGGTGCAGGCGCATGACGCCAAGACCGCCTCGGTGATGGTGTCCAAGGGCAAGCACGGCGATATCCTGATGCGCAAATATTTCGACCGCGGCGAGCCGTGCCCGATTGCGGTGGTGGCGGGCATGCATCCGGCCCTGTTCATGGTCGCCGGGTTGGAAATGCCCTATGGCAAGAACGAATACGATTGCGCGGGCGGGCTGATCGGCGAAGGCGTCGAGATCATCAACATGCCGAAGACCGGCCTGCCGGTCCCGGCCAATGCCGAGATCGCCTTCGAAGGCTTTATCCACGCCGACGACATGGTCGATGAAGGCCCATTCGGTGAATGGCCGGGCTATTACGCCGGCGACATGCACCCGGAACCGGCGATCCGTATAGAGACCTTCATGCACCGTGACGATCCGGTGCTGCTCGGCGCGATCCCGGCGGTGCCGCCGAATGACGACACGTTCTATCGCGGCACCTATCGCTGCGGCGCCGTGTGGAACCAGCTCGAAGCCGCCGGTATCCCCGAGGTCAAGGGCGTGTGGGCGCATGAAGCGGGCGGCAGCCGGATGTGGTTGACCGTGTCGATCGACACCAAGTATGGCGGCCATTCCAAACAGGCCGGCCTGATCGCGTCGCAATGCCATGCCGGCGCCTATGCCAATCGCTGGGTGATCGTGGTCGATGCGGATATCGATCCGTCGAACATGAACGACGTGATCTGGGCGATGTGCACAAGATGCGATCCGAAAGACGGGCTCGATATTCTCAACGGCTGCTGGAGTACCCATCTCGATCCGATGAGTTACAGCGACGATGACCGGCGCAATTCGCGCGTTGTCGTCGATGCCTGTATTCCTTTCCGCGAGAAGGATTCGTTCCCTGCCGTTGCGCGTTCCTCGAAGGAGCTCGACGACCGGGTACGGGCAAAATTCGCCGACGTGCTGCCCGAAGGCTCCTGAGCCCGGGTCAGCCGCAGCGCCGCGAGCGGGGTAGCACGATCCCGCCGGGAAGGTGTTTGCCGTCGGCGCGTATGTCGACTACGGAAACACGGTCGCCCGAAAGCGCATAACGCGCGCGCGCCGCCATCGCTTCCTTAAGGGGGAGGGAAGGATCGAGCGCGAGCACGATACGGCGCGCGGGTCCGGTCATCGACTGGATGACCGTTTGGGGATCGACAGGGCGCAGCTTCGTGTCGAGAAAGCGCTTGCCGTCTAAAATAATGATGAAGTCGGTGCCGGGGGGCGCGTCTGCGGAAGCCGTCGATGCGGGTTTTGCCGCCGGCGCGAGGGGCATGACATCCGGCGTGCTTTGGGTGCTCTGGCCGGCACCCATCGAGATGAGCGTGAGAACCATCAGGCTGAAAAATCCCATGGCGAGGGCCAGCGCGATTTTGGTCATCGCGTTTTCCGCCGTGGCGTTTTCGGATGCGGGGGCATTGAGGGTAATGGTTGGGGTCCTTCCGGGGTTCTCAGCGGGTATCTCGTTCGACACAATGCGGACGGGTTCTGCCGGCGCGCGCTCGGGCCAGTTCATGTGGCGCGGCGAGGATGTCGCCAGCAGGCGGCCGTTCTCGATCCCGAGCGCCTGATAGGTCAGCACCGGGGTTTCCCGGGCGAGCGTGATCGATCCCGAAACCAGGATGTCGGCGCGGATATTCGCTTTAAGGTCGGCAATCCGGTCGGCCTTGTTGTCTGCTGGGCCGGCGGACCCTTTTATCGTTTTGATGAGCGCCGAGATCGCCGATATGTCGACGAATTCGAACTGGCCACGGGCCTGCCGATGAAGTTCGGCGAGCAGATGCCGGTTCCAGGCATTGGCGATCTCGGCCGGGATCGGCGGCTCGTTGTTGGCAAACGAGCGGATGGCGATGGTCGGCGCGCCGTAGCCGCTCGACGCCGGAATTCTGGAGGCATCGCTGTCACGAATAACCGACAGGATCTCCGATGCGATGGGCGAGAATATCCGGTCGGCTGCTGCCGGCCCTGCGATGCCGAGGCAAACAATGCCTGCGGCGATCGCTGGGCCGACGAGATGACGGAACAGACCGCGACGGAGGGTGGAGGGGCTGGTCATAGCAATTCCTCTCGGCGTCCCGATTAGCCCTGAACCTGCTGCCAGGTGCCGTCAGCCTTGCGGCAGCCGGTGCCCTTCACCTTGCGTTCGTATCCGCCGATGAAGACCCAGGCGTCGTAGTCGCGGCAATCGCCGTTCCACGCGGTGCGGTAGGTCCGCGTCGGCGTCACGCTGTAGGTCTTGCCGTTATCCGGGTTTTTCCAGTTTACGGTACGGCCGGTCGGTGACGTTTCCATGGCGTTCTGGACCTGCACGTGATCGGTCCGGTCCATCGAGTTGCCGATCTGGCTGCCGATAACCGCACCGATGACGGTGCCGGTCAGGACGGCGGCCACGCGGCCATTGCCCTTGCCGAACTGCGAGCCCGTCGCCGCGCCCAGCAGGCCGCCGGTCTGGTTGGAATACCGGACGTTCGCCGGGCGATGATTGCGACGCGGCTTGTAGTGATGGTGAACCACTTTGGCCGGCTTCGGTTTGTAATCGAAGAGTGGGAATCGCAAAATGGTCCCGATACAATCTATTTGCGACATCCAAACAAGAAACTTCCACATCGAGAATTTCATCTCGACGGCAATGGTTTCGTATTCGAGGACTATGCAGAACCGGTGTCAGGTGGGGATAGAAAGCAACTCAGGTTTCAACCAGACATGGGGGAAGAATTTGAAGATTTTTGTAGGACGATTTCCTAAGTCCTAATTGGGTGACCGTTCCATTCCCTTATAAGCACTCTTAACCGAGAACCCTCTCGGTGATGATCTTACTTGTTTATCTGCCTTTCCACCGCACTTACTGCATTTGAACTTCTGTTCGACGTAATCAACGTCAGGTTTCCCCGCATCAAGCCATGCTTGTGGAATGATTTCACCCCATCGATCACACGCGAGACAATAGAGTCCGAGTGTCATTCCCGATTCTGCGAGGTCTGAGATGGTGGAAATTACAATTGGGGTCTTGGTGACAGTCATCACCCATGACTATCAAAGAGAGATTGAAGGGTGGAGTCCTATGAGGAAATTAACATTGCATAAAGTCCAATAAATCCCCCGATCCCTAACGCAACGATGATCACCAGTTTGAATGCTAGGGAGAGTGATTTCAGTGGGTGACGGATGATCAGGTAGATGATCAGTCCCAGTAGGAAGATTCCTATTAGTCCTTCCACTCAATCGCCTCCTATCAGAAATCGCCTGGACAACTTCTATCTTTCAATCTTGCTCCGATATATTCCAACAATGCGTTGTTTCTCCCATAAACGCCACGCATATTCTCAACAGTATCCTTGCGTAGGACGATGTTTAATTCTTTTTGGAGGTCGAGACAGTTAGTCATTAAGTCGAGTTTTCGTTTGAGTTCGGGAGGATATTTTTTCCAATCAACACGACTGTCTAACAGATACACCGCAAAACCAAGACCTAAGAAACACACAGATATAAAAACGAATATTTTTTCATTTTCCAAGGTCTAAAAATCTCAGAATACTGGGGTTTTTGAGGTATACTTTGGATTGGGTGGAGTTCTACTCAACACCCTTTGTATTTTTTACGGATGCATTCACGGGCGAGGTTTTGTGCGGTGGAGATGTCGG
>Ga0315331_10003421_pt1 | contig 12007 bp, 10 predicted proteins | sample M160m34915metaG_FD_203456 | JGI IMG/M metagenome (GOLD analysis project Ga0315331, IMG submission 203456) | Ammonia-oxidizing marine archaeal communities from Monterey Bay, California, United States - M1 60m 34915 | ecosystem: Environmental > Aquatic > Marine > Intertidal zone | place: USA...
TAGGTGCAAAAACAAGTTTCTTCCAACTTGATGTTCGCGAGAAAGGTCAATGGGACTCGTTAATGAACGAGGTTAAACAAAAACATGGAAAGTTAGATGTTCTTGTCAATAATGCTGGGATTTTGTCAACTTCATCTCTTCAGTCAGTAGAGGACGTTAATCTTGAGGAGTGGCGATCTGTGCAATCAGTCAACGTTGAGGGTGTCTTTTTAGGTTGCCAGGCCGCAGTTAAGGTCATGAAATCAAATGGAGGAGCAATTGTAAATCTATCCTCGGTGGCGGGTTTGATTGCATCGCCGGGCATATTGGCCTATGGGGCTTCAAAAGGGGCTGTTCGTCAATTAACCAAATCGATAGCTGTGGACTGTGCAAGAAAGGGTTATGGAATTAGATGTAATTCTGTCCACCCAGGCCTTATTGATACTGATATGGGGCAAAACTCGATGCATATGGGAGGAGGAAATCCGGAAGAGAACTATAGAAAAAGGGTCGCTCTTACCCCGATGGGGGAGGCTGGAAATCCGATTGATATAGCTAATGGAATTGTGTTTCTAGCCTCAGAGGAGGCGCGTCATGTTACAGGTGCGGAATTGGTTATTGACGGTGGGTTAACTGCTGTTTGATGGTTACAGTGACCAATTATAAAGGTGTTCTTTATCCATGTCCTTAAACCAGAATGAACAAAAAAAAATATTGGCAGTTAAAGCCGCTAATTTTGTAAAACCTGGGATGTTGTTAGGTCTAGGCACTGGGTCAACAGTAGATATTTTAATATCAACTCTTGGTGATAAATTTGGTGACCTAAAAAATCTAGAGATCGTTCCAACCTCCCTGGATAGTGCAGATAAAGCATCCAAACTTGGAGTGAAAATTCTTGAGCCAAAAAGTGATTTGTCTCCCGATTTGCTAATAGATGGTGCGGATGAAGTTGCTCCCGATCTATCAATGATTAAAGGGGGTGGAGGTGCTTTACTGTGGGAAAAAATAGTTGCGCATAACTCAAAGAAAAGGATCTATATGGCCGACTCAACGAAGCTGGTTCGCGAGTTGGGCCATTTCCTGCTGCCGGTCGAAGTCATTTCGTTTGGCCACGAATGGACATATATCGCTTTAAAAAAGATCTTTTCTGCCGTCACTATTAGAAAGACTGCCGAAGGTGAAATTTTTAAAACCAACTCGGGAAACGTCATTTATGATTGTCAAATCGTAGATGAAATCCAAATAGACGTTTTGGACGCAGATTTGTGCCAAATTCCAGGGGTTGTTACGTCTGGATTATTTTACGATTTCGTAGATATTCTGCTTACCGTAAAAAATGAAAATATTATTGAAATTTGTGAGCCGAGAGATGTTTTTTGGTAAAGAATATTAGAACTAGTAACTGCTAAAACCTGATTTTAAAAATAATTTGATTATCGTTCACTAAAACAGGAGCTTTGAAATCAATGACGCGCAAAGTAGTACAGATTTTAAAAGCCTTTGTTTTTGTATTAGTCCTATTAACTATAGTTTTTATGTTTTTAGGCTTAGAAATGTCATCCTCTTATACACGCGCGAGCCCTGATTGCTCTGTTTGGTGTGTAATTATAGAGAAGATACTCAATATATTTAGCTAGATTTCTATTGTTTAAAGTATCTTAGTTCCAATGGACAAGAACTAGGAATTTAAGCCAATGACACGAGTGCTTTCGGAGTGTTACAATATTTATTTATGTAAATAAGAAGTCCCACAGAAAGCGATACTCTGTATGAGATTCTAAATTTACGATTTATTCAATCCTTTTTAAAAGAATGAGATTGAGTGTTGGTAAATGCTAAGCGAATTATATTTTCTGGGAGATAAAAAATGCAGGTCATGACTACTCTTCCCCAAGAGAACCTTAACGACGTGCCTCAGGCTGCTCGGAATGCTGAAATGGTTGGGTTTGATATGGTTGCGACTATGGAAAATAGATATGAACCATTCATGCCTCTTGCGGCAGCTGCCATTTCTACAAAGACCATTAATATTGGGACAGCGGTTGCAATAGCTTTCCCTCGCTCTCCGATGGTTGTTGCGAGCACATGCTGGGATTTAAATAATGCTTCTGGTGGCCGTTTCGTTTTGGGGTTAGGGCCACAAATCAAGCCTCATAATGAAAAACGGTTTTCAGTTCCATGGTCGCCGCCAGCTCCTAGAATTAGAGAATATGTTCTGGCGCTAAGGGCTATTTGGAAGAATTGGGAGCATGGAGAAAAATTGGACTTCCGTGGAGAACATTACACTTTTACTTTAATGACACCAAACTTCGTTCCTGTTTCGACACACCAAGCTCCAATCCCAGTGACAATAGCGGCAGTTGGTCCTCATACTCTAAAGTTAGCAGGTGAAGTTTGCGACGGAGTGCGATTACACCCCTTCTGCACACGCTCATACCTAGAAGACATTGCCATGCCGCGGATAGAGGCGGGTCTGTTAATGTCTTCAACAAAAAGAGAGAATTTCCAGGTTACTGGAGGCGGGTTTGTTGCGACGGGGGCTACGGATGAAGAGGTAAACGCAGCGCTGGAATGGGTCCGTTATCGTATAGCTTTCTATGGTTCGACCCCCAGTTATTGGCCTGTGTTTGAACATCATGGGCAGGGAGATCTCGGAAGAAAACTGAATAAGATGACAAAAGATGGCCTTTGGGATCAAATGGCAAAAGAAATTCCGGATGATCTTTTGTATTTATTCGCAGCTGTTGGCAGATATGATGAACTTCCCGATGTACTTGAAAAGCGATTTGGTGGGTGTACAGATATGGTTTATGCAAGCACATCGGCTGATGTTCGACCAGATATACCGGCAGAGGTTTTACAAGAGATAAAAAAAATTGAAACCCCGTTCAAAGAATTCAAAACAACCTGGTAAAATGCGGTGTTAAAATCATTGTCGTAAGCGTTAAATAGAGTGCAGAATCTATTTAGCTATATTAATTGAATAGTTAAAGGTTTAATTTGAAAAGAACAAAAAGAGAACATATAGTGCTTAAATGATGTCACTCTAGATTTTTAAGACTGTAAATAATTTGAATAAAAACACCCAAATTGATGATCTACGTTCACAGATTCGACTTCTAGAAAAAGATACTGCTAGAGACGATAATATTATAGTTCCGTTTGGAATCTCTGAAATAGACGATTTTTTATCGGGTAATGGTTTAATGTTAGGAAAAGTACATGAAGTATTAGGAGACCTGCACTTTCGATTAGGTAATGTATCATCAATTGGATTTGTAGTTGCTCTCTTAGTTAGAATCTCAGAGCAAACTGGTACGGATAAAGAAATACTTTGGTGTGTGAAAAATAAAAATATTGTTAGAGGTAATCTTTCTGCAAGTGGATTAAACTGGCTTGGTCTCAATTCGAATAGGATCATTCAGGTGAATGCATTGTCCGAAGTAGATATGATCTGGGCGATAGAAGAAGGCTTAAGATGTTCAGGTATTATGGCTGTTGTTGCTGAATTAGATGAACCGCGTAAGGGGGCGGCTAGCGAAACATCCATTTTCTGGAGAAAACTTCAATTAGCAGCAGAGAAGAATGGTGTGACCGGTTTTATGCTGCGCCCTAATACAAAAAATATTAGCTCTATAAGTTCTGTTGCGGAAACACGCTGGAGAGTATCTCCATGTTTAACACAAGATTGGAGACCAAAATGGAATTTGCAATTATTAAAGGCACGAAATGGCAGAAGTAATTCAATTCCTGTTATCTGGGATCCAATTACGAGATCGTTTAGAGTTTCAAAATAAAAGTTTATCTGAGTTTCAAGTTTCTTGATTGGCAATATCCTATGATATTATTTCGATAATCTATTGATTGTTTCTATGATAGAAGCGTTAAATTACAAACTGGGTGTTGTGCGTTAATTCGTTTTGGGGAGGAATTATGGCTACTTATTCTGTGACAGAATTTGTTAATGATCTGCGATTAATTACGCAGAGTCAAAAAGATGATAGTGCAATTATTGAAAAGGTTATACCACTAGCAAAACGATTGGCATCACAAACCGATTGGAGTTCCGATTCTTTCCGTTCCTGTGACGAGTCTCAAGGGTTTGGAATAACAATACTTAATGAAGACGAAGATAATGCTCTGATGGTAGAAACAATTTGTTGGTTGCCGGGCAGGGGGGTTGCTCCTCACGATCATCAAACATGGGGCGTTGTAGTTGGAATTGATGGCGAAGAAACTAATGTAAATTGGAAAAGGCATGATGATGGAAAACGAGAAGGTTTTGCGGATCTAACTGTAGAAGAAGAGATTATAGTTGGCCCGGCCAAAGCATGCGCATTTTTACCAAATGATATTCACAGTGTTCGTAATACGGGTGAAACGCCTAGCCTGTCGTTACATGTGTATGGATATAGTCCTGGTAGTAGAAAACGATCTGAATTCGATCCGTTGAATAAGACATATAAACCATGTCCACAGAGAATTAGAAACCGTGCATAAAATTGTCTAGAGTTTTTACTATGGGAAAAACCGTTTCAGTAGTTAGATAGTGAGAAGGTTTAGGGGGGACTTTTGGCGCAATCTAGTTGGCCCAGCTGGTTAAGTAATCGCAAAAGTTCTAAAATGGTAAGCCTACGTAGTTTTCGGCAAAGGATCTCATTGCTGCTTCCGACGATAAAAGATACTCCAATTCAGTTAACCGTATGCGATCGTCAAAAGATGACTCGTTTTTAGTTTTGTGTAGAATAGATGTCATCCACCAACTAAATCTTTCCGTCTTCCATATTCTAGACAAAGCTCGGTCAGAATAATTATTGATCCCTGTGGAGCATTTGTTTTTATAAAAATCTAACAAAGCATCTGCTAGATACTGAATATCTGACATTGCTAGATTAAGCCCTTTCGCGCCGGTTGGCGGCACAATATGGGCGGCATCCCCTGCTAGGAAAAGATTTCCGTAGCGAAGGGGTTCAACAACAAAGCTTCGCATTGGAGTAACCCCTTTCTCTATGATTTTGCCTTGCGAAACATGGCTATCGATTTGGGAGCCGAGTCTCGTTTGTAATTCATCCCAAATTCGGTTATCAGGCCAATCATGTAAATCTAGGCTGGGTGAACATTGAAGGTAAGAGCGTGATCGAGAGGGAGGTCTCATACTGTACAGAGCAAAGCCACGCTTGTGCGTTGCATATATTAACTCATTACTTGGTGGCAGAGAATCAGCTAAAATTCCTAACCATGCATATGGGTAAACTCTCTCAAAAATATTTTGGTCTTTAATAGGAATTTTTGATCTTGAGATCCCGTGAAATCCATCGCATCCAGCAATAAAATCGCAATCTAATTGATGGTCTATGTTATTTTTACGGTAGGTAAGATTAGGTTCTAGGGTATTAAAGTTATTGGGTTGGACATTATGCGCGTCGAAAACGATTTCACCACCAGCTTTTAGGTGCGTGTTGATTAGATCGATGGTTAGTTCTGTTTGACCATAGATAGTGACAGATTTGCCGTTGGAATAACGCTTAAGGTCTATTCGCGATCTTTGTCCATTAATACTGAGCTCTAATCCTTCATGGGTTTGTCCTTCTACTTTTAAACGGTAATCCGCTTGTGCTCGATTAAGAAGTTCAACAGTTCCACTCTCTAACACTCCCGCTCGTATGCGGTTTTCGACGTATTTTCTAGTTTTAGCTTCCAGTATTACAGAACTTATTCCTTGTTCCATCAATAGACGGGCCAGCATCAAACCGGCTGGACCCGCCCCAATAATTCCAATTTGTGTTCGTTTCACAGTCATTTATTTTCTTTGCCAAAATATTTCATTTCTAAAGTATTCTCATATATGGAGATTGTCTAAAATTATTAATAATTGAATAGAGATTAATAGATTTACACAATAGATTGTCCAATATGATTGAGAGATAATTATTAAATAAAAAATTTTGATTAAATATCTTTTTGTATTTTAAAGCCCTGGTTTAACCAGAGGCAATGATTAAGGTTTGAACGTATGAAACATCTGAGGAATCTAGGTGATCTTATAGACAGAGAAAATGATCTTTCTAAACCGGCGCTCATTGATCTTAGTGTTAGAGAGAAAGTGAGGCGATTTAGCCACGAGGATATTGACGCAGCAGCTAAGGCAATGGCTAGAGGCTTAGTAAAGAAGGGGTTTAAACGTGGGGACCATATTGCTATTTTAGCGGCCAATAGTGCAGAGTTTCTAATAACATATCTGGGAACTATGCGTGCAGGAATGATTTCTATTCCTATCAATCATAAATTCCCAAGCGAGACTATAGAATTTATTTTGGGTGATGCGGCCTGTAAATTAGTTTTCACTGATCGGGACCGATTATCGCAGGTTCCTAAAGGTTACCCGGTAGTTGTGTTCAATGAAACGGATGAAAATAATTTTGATGATTGGCTTGATTGGGGTGACTTTGAGACAATTATTCCTGAGCAAAATGAAGTTGCTATGTTTCTTTATACTTCAGGATCGACAGGGCGGCCAAAAGGGGTTCCGCTAACGCACGAAGGACACCTCTGGGTAATTAAGATGCGATTAAGACAAAAACCAGAACCGTTTCACAAAATGTTGGTTGCTGCACCGCTTTACCATATGAATGGATTGGCAATTTGTAAGGTTGCACTTGCTGCGCATCTCACGATCGTTTTACTCCCGCAATTTGACTCAAAGCACTATATAAGGGCGATTGGAGATTATAAGGTTACGTGGTTAACTTCAGTAGCAGCAATGATGGCGATGGTTGTAAGAGAACAAAAAGTTTTACAAGAAACCAATCTATCATCGGTTAAAATTGTTAGAATGGGATCCGCGCCTGTAAGTATAAAATTAATTGCTGATATAAGGAAGTTTTTACCAAATGCTAAAATTACTAATGGCTATGGAACAACTGAAGCAGGACCGGTTGTGTATGGGCCTCATCCCGAGGGTCTCACACAACCCGATGTTTCTGTCGGGTATCCAATAGAGGGTATCGCAAGGCTCGTAGATGGAGAGAATTTAAATGCGGAATATGGAGAATTACACTGCCGGAATCCCGCAGTTACCCCGGGTTATCACAATCTTCCAGAAAAGACACGTGAAGCAATGACAGATGATGGGTGGTATCGAACGGGTGATATTATGAGACAAGACCCTGAAGGATTCCATTACTTTGTTGGCCGTGTAGACGATATGTTTAATTGTGGAGGGGAAAATATCTACCCCTCCGAAATAGAAAAAATGTTAGAGCGTAATCCTTCGATTGAACAGGCCTGCGTTGTACCCATTCCAGATGATATCAAGGGGTTTAAACCGATAGCTTTCGTTGTAAAGGTTCCGGGCGTTTCCATAGAAGAACAAAGTATAAAAGAATATTCTTTGGCAAATGGTCCTGCCTACCAGCATCCGCGCACTGTTTTTTTTGTTGATAGTCTTCCATTGACTGGCACTAACAAGGTAGATAGGAAAAAATTAACACAATTAGCTGAAAATAGATTGAGCCGTCAATCATAAGAAACTAAAACAAGAGTTGTTGGCTCGGTCGCATTGCAGTCAGGTTTTCACATGTAAAGATTAGGAAGGTTTTTATGAAAGCAATTGTCTTAAATGGTCATGGAGGGGCGGACGCCCTAGTTTATGACGAGAATTTTCCAGATCCACAATGCGGAGAAAACGACGCTATAATTCGTGTTAAGGCTACGTCATTAAATTATCATGATATTTTCACTCGTAATGGTATGCCCGGTATAAAAATACAGATGCCAATGATTTGCGGTTTAGATGTAGCTGGAGAAATAGTGGAACTCGGAAGTAAGGTATCCGGATGGGATCTAGGCGATCGAGTGTTAATTGATCCCAGGAATAGGGTCGAAGGGGGCCTTGTTGGTGAAACTATTCATGGTGGTCTGGCAGAATACTGCCGGGTAGCAGGCCATCAATTAGTTAAAATTCCTGAGGGTGTTTCTTATGATCAAGCATCCAGCCTTCCGGTGGCTTATGGAACTGCACACCGGATGATGGTCACCATTGGAAAAATTACTGAAAGTGATAAAGTACTTATCCTTGGTGCTTCTGGTGGTGTGGGAACAGGCGCCTTACTCCTTGCTAAAATGGCCGGAGCTGAGGTCGTTGTATGTGCGAGTTCAGAAGAGAAAATGGATAAGTTAAAAGAACTCGGTGCCGACCATGCGATGACTTATATGGGTAATCAATTTCATAAGGGAGTATACGAGTTGTATGGAAAGCCAGGACGTCGTGGCTTTGAAGGCGGTGTCAATATGGTTGTGAATTTTACTGGTGGGGAGACCTGGGTTCCATCACTCCGTGCATTGAAGCGTGGAGGCCGTCTTGTCACTTGTGGCGCTACAGCTGGTTTTGATCCAAAAACGGATATTCGATTCATCTGGACGTTCGAGTTACAATTATTAGGATCGAATAGTTGGGAACGTGAAGATTTAACCCAATTAATGGATTATATTCAAGCTGGAAAGATGGAGCCAGTAATAGATAAAACTCTCCCATTGAAAGAAGCTGCTGAGGGAATTCGGTTAATAGAAGACCGAGAAGTTTTTGGCAAAGTGATAATTAATCCATAAAAGTTGTGAATTGGAAATCAAATAAATGACAGAACCATTAAACAAAGACCAAGTACAGACCCTTTTAGACGACTCTCCTTATATCGGTTTCATGAATTTAGAAGTGGTGTCCATGGACGTAGATAACGATGAGATTGTTATAAAGATGCCTATGAGGCCTGAATTTGAAAGACGTGTAGGTACCGGACAGTATCATGGTGGAGCAATCGCCGCTCTTATAGACATAGCGGGGGATTATGCCTTAGTTATGAAAGTAGGAGGCGGTGTGCCAACCATAAATTTCAGAGTGGACTTTCTCAGACCAGGGACAAACACATCACTAACGGCTACAGCCACCACAAGGCGGTTAGGAAGATCTGTTGCGGTGGTAGACATTGACGTACATGATGATCAAGGGAAGTTATGTGCAGTTGGTCGCGGTACTTATAGCCCTAACGTAGGCTAACGTATCTTATTTTTAGTGATCAAATTGATGCAATCTGGGTGGTGACTTGGTTATTGACGTAAATTTTGATTGTTTAACTTGTGCGAGCTAAACCCCCTATTATCGCGTTGCGCGAGGCAGCATTAAGTATAGGTGACAAGACGCTATTCAATGAGGCAAATATTTCTATCGCGGATGGCGATCGTATTTGTCTGGTCGGTAGAAATGGAAGTGGAAAATCAACTCTTCTGAAAGTTTTAGCCGGTGAAAGAGAGATAGACTCCGGGCAAAGGTTTGTTCAACCTGGTTCAAAAATCGGTTATTTGCCTCAGGATCCAGTGATCCCAAAAGAGGTAAGTGTAAGAACTTATATCGGAGCTGAATTAGAGAAATATGAGTTAAATGCGGGCTATGAGTACCAAGTAGAAAACATGCTGGTAACTTTAGGTTTGGACGGTGCTCAGTCCATAGAAACATTATCGGGAGGGGAGACTCGAAGACTTGCTATAGCACGTGCTCTGATATCAGCGCCTGATATTTTACTGTTGGACGAGCCAACTAATCATTTAGATTTACCCACGATAGAATGGTTTGAAAACGAGCTATCGCGTTACCGTGGTGGGCTCTTACTAATAAGTCATGACAGAGCCTTTTTAAGACGATTAACAAATAAAACATATTGGATTGATAGAACGGTCGTACGCAGAAATAGTGCGGGATTTGCGGAGTTTTCGAGTTGGTCAGAAAAGGTGATGCAAGACGAAGAAACAGAATTCCGATTATTAAATAAAAAGATCGCAGAAGAAACCAAATGGTTGAGAGAGGGGCTGACTGCCAGAAGAAAAAGGAATATGGGCAGGGTAAGAAATTTACAGGAACTCAACAAGAAGAAGATTGATAGATTGAGAAGACAGGGAAATGTCGAATTTACTTTAAAAGAGGCTGAGAGAAGTGGTGAGTTGGTATTAGAAGCCAAGAATATTTTCAAAACTTATTTGGGTGACGATGGTGATGATAAAATTATTGTTAGGGGTTTCTCTACTAGAATTAAAAGGCAAGACAGAATTGGGTTAATTGGAAAGAATGGTGTTGGGAAAACGAGTTTATTGAGGATGCTTATTGGTGAAGATAAACCGGACGCTGGAAAGGTGAAAATCGGTATTTCTGTAACCTCCGTATATTATGATCAGAAAAGAGAAAGCTTAGATCTTAATGCTTCGTTATGGTCTACCCTCTGTCCCGAAGGTGGCGATACTATTGATGTGGGTGGCCGCAAACGACATGTAGTTTCTTATTTGCGAGACTTCTTGTTCGAGGAGAAACAAGCAATCAGTCCAGTAAAGACGCTATCCGGAGGAGAACGTAATCGTTTATTATTGGCGCGCTTGTTCTCTAAAGAGCACAATCTCGTTGTACTTGATGAGCCTACAAATGATCTTGATGTTGAGACCTTGGAATTACTAGAGGAGGTTTTGTCCGATTATAAAGGTACTATTATACTAGTAAGCCATGATAGAGACTTTCTGGATAGGGTTGCCACCTCTACAATTGTTTTGGAAGGGAATGGTCGTGTGGAAGAATACCCTGGGGGGTATTCAACATATATTCAACAGAGTGGAGCCAAGAAGGCATCAACGGAGCAACTACTGAATGTTAACAAAAAAAAGCCGATAGTTAGGCGCAAAAATAATGGGGCAGAAAAATTAACTTACAAAGATCAACGGGAACTAGACGCCCTTCCAAATTTAATCAGCGACTTACTGGCTAAAGAGCTTGAGATACAGGGACAATTAAATGATCCTGATTTTTACCGGGCTGATCCGAAACACTTTAACCTTTTATCCAATGAGTTGATGAAGATAAAAGAAAAAATACAAAAGTCAGAGGAGCGGTGGATTGATTTAGAAGAACAAAGAGAGGTTCTGGAAATAAATAGTTCGCTAGAAGAGAACTAATGAAAATTATTAAAAACCCATCACCTAATTTTGAAAATAGACCTCTTGGTGTTTCTGTGAATTTACTTTTATTTCATTATACAGGTATGAAATCAGCTTCGGAGGCAATAGCCCGCCTGTGCAATCCCAATTCAAAAGTAAGTGCTCATTATTTAATAGATGAGGGGGGTAATATCTTTAGTTTGGTTGAAGAGAATAAAAGAGCTTGGCACGCGGGAGTAGCTTCCTGGAATGATGACGTGGATATTAATAATATTTCGGTGGGTGTTGAAATCGCCAACCCTGGTCATGAGTTTGGTTATTCTAGGTATCCAGAACGACAGATGGTTGCAGTTGAAACTCTCTCTATTGATATTATTAAAAGGCATTCAATCAGAGCGGCTAGGGTTTTAGCGCATTCAGATGTTTCGCCATCTCGTAAGTGTGACCCTGGAGAATTATTTGATTGGGAACGGCTCGCAGCGGCGGGGATTGGTATTTGGCCCAAAATGTTACCGGTATCAGTTGACTTCGAAATAGGTTCTATCAGGCAGTGTCAGAAACAATTAAAGATGATTGGCTACAGCGTGAAAGTAACGGGGGTTTTGGATGAATGTACGCGGGATACCATACTGGCCTTTCAACGCCACTGGTTGCCAAATCGATTAACGGGAAAATTTGATGTCGAAACGGTTTGGAGGATGGAATCCTTACTGAGAGCATTGGAATAGAGTAGGGGGTAAAATGTACCGATTAGAACGATTGGATTGTTGCCATTGTATTTTTATTTAACCTTAATCTTAACCCGTAGTAGCCTTGTATTCTAAAGTCGCAACTAATTTAGACGTATAATAGTTGACGTGCAAAAGTGAGTGGCTTAATTATTTATTTAGGTTAGATGGTTGGATGGCCGCTGGTTGCATATCATAATTTGCAACTGGAGGAAAGTCCGGGCTCCACGGAAACACGATGCCGGGTAATACCCGGCGGGGGAAACCCTAGGGAAAGTGCCACAGAAAGTAAACCGCCTGGCTTTTTAGCCTTTGGTAAGGGTGAAAGGGTG
>Ga0315331_10003426_pt1 | contig 12001 bp, 5 predicted proteins | sample M160m34915metaG_FD_203456 | JGI IMG/M metagenome (GOLD analysis project Ga0315331, IMG submission 203456) | Ammonia-oxidizing marine archaeal communities from Monterey Bay, California, United States - M1 60m 34915 | ecosystem: Environmental > Aquatic > Marine > Intertidal zone | place: USA...
GTGAACGAATGCCCCAGATTAATGGTCGCGTCATCCACCTGCTTGCCACCATCCAACCGCTTTATCGAGGTAATCGTTGGAGCTGTATTGGGGGCGACAAACAGATTGCCATTGAGGAATACAAGCACTGCCGCAATCGCAACAATGGCCACAAGACCAATCAAAAGACCTTTCTTGCTGCTTGCTTCGGCAACGCCAGCGCCAGTAACGGAATGACCAGAGGCTGTACCCTGCGGAACACCAGGCATCCCACCGGCCGCCGATCTCACCCCAGTCGATCTCGTTTCATCCGACCCGCCCAACGCGACCGCCGGCTGATGACGACCAGGAGCAGAAACTATGGTCTGATCTAACGACTTGCTCGCGGACGATTCCTCGTTGCTGTTCGACTCCAAGGCCGTGAGCAGCTCGTTAACTTCCTTATCGAAATCCTTGTAGCTAGCGGGGCGATCTTCGCGATTGGAAGCCAACAAGCGCTGCGTGAAAGCACCAACTACAGATGGCAAGTTCGCGTTCTCTTCGCACGGATTTGGCGCAGTCGCTTCACGCTTACGCAACACAATGTCAGTCAACTTGGTGCCGCGAAACGCCGGTTGGCCGACCAACATCTCGTATAGACAACAACCGAGACCATAGATGTCACTACGGAAATCGACGGAGTCCGGATCGTCGAATTGCTCCGGCGACATCGTCGATGGCGTGCCCATTACTGCGCCCGGCGAAGTCAGTCCCGCGCCAACTTCTTCACGCGTTATGCGCGCAAGACCAAGGTCGACAATCTTAGGCGTATAGGGAAACTCGATATCCAGCGCGGTCGACGTCACGAGCTCAAGCAGAATGTTCTCTGGCTTGACATCGCGGTGGATAATATCGGACAGATGGGCATGCGCTAGCGCCATCGCGCTAGCGCGAATCAAACGAATCGCAGCTAGTGGTTCGACTGGGCCGTTCTCGCTAACCCAAGCCTTTAGACTCGGGCCATCGCAGAACTCCATGACAAGATATGACTGGCCCTCGGACGTCGTGTCCGCCATGTGGCAGCCAACGATGTTTGGATGACTGATACCGGCCAGGATCTTGGCTTCGCGCTGAAAACGTTGCGCGAATGCGTCACCAGCGAGATCCATCGACAAGAACTTGACCGCGACACGGCGATCTAAGAAATCCTGGCGACCGCCGTAAACGACCCCCATACCGCCGCGAGCGATTTCGTATTGCAGCGTGATCCCAGGGATCTTCGGCAAGTCGTTCGGGAGTGAGTGTTCGAGGTTCTCACCACCGTTGCCAGCGGGCTTTTCTTCGGGGTCGGTATCACTCACAACTACATGCCCTCAATCAACTTAATCAAAGCATTGGTCGCCGGCCGGTCAGCGCGATGCTCACCAACATACGCGTATTGCACGACACCTTTCTTATCGATGACAATCGTTGTCGGCGAAGCTAAATCACCTTCAATGCCCAACTTGGTCACCAATTCGAGGTCCTGATCATAGAACACGCGATAAGGCGGCGGCCCTTCTCCGAACTCCTCTTCATATAGCAAGCGGAACGACTCTTCGTTTTCACGAGCGCCGGGGTAGATAACGAGCACCTCGACATTGGCCGCTTCGAGCTTACTGCGTGCCTTTGCGAGCGCCTTCGTTTGGGCCACGCAATACATGCAAACTTCGCCGAGGAAACCACGCAACACAACCACCATGACGCGCTGCTTGCCGCGATAGTCCTTGAGGTTGACGTCAGTTCCATCGACTCCCTTCATGATGTCGAAGGGCATAGGCTTGTTCTCAAGATTCTTACGACGGCCAGTACCAGTAGATGGACGAGGACCTCCTGGAGTTGGCGCGTAGACCTGACCCGTAGCGTTGCTCTTACGCTTACCGTTGGTGTATTGATCCACCATCTTCGGCAAGTTTTTCTTATCCTTGACCGTCAACTGCGGCTGCGCAGGTGCCGGTTCACGCTTCGGTTCGTTATCGAGCTTCGCGATGATCGCGTCAGGCTTAACCGCCGGCTTCGTAGGCTCGACTTCGTCCGCCAACAAAACAGGAGCGACATACGGCGTTTGTCCAACGCTCTGCTTCTGCTCATTGACGAATAGAGACAGCTGTGATTCGGGTGACGCCGACGCCATCTGGGCCATATCCGCCCACAACTCCAAGCTAACAGGCGGCAGCGAACCTGCTGCTAAAGCGCGACTCCCTGCATTGTCAGCACAGTCGCCGCTCTTAATCACTCCAGCTTCAAAACGTCCCTGCGCGATCAAAGCGCCATTTTCGTTCTGTGCTTCAAACAAGCCATTCGGCTTCCCTGAGGACATTCCACAACTAAGACGGATCTTGCCGTTGCGGTGCCAACTGGTCCATCGACCGGTGGCTTTACCATTAGCGATCACACCAGCGCGCTGCAATTTCGTCGTGCCTGGCCAAACTTGGCGAACAACCTGCACGCCCATCTTGCTGCCAAAGTCTTGGAGGCGACTCGCGCCTTCCTCATTCCAAAATTGCCACTGACCAATTCGACTACCGCGATAGTAGAGACCTTCCGAACTCGGCTTGCCGCCTGCGTAGCAAAAGCGCCAATAGCCTGACAGCTTGCCTGCGTCGAACTGACCTTCACGAATGACCGAGCCATCCTTGCCATAGAACGTCCATGGGCCGTCTTCGGAATCCTTGAAGTAACTGCCCTTCGACTGTGGTGACGAGTCTGGGTAGGTATACGTCCAAGCACCGCTACGCAATCCATTGTCGTCGTAGAAGCCTGACCGCTTTTCAGTTCCATCCTCGTAGTAGAAGACCCAAGCACCAACCTGACGATCGTCTTTGTAGGTCCCCTTAGCGAGCGGTTGTCCCGACTCGTAGGAGAGCGTCCACTCGCCGGACTGCATCCCTCCCAACAGCTTGCCGTTCGTCTTGGGGAGTCCGTTCGGCCAAAACTCCCTGAAGTCAATAAGTTGACTTGCCACGAACTTGCAGGATGCCAGCAGCACAAACGGCACGACAAACAACAACGGGGTCGATTTCTTCATCTGATTGAAAGATGGTAACTGACCATCCGGGGCCATTATCAGCTGATGAGGCTGTGACTGCCAGACTAAGCAGCAGCAAAGACTCCTCGGACTACATCCAGTTCGTGTTGCGCTTCCAGGTCACCCTGACGTTAGTCTGTTAAGCCAACATCAACCGGCATCGAGTACTCTATGAAGGCACGCTTCCTCGTCTCGCTGTGCGCCATTGGCGCCGCCATCGCAGTAGCTAGTTGTTCCAAAGGCCTGGGCAACAACCCCGCATCTCCAATTGGTGACACGTCGCCAGTAAGCACAAACCGACCAGTTGGTTTAGACATTGGCTTACAACCGACGAATCCAATCAGCGAAGCCAGCTCAACAGGGGTGGTCGTTCCAGCAATTGGCTCGTTTCCAGAACGAGACATCGTGCTGGTGGCATTCACAACTGCATCAGATGCAGCGAACGCCGACGGTTCAGGAACCCCACTGAGTCGCGATTTCGTCAGCGACAACAATGCTGCGACCGATGTTTTTGTTGCCGGTATCTGTTCACAAGACGTCGACACAAGTGCGTTCAGCCAGTCATTGGCCGGGAAGTTTAGGCATCCACGCTGCACCACATGCCACAGCATGCAAGCCGACAGCACAAACGCCTTCGTGTCATCAGCGATCTCAGTACAGCTCGGAGGCGCCCAACCACACCTAGGCCCACAACCAGGCTCGACGCTCCCCAACAACTCGAGCACAGAATGCTCCGACTGCCACGACAACGAAGAGGCTACCGCGTTCCCCGTTGAGGACTGGCAAGCGCCAGCGGCATCGTTTGACTTGCGCACCAAGACCATCGAAGAACTCGCAATTGCAGCTGGCAATGTACCAGCGGACGAACCGCGTCACTTCACTGGCGATCCACGCGTTTTGTGGGCTCTCGATTCCGGTGTGCTGCCGACTCGCGGTGGTCGCAATGGTGCCGCCGACGATGACCACGATGGCATCGATGAAGCCTCCGACCGTGATGGAGTAATCCGCACGGTGCCTGGTGGTTCAGCCGTCTTCTTGCAGCAGATTGAAGAATGGGGTCAGGGTGGCTTTGCCACAACCGCAGCCGACGCAGTTTGCGACATCACGCTCGTGAGTCGCGCGGCCGACGTAGACGCTGCTGGCAATGGAGCTTCATCGCGGCCGCAAGTCACATGGGTAGCCAACAGCAGCTTTGCTGCGCCAGGCCGTGTCGGCACCATGCTCATCGTCTTCCAGTCAGACGCGACGGACCTCGTCACCGGGGACAACAACGGCGCCACTGACATCTTCCGCACAGCAGTGGACCTAGTTTCTGATGCAAACGGCAACCTGGACCTTGTGATCAACGGGAACGCCGTGTTGGTCAGCGCCATCAATGGTGGCTCAACAGTAGCCAATGGCGGCTCAACAATGGCGGCCGTCGGCGGAACGGACGGCAACACGATTGCGTTCCAGTCAATCGCGACGAACCTCATCGCCGGATTTGGCGACGTCAATGGTCCGAATCAAGCGGACGTCTACATACGTAACATTGACACCAACCGCACCGAACTAATCAGTCACGAAGTGTCCAACGTGGCGAATGGTGGCAATGGTGGCAGCACGAATCCGACCATCGATAGCGCCGGTCGCGCAGTCGCGTTCGAGTCCAACTCGACAGACATGATCGGGGCCGACACGAATGGAGTACGTGACGTCTTCTACACAGACATCACCAGCGGCACTGGACCGTTCCAAAAACTGCGGGCCAGCGTCACCTCAATCGGCGGCGAGGGCACTGGTGGTTCTAGCGGCAATGCCAGCATCTACGTAGCAGACGGTGGGCGCACATTAGTCACCTATGAATCGGACAAGGTCGACCTCGCACCATCCCTGGCCGCGAACACTAACGTCTACGTCTTCGACAGCAACAATGTCACATCGACGCTGCTCAATCAGCAAAGCTCAAGCAAGTCGAATGCCATCGGCAATGGCTCAGCGCGCAACCCTGTGATCTCTGGTGATGGTGCGAGCATCGCGTTCGAATCCGACGCAGCCAACATCGACTTCTTGCGTCCCGATGACGACAACGGTTCGACGGACATCTTCCTCGTCGACGTAACGCAAGCACTCGCGGGCACCATCTTGCCACACCGCTTCAGCGTCACGACAATCGAGTCAGCAGACGGTGACGGCAACTCAACCGAGCCGAGCTTCGGCACGTTCTCGTCACCCAGTAGCACGTTTGGTGTTGGCTTCGCCACCTATACGACCGCCGCCAGCAACCTCGGCACGCCGGACACGACCAACTTAATGGTCGCGTTTCTCGATGAAACGTTCGGTGTGTTCGCCGACTTCACGGCAACGCCGACAACCGCCGCCATCCCACTAGAGGTTCAGTTCACTGATACGTCGGCCGGCACTCCAACAGCCTGGCAATGGGACTTCGATAACGACGGCACCATCGACTCGACCGAGCAAAACCCGAGCTTCACCTACACGACACCAGGTAATTACTCGGTCAAGTTGACCGCGAGCAACGACAGCGCCAGTCACGATTGCATCAAGTCCAACTTCGTGGTTGCCGTCGGCTCTCCGCTGCCTGACTTCAGCGCAACGCCAACAAGTGGTCCAGTATCGCTTGCAGTGCAATTCACAGACACGACAGCCAACAATCCAACCAGTTGGGCGTGGGACTTTGGTGATGGCAACTCATCGACACAGCAGAACCCACTGCACACCTACAACTCTGTCGGCACATACACGGTAGCTTTAACGGCAACTAACTCGGCTGGTACAGCAACCGAAACGAAAACCGATTTCGTGCAAGTCTTCCCACCAGTTGTCGCGGGTTTCTCGACATCGGTCAATTCTGGAGTCGTTCCGTTCCCGGTCACCTTCACGAACTTAAGCACCGGCGCAACCAGCTACGTGTGGGACTTTGGCGATGGTTCGGCAACTGTGACGACAGAAAGTCCAACGCACGCCTACACGTCCGCCGGCACGTTCAACGTCACGCTAACCGCGACCGGCGCTGGCGGCATCGATACAGCTAACGACACGATCACGGCAAATGGTGTGGTCACCGCCAGTTTCACGATCACGGTCGCGGCGTCGCCAACAACCGTCGGCTTCACGAACCAAGTTGTGACACTCAATGCTTCGGGATCGACCAACGCCACATCCTACGCGTGGGACCTCGACAACAACGGCAGCACGGATGCCACAGGAGTTTCTGTAACCGACACAATCGGAAACCTGTTCCCTGTAAGCGCGCCCAACTCCGCTCCCTACTTCGAAAACTACACAATCAAGCTGACAGCCACTGGTCCCAGTGGCTCGGCGCAACAACTGCAAGACTTCCGCTCCACAGCAGCTAGTTCGACGATCTCGATTTCGGCAGGGCAAGACTCGACGATCTATAGCGAGAACATCAATTACGGCGCCGGTGGCCAAACGAGGTTCGTCTCCGGACGCGCCTACGACCCGACCAATACGAGTCTCGGCGGCATACGTCGTGCGCTAATCGAGTTTGATATCAGCGGCAACTTGATTGCTAATTCGACCGTCACCTCGGCGGCACTGACCCTCGAATGCACGAATAGCGCAGCAAGCGGTCCAGAGACATTCAATCTCCAACGCTTGACCACGGCATGGGTCGAAGGTTCGACCAATATAGGCCTGCCTGGCATCGGAGGCACCGCAGCCCCCGGTGATGTGACCTGGAACGAAGCGTCCTCGGGCGCCACCAATTGGACCTCGAACGGCGGCGACTTCTCAGGATCCGTCAGCTCTAGCACCTCGGTAGACGCGACCGGCAGCTACACATGGGCGACCTCGGCAAGCATGGTCAGTGACATACAGACATGGCTCAACACGCCAGCCAACAACCATGGATGGATACTGCGAACCAACGAGTCAGGCGGGCAACGAAGCGTCAAGTGGTTTGCGTCGCGGACGAATGGCACCTTCAGCGAACGGCCCAGCCTAACGATGACCTTCCGACGACCGCTACCGCCTGCGCCATAGCCGCATTTCACTGGTCGCCTCACCAAACGGCAGCCAACACACGTCGCGTTCTTACAAGTCACGACGCACACGGCCGTCAACATGACGCTCCGCGGCGATATCTCCCTCGATACGCTCCAAAGCGTACTGGTCTCGATTTCTGGTCCACTCAGCGGACCGAAGATCCTAAACAACCAGCATCGGGTGCCAGGGTGGACCGAGCGCGACGCTCCGACTGATCACACGATCTACGGGCCTAAAATCGCGGAGACAGCGGAAAGCGACCTGATCTGCGCCAGGGACGAATTGCCGCACGATCCGCCGGCCGCGAGCGGACCAGTCATTCGCCGCCCCGAACGTTCCCGACGACTCTTCCCCGCCAGGTCTTCCTCCGCTGAGCGGCGCCGTTATGGTGTTCGCCCCCAATGATCACCCTAAGCGGAATCAACAAGCGGCACGGGCACCAAGTCCTGTTCGTCGACGCGTCGCTACAACTCAACCCCGGTGAGCGCGTCGGATTGACTGGCCCCAACGGCGCCGGCAAGTCGACCGTATTCCGCATGATCGTCGGCGAAGATCCACCGGACGAAGGCGACGTTGTGCTACCGAAGCGCCTCACGCTCGGCTACTTCAAGCAAGACGTCGGCGAGATGTCCGGTAGAGCGGTTCTCGATGAAGCCATCGCAGGCAGCGGTCGAGCCGGAGCGCTGCACCACGAGGTCCAGCAACTTGAAGCGGACATGTCCGACCCCGACAAGGCCGAACAGATGGAGAAGATCTTGGAGCGTTATGGCGAGATCCAAGGCGAGTACCAAGACAGTGGGGGCTACGAACTCGAGTCGAGAGCCAAAGAAGTGCTGCACGGACTTGGCTTTGACGATGAGCAAATTGCTGGCGACGTCGGCGCACTCTCCGGCGGTTGGAAGATGCGTGTCGGGATGGCCAAGGTACTGCTCGGCAACTTTGATGTGCTGCTGCTCGACGAACCCACCAACCACCTCGACATTGAGTCCATTCTCTGGCTCGAGGATTTCTTAAAGGGCACCAAGGCCGCCGTGCTGATGACGTGCCACGACCGCGACTTCATGAACCGCGTCGTACATCGCATCATCGACGTCGATGACGGCCAGTTCATCTCTTACGGCGGCGACTACGACTTCATGATGCGCGAGCAAGAAGTTCGCTCAGCTCAGAAGGAAGCCGCCTACGAACGTCAACAAGCGATGATAGCTAAGATGACACGCTTCATCGATCGCTTCGGCGCGCATGTCGCGAAGGCCGCACAGGCGCAAAGCAAACAGAAGAAGATCGACAAAATTGATCAGCTTGAACCGCCGCGTAAGCGCGAAGTTGTTTCATTCCAATTCCGCCAGCCGCCACGCAGCGGTGACGACATCGTCAAGTTGCAGGGCATCGATAAGGCGTATGGCAAGAAGCGCATCTATGCTGGCCTCGACTTCGAAGTCCAACGCGGCGAGCGATGGTGCGTGATGGGACAGAACGGCTCCGGCAAGACCACGTTGCTTAAGATGATTGCCGGCCACCTCCAACCCGACGGTGGCAACGTCAAACTCGGCAGCGTCAAGATGGGCTACTTCGCGCAGCAATCGCTCGACTTGCTCGACTCCAGCCTGACCGTCTACGAACAGATCGATCAGAAGTTCAACCTCGAGTCAATCGGCGCCAAACGTACGCTGCTAGGTGCATTTGGCTTCTCTGGTGACGATCACGACAAGCGCATCGCCACCCTGAGCGGTGGCGAGAAGTCGCGCCTAGTGCTCGCCCTGATGCTGTTCGACCCGCCAAACTTCTTAGTGCTGGATGAGCCAACCAACCATCTGGACCTCGACACAAAGGAAATGCTCGTCAAAACTCTGCGCACGTTTGAGGGCACAATGATCTTCGTATCCCACGACCGCACGTTCTTACGCGGGCTGGCCAACAAGGTCCTCGATGTCAGCGCCTGTATGCGTGGGGAGCAAGCCGACCGCTATCCAGGTAGCTATGTCGAATGGGTCGAGAAGACCGGCCTAGAAGCGCCAGGCGTGCACAGTTAACGAGCGAATCACTTTTTGCGCGGCGACGACAGGCGTTCGGTTGCGGACCCAGTGCGAGCCGGCAAATCTGGATTCCAATTAAGATCCTCTATCGTGTAATCGCGCAATCGCCGACCAAGCTGCACCCGCCACTTAGTCGGCACAATTAATGGGCCGCATGCATCGGATTCCATGAGTTCATAGACCTCCTGCAAGCCACTGGCATTTCGCGCTCGAAAACGAATCACTTCGCCAGTCACACGAGAAACCGTCAACTCATGACTGCTTTTAAATTGAAGTCCTCGACCTGCTAGCCGAACCGACAGCACGGCCTCGTCCGCAGTGCTCCCATTCCCTAAGTAGCGCAACCCCACACCTGGATCGAGCAGCATCAGCGGCAAGAATGTGCGCACGATCATATTGCGGTACATCTCGCGCGCTGCGATACGCGGGCCGCGCACTCCCCCGTTGCCCCAGACCAATTGCTTATCAGTGAATGAGTCCATGACCGATGCTTTCCACGGCGTGGCACGGGCGAACTGTGCTACGTGACACTCCGCGCGAAAGTAACCACGACGACGATCCCACATGTAGAAGAGGTCGCCGTGCCAACAGGAGAACGTCTGCAAGTCAGCAAACGCGCGACCTCCGTAGTGTTGGACCGTCTTGGCCGCAATAGCTACCGCCTCAATATCTGGGTTTGCGCCATCTGCGCGTTTGTCACCAAGTAGATCGCTGCTCGGCACACCGCGCCCATGCGCAAGTTCGTCGACCCGCCACATCTGCGACAACGCATCCCAATGCATGCAGTCAACACGCGACCGCACCCAATTACCCCACATACCGATCGTGGTGCGAGGCCCCGGGCCATCTTCAACACAACTGACAAGCAACTCCCGAGCCTTGCGTGTGTCTTTGGTCCGCAGACGCGCAGGAAGCGCCAGTAGTTGCTCGACACTACTAAGATCGACTTTTAGCTCCGCAGAGAGAGCTACCACGCGATCACGTCGCTCGACGTCGCCAGGCGCACTGAATCGCACCACTGGCCGATCGACAACAAAGCGGGCGGCGCGCTTAACGCAAGCAACGAACTGATTGAAGCGACCAAGTGCCAACTGCTCAGGAAGGTTCTCCGGTAAGTAGAACAAGTTGCCATGGCGCCACACATCCATCGCCCCTGCCTTACCAAACTCCATCAACTGCATCGCAGGGCCACGTTGCGCCGCAGGAAATCCGGCTAGCTGTTTGGCAGTGGGCAAGTGCCACGCCGCTGCGAATCGAGAACCAGATCCAGCTAAGAACAAGGTCGGGCGATGCCAGCGCAGAAACTCGCCGTGGTTCTTAGGCTCAAGTTTGCGGCCATCTGGCCAATCAACGATCACGACATCCGTATTCCAAAACGCAGAGGGCTCGCAATGGTCCGGTGTTAATCGCTGCACGCGCACATCAACATCTCGCAACCCTTGAACAATGGCCTTGGCGCGTTCGCTCACTGAAGATGCCACTACGGCAACACGGAGTGCTGGCCCCGCCGTCGAACGGTCTGAGTTATCGGTCTGCGCCCGCAAAACTGCGGCAAACACAACAAGGCTGAGGGTGACTAGAAGACGCATAACGATGCGATAACCATTACAGCATTCAGCCAGTGTCGGCGCGCCCAACGAACTTGCGGATAATACGGCGCGATTACATCACCACGCAGATGCCCAACATCGAAACACGCAACTCACAGACTCAGCTCCCGAGACCAAACCCTAACTGTGCCAACTCGCCAGCGAGTATTTCTCGTGCTGTAGCATACTGACTATCGCCACCCCACATGCGAGCCATGCGATCTGTCCAACCCTTAACTTCGTTAACCGGTCGGCCTGCATAGCCCCCTCGCTCGGCATTGGTCTGCTTAGCCCAAGCGCGCATGCCATCGTCGGTATCTTGCAACACACCGTCGATACAACCTTCGTCGTACCGATCCCAGTGCAACACACCTTGCAGCGGCATACGGCCGCGTGCTATCGGATCGTCCTTGGGCACACCCATCGTCATGCCAAAGATAACAATGCAGTGCTTCGGCAATCCCAAGCGCTCAGCAATCTCAACCGGATGGTTGCGGGCCGCCCCAATCATGCATCCGCCCAAGCCCTCGGCTTCGCCGGCTAACTGCAAGTTCTGTCCCAACAACGCTGCATCTATCGTCGCCTGCAAGCACAACTCGAGGCTCTGTGCCTGGACTGACGTACCCTGCTTGCCGCATGCAACGGCGATCTTGTGCAGGTCGGCGCAGATAGCGAAAAACACCGGGGCCTCATTAATCTGCTGCTGATCTGCACACAGTCGCGCACAGTCCGCTTTGATCGCAGGGTCACGAACAGCGATGACCGAGTAGGCCTGAATAAAGCTCGAGGTTGACGCATAGCGCGCAGCATCGACAAGGCGTTCGATCTGGTCTTGTGGCACTTCGCTCGACTCAAACGAACGGTGACTGCGATGACGAAACATCTGTGCCACTGCATTCCACGGTTCACCGGTCAAGGAACACCGCGCCGCTCGCAGATCTTCTGGATGGTCCATATCGGCTCGCACCCACGGGTTTGCGGTCGCGACAACCGAAACGCGCTCCTGGTCGCGACGAACCACGTCGGACAACATGGCACCATCACGGTCGATTTCCGCGAACACCGTACGCGTCATCGCAATCGGGTGGCCTGGCTTACCCCGGTATAGCGGTAAGGCCATCGCGCTGTCATCGCGCAACAACTTGGCACGCAATGCCAACACCGTGTCCGCTTCAACCAAAGCGTGGTCAACAGGAAAGACCAACACTGCTTCTGCGTCGCGCGGCACCTTCAGATACGCAAGGCGCAGACTGTCTGCCATCTCACCTTCGCCACTTGTCGTCACAACAAGTGCATCGAGATGGTCAGGTATCGGCGCCGCATCTGTGCGCCTCACAACA
>Ga0315331_10003429_pt1 | contig 11993 bp, 10 predicted proteins | sample M160m34915metaG_FD_203456 | JGI IMG/M metagenome (GOLD analysis project Ga0315331, IMG submission 203456) | Ammonia-oxidizing marine archaeal communities from Monterey Bay, California, United States - M1 60m 34915 | ecosystem: Environmental > Aquatic > Marine > Intertidal zone | place: USA...
CTAATGAGCAGCCCGATGGCCGCAATCCTAGTCTCTTTCCCCATGTAACCCTTGCTGTCGAACTCTGATGCAAGGTTCTTTTCGACTTGAACCGATCCTCAGTTGAAGTCTCGGAACGAGTGTTTTCGTGGCTCCGATGCCATCGCATAGTGCGCGACAACTGGACACTCGAATTATCAATGTGGCGATATTGTCGGCACTACAGAGGTCCGTTTGGCACCTCGTTTACACAAGGTGTTGGGGGCGTTCGGGAGGTGGCAACCGAACCGGGCAGTCGTCAATCAGGCGTCGTGAACCAGCACCCGGATGTCGCGAACATTGGTGCCGGTTGGGCCGGGCTTAAGGCATGCGTCGAGTGCGTTGAGCAGCGGGAACGCATCGCAGCGTGCGAGGTGCTGGTTGACATCTAAGCCTAGGTCGCGGGCACACTCGACCGTGGTGCCATCCGTGATGGCACCCGCGACGGGAGCATTTCCGTCGATGCCATCGGTGCCACAGCTTAGTACGGTGATCTTCATTCCTGCGATCCGCGTAGCGCAGTGCAATGCGAATTGTACGTTGCGTCCGCCAACGCCTGGGTTCGGTGGCAGGGTGACCGATAATTCGCCGGTTGTTACCACCGCGACGCGCTTGCCCGGGTGCTTTTTGTGGAGCTCTTCGAGTCGCTGCAGCAAGTGATCGGCCGCCTGCTCGTAGGGCCAATCGTCTACGTCGCACTCGTTGTCGACAATCCAGCCATTATCGGTAGCCGCACTTGTTGCTGCGGCACGCGCGTGCTGCTCATTGAGCAGTATCACCATGTCTGATGTGTCTGCCACGGGGTGTCCCGGTGGCATCGGCGGCGGCAGATCGTTCCGCTGCATTCGTTGCTGCAATACGGTTGGAACCTGGTGCCAGAGTGAATAGCTGTCGAGGATTTGATGGCATTCCTCGAGCGTTGATGTCTCCTCGACCGTAGGTCCAGATGCGATCGCGGGTGTCGCGTCTTTTGGGACGTCGGAAATAACCAGCGTTCGTTGCCATTTTGCCGCCGCAGCTGCGATGCCAAGGCGTCCACCTTTGAGCGCCGATAGGTGCCGCCGCACGGTGTTGATATCTTTGATCTTTGCACCGGAGCCGATCAGGCTTTGGTTGAGCGCGCGTAGTTCCTCGAGGGTGACTGCGTCATCAGCCGGGGCCTCTAGCATGGACGATCCTCCGCCAGAGATGAGGAACAGCACCGTTTCGTCTGGGCGGGCACTGCGCGCTAGTTCTAGCGCTCGTTTCCCTGCCCGCAGACTGCCTGCGGTTGGGAGTGGATGTCCGCCGGCGATGACTTCGAATGGTGGCAGCGGTAAGGCGTCTTGTTCCGGGGGGACAACTAGGCCGCGCATCGGAGTTGTCGGGAAGATCGTTGGTAGTTCTCCCGCCATGCGTCGTGCAGCCTTGCCGAAAGCAATGACTAGCAGGGGGTCGCTCGCGTCGCCGGGATGCCAATCGGCGGGGCTCCATCCTACAGCCGAAAGGTCAGGTGGGGTGTGCATGGCTCGAGCCGGATCCACCTCCTTCAGAACGTGCGAGAAGAGTTCACGCAGTTGCTGCTTCACGCCATTGCCTCTGGATTAACTAGGTGTTCTGGGCCTGCGCCGCTCAGCACCGCAGCGCAGTCGCGCGCCGCAATGGCGCACATCAAGGATCGAACACTTGTGACTGCGCTGCCGATGTGGGGAAGCAAGACAACGTTCGGCAAAGCTAATAAGTCATTGGGCACGTTTGGTTCGTCTTCGAAGACGTCGAGTGCCGCGCCGCCGATCAGCCCTTCTTCGAGTGCTGCCGTCATGGCTAGTTCGTCGACGATGGGACCGCGCGCTGTGTTGATTAATATCGCCGATCGTTTCATCTGACAGATTTGCTCGATCGAGATCATGTGCCGGGTCGCATCTGTTAGCGGCACGTGTAGCGAAACGAAGTCACTCTCTCGCAATAATGCATCGAGCGGTACGCGCATCGCCCCAAGTTCTTGTTCGACTTCTGGTGGGGCCGGGTTGCGGCTTGCGTAGAGGATCCGCATTGAGAACCCCTGCGCGCGCTTCGCCACTGCTTGGCCGATGCGTCCTAGCCCGATGATGCCAATGGTCTGGCCGTGGACATCTCCGCCACACAAGAGGTCTACGTCCCATCGTTGCCACTTGCCATCGCGCAAGAATCGTTCGGCGGTCGGTAGCTTTCGTGCGGCAGCTAGTAGTAGGGCAAAGGTCAGGTCGGCGGTTGCCTCAGTGAGCACGCCCGGTGTGTTGGTGACGGCGATGTTGCGCTCGGTTGCTGCCTGGACGTCGATATTGTCGATTCCTACCGCGATCTGTGAGATGACTCGCAGTTTTGGCGCTGATTCGATTACGGCCCGCGTCATTGGATCCGTTAATTGGCAGACCACGCCATCTGCCAGTTGCAGCTTCTTACGCAACTGCGCTTCGTCCATGACTTCGTAGCGATCCTGGTAGTCGACTACGCAGTGTTCCTGAAGAATAGGGATCGCGGCTGGATAGACGTGACGGGTGATCAGCACGCGCGGCTTCATTTGGTAGACGGTAGCTGTCCGGGAGCCCGTGCGCGAACATGCATAATCAATCCCTGCGATGCACCTAGTGGGACGCACCCTTGGCCTGCTGCTGAGAGGCGTTATCTTTCCCGCGATGCCCAAACGTCCAGGGTTCCGATATTGGCGCGATCCGTTATGCGTGGTAGCCGTGCTGCTCTACGTCGCGAATAGTGTCTGGTGGAAGCCCATGACTGCTGATCCGAGTTCCTTTGTGCACTGTTACCTCGGTGACCTGTTGTGTCTTCCGGTATGCGTGCCGGTGACGCTTTGGTTGCAGCGGCGAGTCGGTTTGCGCAGGGATGACTGTCGTCCGACGCCCGGTGAACTGTTGTTGCATTGGCTACTTTGGTCTGCATGTTTTGAGTGGATTGGGCCTCAGATGCCTTTGCTTGCACCGGGAGCCGTGAGTGACCCGTGGGATGCTGTGGCGTATGGCGTCGGAGGTCTACTGGCAGCACTTATTTGGCGGTCACAGCCTAGTGAAAGGTTGCTGTGTCCCGGCCCTACTGCTGCCGCCATGGTCGGGCGAGTCGGGATCGCCATGATTGTGGCACTGTTGGTGCTGAGTGCGTATCGCTTCGGCATCGTATTCCGTTAGCGCCGCTGCAATGCCAGTGGTCTGTTGTGGGCTAGGCCAGGGGGCATAGGATTTCGCTATATGCTAGTTGCGACAATCATTGGTTTGGGTGTGTTGATGCTTTCGGGAGCTGCGCAGCAAGCGGAGACTGCTAGGCCGGCAGGACAAACAGCGAAACCATTGGAGGACTTGGGCGAATTGCTCGCCCCGATCCGTAAGAGCAACGATATGCCGGCGCTCGGAGCCGCGGTGATTGTTGGCGGTAAGTTGGTGGCGCTCGGTGTCGATGGCATTCGCAAGGTCGGGGATGAGACCAAGGTGACAGTCAGCGATCTCTGGCACTTGGGTTCGTGTACCAAGGCAATGACCGCGACGTTGCTCGCTCGGCAAGTTGCTGCCGGCAAGCTCGAATGGAATACGACGCTGGGCGAGGCGCTGCCGGATTTGCGTGCAGCCATGCATGATGACGCGCGTCAGATCACCATTGCCAGATTGTTGCAGCATCGCGCCGGTTTGCCGAGCCAGCCACCCACGGAGTTGTGGTTGAAGTTGTTTCGTTATGAGGGGACTGACGTCGAAGCGCGTCGCGAAGTGGCTGCGACCATGCTGCAGGAGGCGCCCGAAGCGAAGCTTGGGGAGCGGTTCTTGTATTCGAATGCTGGCTACATGATTGCCGGAGCCGTTCTTGAGCGTGTGACAGGGAAGAGTTGGCAGCAGTTGATGAAGACGGAATTGTTCACGCCGCTGGGTATGGGCAGTGCCAGTTTTGGCGTGCCAGGTCGTGACAAGCACGTTGACCAGCCATGGGGACACGTAAAGGCTGAGCGCGGCAGCCAGCCGCTGTTCGTCGATAATCCGTCATCCTTGGGCCCGGCAGGTACGGTGCACGCGACCCTTGAGGAGTGGGCCAAGTTCGTTGCATTGCATCTTGGTGTCGCCCCCAAGCAGGGGCCGCCACTGTTGGATCCACCGCTATTGGCCGCCCTGCATCAGCCGCCAAAGGGCGCTAGCTATGCGTTTGGGTGGGTCACCGCCAAGCGAGGTTGGGCGACGGGGCCGGTTATTTGGCACAATGGGTCCAACACTTTGTGGTACGCGGTTACCTGGATGGATCCGGACGCAAAGTTCGCTGTTCTAGTCGTGTGCAACCACGGCAGCGGCGCGAAGGCGTGCGACGAAGCATCTGCTGCGTGCATCCGGCGGTTTCGCCTGTAGTTTCTGGATATGTCGTTTGCCTACCAACCCGTCTTCGAACTCGGAGAAGACGACACGCCCTATCGCCTGATAACCACAGAAGGCGTTTCGACCGTCGAAGCCGGTGGGCGTCAGTTGCTCCGTATTGAGCCTGAGGCTCTACGTGCATTGACGTTCGCGGCCATCCGCGACATCAGCCATCTGTTCCGGCCAGGGCATTTGCAGCAACTGCGCGACATTCTCGAAGATCCGGAGGCTTCGGAGAACGATCGCTTTGTCGCGCTGCAACTGCTGAAGAACGCGAATGTGTCTGCCAGCATGGTGCTGCCTAGCTGTCAGGACACTGGCACCGCGATTGTGCTTGGCAAAAAGGGGCAGGATGTATTGACCGATGCGAACGATGAGTCGGTGATTAGTGAAGGCATCGCGCGTACCTATCAGGAGACCAATCTGCGCTATTCGCAGATGGCGCCGCTTGACATGTATGCCGAGAAGAACACTGGCAACAACTTGCCCGCGCAGATCGAGCTCTATGCTGAAGCGGGGGACGCTTACAAGTTCTTGTTCATGACCAAGGGCGGAGGGTCAGCGAACAAGACGTTTTTGTTCCAGAAGACCAAGGCGTTGCTTAACGAAGAAGACCTACTCGCCTGGATTGACGCTGAGACGCGTAAACTCGGCACCGCAGCCTGCCCGCCTTATCACCTAGCGATCGTTGTTGGGGGGATGTCTGCCGAGTTCAACCTCAAGACCGTCAAGCTGGCCAGCGCTCGCTATCTAGATAACTTGCCGACTAGCGGCAATGATCGGGGGCGCGCGTTTCGTGATCTAAAGCTTGAGCAGCAGGTGCTCAGTATCACGCGCAAGAACGGCATCGGGGCACAGTTTGGTGGCAAGTACTTCTGCCATGACGTGCGCGTTATTCGTTTGCCGCGCCATGGAGCTTCATGCCCGATCGGTATTGGTGTGTCATGTAGTGCTGACCGCCAAGCAAAGGCGAAGATTACGAAGGATGGGGTGTTCCTCGAACAACTCGAGACCAACCCAGCGCGCTTCCTGCCGGAAGTGGAGGAACTCGGGGGTGAGGTTGTTTCGATCGACCTCAACCAGCCGATGCCCGAGATTCGTAAGCTGCTCAGCAAGTACCCAATCAAGACGCGTTTCACGTTGACGGGTTCGATCATTGTCGCACGTGATATCGCGCACGCTCGCATACGTGAGCGAATTGAGCGGGGGGAAGGTCTCCCGCAGTATTTGAAGGATCACGTTGTCTACTACGCAGGTCCGGCTAAGCGACCTGATGGTATGGCGTCCGGTTCATTCGGGCCGACAACTGCGGGCCGCATGGACGGCTACGTCGATATGTTCCAGGAAGCGGGAGGCAGCTTCGTGATGCTTGCTAAGGGTAATCGCAGCAAAGCGGTCACGGATGCCTGTAAGAAGCACGGCGGATTCTATCTTGGTTCGATTGGCGGTCCGGCAGCGATCCTGGCGCAGGATTCGATCGCCAAGGTTGAGGTGCTCGATTACGAGGACTTGGGCATGGAGGCTGTCTGGAAGATTGAGGTGAAAGACTTCCCGGCCTTCATGGTTGTCGACGACAAGGGTAACGACTTCTTCTCGTAGGAGTAGTTAAGTTGTTATAGCGTAGACTCTTAAGGTAAATCTCCAGAGCCCCTTGTTGTTATTGTCAAGTGCTTTATGTTGCAAAGTCGATGAGGCGACTATGCAGGTGAAGCGTGCAGATGCGATGGGCATGTGTTTTGGAGTGCGCGATGCGCTGGCGGCGATCGAGAAGGTCGTGGACCCGAGCGGTGTCACGATTCATGGCGAGTTAGTGCATAACGGGGAGGTCCTGCAGTGGTTGGATTCGCAAGGATTTCAGCAGTCGCAGGAGGGGGAACGCCAAGTGCCAGTGACACCGCAGGTGTTGATCACCGCACACGGAGTCAGCAATCGCGAACGGCAGAAGTTGCGCGGGGCAGGAAAAACGCTGATCGATACGACGTGCCCGTTGGTGCACAAGGCGCACGAGGCGGCGCAACAGTTGCAGGCAGAGGGAAGGCGCGTGATTGTGATTGGCAAGCCGGACCATGTGGAGGTGCGCGGCATCGTTGAGGATCTTGAGGACGCGGTCGTTGTTCGGGGTGTGCGAGACGTCGCTAGGTGGCCTGAAAGCAGGATTGGCGTCGTTTGTCAGACGACAACGTCGAGTGAACTCGTTGCTGAGGTTGTGCTTGCGATCCGCGGTATGAATCGCCACGCCGACCTGTCTTTTGTCGATACGGTCTGTAATCCGACGAAAGCGCGCGGGGCTGCGCTCGAAGAGCTATTGCCGGTGATTGATGCGTTGGTTGTTGTCGGTGGCCGTGCTTCTAACAACACCCGCCAGTTGGTTTTGCGTGGTCAGGAGCGTGGCGTTGCGACCTTGCATATAGAGAACGAATCTGAGCTTGAAGCCGCGTGGTTTGTGGGACGGCGAGTAGTCGGTCTTACCGCGGGGACCTCGACGCTGCCTGCGACCATCGACGCTGTCTACGAGCGCCTTATTGGTCTCGCTACGGGAGTGCTTCCTACCTCGCCTTGACTGGCCCTCAAATGGGGCTAGGCTCCCGCAGTCGCTTCTGCGGCGTCCACACCGTGAGCCACTCCCATCACCATCATCACGGGTCGTCAGACTCGGAGCCGCCAGATCAGGAGCAACTGCTTAAGCGGGAGGGCGAGTTTTGGGATCTGCAAGAGGACAAAATTGAAAGCCTCTATAAGCGTCCGCACGACTGGCGATTCGTGCCGAAGCTTGCAGATATCATCATTAAGCCACGGGTCAAAACTCTGTTGCGCTTGCTTGACTCGCACAAGGACATCAAGAGTCTGGTCGACATAGGTTGTGGCAACGGTTGGTTGTGCCACGCGACGGCCAAACGCGGCATCAAGTCGATCGGCATTGATCTTTCAGAGAAGAAGATCGAGACCGCTAAGCGGATGGCGAAAGAGCAGGGCGTGGACCACCTGTGTGAGTTCGTGGCTGGTGATGTCATGAAGTGGCAGCCTAAGGAGCCTGTCGATTTGTTGACGTCACACGGAAGCTTGCATCACTTCCCAGGCTTTGATGGCGCGATGAAGCACATCGTCCAGAATCACATGCGGCCCGATGGCTACATGCTGTTTGTGGAACCCAACCACGAAGGCATGTCGCCGGAAGTTCGGCAGTACTTGCTGAACAAGGCGAAGAGCAAGTTCTGGTCGAAGCGCTTCGATTTCGAATTCTACTTTCAAGTCACTGGTCAGACGTCACTCACTGAGCCTCCGAAGGAAGCGCCTGAAGGTCACGTAGACATTCGTGATGAGAGTCCCGCCGGCAAGGAATTCTTCGGCGAGCACATCGACCTCGATAAGTACTTCCACGAGCACTACGACGTCATCGAGAAGGAGTTTTATCACTACTTCTCCAGTCACGGCACCAACATGTTCCACGTGTTCATGAAGTCAAAGCTAGTGCGTATGGTGTGGCGATTGATGCTGCCGATGATGGTGCGCCGCGACACCAAGCTGCTGAAGGATCCGAAGTATTCGCAGTGGGCCGAAGATGGTCTTTGGTTCATGCAGCAGAAAGGCGTGCGCTAAGCCTCTTTAGATCAGCCCGCGCATGTCGTGTCCGTGACCTGCTGGCCGGTGGTCGAGATTACACGTGAGCCGCAACTCCTGACTGTTGTGCAATGTGGCTTAGTGCGTGCGTGAGGGCGATGCTCGCAGCGATGTCGCGATGTTACCGCTATTTGCTCAATGCCATTGCGGGCAACTGCGTATGCTGCGTGGCACCATGAATAGCCTCACGCGTCACGTCACTCGCTGTTTGGTTGGTGGCATCGTCGCATTGCTGCCGATTGGCGGCACGATCCTGGGCGTCGCCTATCTAGAGGGCGTGCTGACGGAGTCTTGGCGCAGCGAAGTTAGCGTCTACTTCCCAGGTCTTGGATTGTTGCTGGCGGTGGCGGCGATCTATTTCGTCGGGTTGTTTGTGACGACTTTCTTGGGGAAGTGGCTGTGGCGGCGAGCCGACGTGGTGCTCGAGAAGCTGCCGGTCCTCGGATCTCTCTACCAGTCGCTAAAAGAAGTGCTCGGCTACGACTCGGATCGCGACCGATTTTTCGAGGCCGTGGTGGCGGTGCCGGTCGACGGTGGCTTCGAGATTGGCTTGGTGACCGGTTCGGCGCCAGGGCCCGATGGCGAGGAACATTCCGTCGTATTCGTGCCTAGTTCGCCAAATCCGACCAATGGTCGCTTGTTATTGCTGCCGCCGGATCGCATGAGAACTCTGGATTTGCGAGCCGCGGATGCCCTTCGCGGGCTGGTTTCATTGGGAAAAACCCCTCTCAGGCCAGCCTCGGAGTAGTGGCGACGAAAAATAGCACTGCGGCTTGCTGTTGCAATCGGTCCGCTTGAGGCGGATCGTCTCTCTCACCAATGTCTTGGCTGACTTCCTTCTGGCGATCGTCGATCGGCGGCAAGGTGACCATGGCGGTCACCGGGCTCATGCTGTTCGGCTTCCTCGTTTCTCACCTGGTGGGCAACCTGCTATTGCTGCAGGCGCCCGGTCCAGATGGTATCCAACCAATCAACGCCTACGCGAAGTGGTTGCACGATCTCGGGCCGATGCTCTGGGTCATGCGGATTGGGTTGCTCGCGGTGTTTGTTTTGCACGTCGTGACGGCGATCCGCTTGTCGCGTGCTAACAAGGCCGCACGGCCGGTGGCTTACTACAAGCCGAACACGGTGCAAGCGAACATGGCGTCGCGCTCGATGTTGCTCAGCGGTTTCTCCGTGTTGGCTTTCTTGGTCTACCACCTCTTGCACTTCACCTTCGAGGTCGAGGCCATCACACCCGCTTTTGACCGCGATGTGATGATCGACAATGAGAATGCGAAGAACGTCTACGAGATGGTCACTAAGAGTTTCGCTAATCCAGCGACCGTGATCGCATACGTTGCGTTCCAGGCTGTCTTATTCCTACATCTAAGCCACGGCGTGCAGAGCATGGCGCAGACGGTGGGTGTCCATCACGCCCGCTACACTCCGATGATCAAGACCGTGGCATTCTTGGTGGCGCTGGCGATTGCTGGTGGCAACGTGTTGCTTTCACTCTCGGTCATGCTTGGCCTTACTGGGGGCTCACAATGATTCTCGACTCAAACATCCCGGACGGCCCGATTCAGGATAAGTGGGATAGCCGCAAGTTTGATCTCAAGCTGGTCAACCCGGCCAACAAGCGCAAATACAAGGTGATCGTTGTTGGTAGCGGCCTCGCCGGAGCTGCTGCGGCTGCGTCGCTAGCAGAACTCGGCTATCAGGTTGAGTGCTTCTGCTATCAGGACAGTCCTCGTCGCGCGCACTCGATTGCGGCGCAGGGTGGTATCAACGCCGCGAAGAACTATCGCAACGATGGTGACTCGGTTTGGCGTCTGTTCTACGACACGGTCAAGGGCGGTGACTTCCGCGCCCGCGAGGCCAACGTCTACCGACTCGCGCAGTCTAGCGTCAACATCATCGACCAGGCTGTCGCGCAAGGTGTGCCATTCGCACGTGACTACTCGGGTTTGCTCGACAACCGAAGCTTCGGTGGCGCGCAGGTGAGTCGCACGTTCTACGCCCGCGGCCAAACCGGTCAACAGTTGCTGCTGGGCGCGTATGCCTCGCTGTCACGTCAGATCGGCCTTGGCACGGTCAAGATGTACAACCGCACCGAGATGCTCGATGTGGTCAAGGTTGACGGTCATGCTAAGGGCATCATCGTGCGCGATATGGTCACTGGCGAAGTGCGCTCGCACGCTGGCGATTGCGTTGTGCTTGCGACCGGCGGATACGGCAACGTGTTCTACTTGAGTACGAACGCCAAGGGCTGCAACGTGACTGCGGCGTGGCGTGCGCACAAGAAGGGGGCAGGCTTTGCTAACCCGTGCTACACACAGATTCACCCGACGTGCATTCCTGTCAGTGGTGATCACCAGTCGAAGCTGACGTTGATGAGTGAGTCGCTCCGCAACGATGGCCGGGTGTGGACGCCCATGAAGCCGGGAGATAAGCGCAAGGCGCATGAGATCCCCGATGACGAACGCGATTACTACTTGGAACGCAAGTATCCGAGCTTCGGCAACCTGGCTCCACGTGACATCGCGTCCCGTGCTGCCAAGGAGGCGTGCGATAAGGGACTCGGTATTGGTGAGACAGGACTCGGTGTCTATCTAGACTTCCGTGATGCGATTGCGCGTCTCGGCGAGCCGGCGATCAAGGCGCGTTACGGCAACCTGTTCCACATGTATGCCAAGATCACGGCTGAGAACCCGTACAAGCAGCCGATGCGCATCTACCCTGCCGTGCACTACACGATGGGTGGTCTGTGGGTTGACTACAACCTGCAGAGTTCGATCCCTGGCATGTTCGCATTAGGCGAAGCCAACTTCAGTGACCATGGTGCCAACCGTCTTGGTGCATCGGCTCTGATGCAGGGGCTTGCCGACGGCTACTTCGTCGCTCCTTACACCGTTGGTGGTTACCTCGCTGGCGAGAAGCCCGGCGCGATCACGACGGACCACGAGGCGTTCAAGAAGGCTGAGGCAGGCGTCAACGAACGCGTCAGCAGGTTGCTCGGAGTTGGCGGTAAGCGCACCGTTGATCACTTCCACAAGGAGCTCGGCAAGATCATGTGGGATCGATGCGGCATGGCGCGGACCGAGGCAGGCCTCAACGAAGCCCTCAAGGAGATCCCTGCATTGCGCGAGGAGTTCTGGAAGGACGTCAAGGTGCTCGGCAGCGGTCAGTCACTTAACCAGTCGCTTGAGAAGGCCGGCCGTGTTGCCGACTTCTTGGAGTTCGGTGAGTTGATGTGCCGCGACGCGCTCGAGCGACGTGAGTCCTGTGGTGGCCACTTCCGAGAGGAATGGCAAGACGAAGGAGAGGCGCAGCGCGACGATGAGAACTTCGCGCATGCCGCTGTTTGGGAACACAAGGGCGACGTCAAGGACGCCGTCCGTCATCAAGAAGAACTGAAGTTCGACAACGTGAAGCTCGCAGTGAGGAGCTACAAATGAAGGTCATCCTCCATATCTGGCGTCAGGCCAAGGCGAGTACCGGCGCTGACTTTAAGCAAGACGGTAAGATGGTTCGCTACGAGTTAGCCGACGCGTCACCTGACATGTCGTTCCTTGAAATGCTCGACGTGCTCAATGAGCAGTTGATCACGAAGGGCGAAGAGCCGGTCGCGTTCGATCATGATTGCCGTGAAGGTGTCTGTGGCTCATGCGGGGTCGTGATCGATGGTGTGCCACATGGTCCTGAAAGCGGCACGACGACTTGTCAGTTGCACATGCGCAGCTTCAAGGACGGGGCCGAGATCTACATTGAGCCGTGGCGCGCCAAGGCGTTCCCGGTCACCAAGGACCTTATCGTTGACCGCGGTTCGTTTGATCGCGTCGTGCAGAGTGGTGCGTTCATCTCGGTGAACACCGGTGCGCCCCAGGACGCCAACGCGATTCCGATTCCTAAGCCCGATGCCGATAAGGCGTTCGATGCAGCAACGTGTATCGGTTGCGGTGCTTGTGTTGCCGCGTGCAAGAACGCATCGGCGATGCTCTTTGTCGGAGCTAAGGT
>Ga0315331_10003430_pt1 | contig 11992 bp, 12 predicted proteins | sample M160m34915metaG_FD_203456 | JGI IMG/M metagenome (GOLD analysis project Ga0315331, IMG submission 203456) | Ammonia-oxidizing marine archaeal communities from Monterey Bay, California, United States - M1 60m 34915 | ecosystem: Environmental > Aquatic > Marine > Intertidal zone | place: USA...
CTATTTCTTCTCCGACCGCCACGATGTTCGCGCGCCCGAAACCCATCAGTTAAATGCCAGTCTGTCGGGTGGCTGGCGACAATGGCGCTGGAACCTTTGGGGCCGGAACCTCACCGATGAAGATACGTTCGTGCGAGGGTTCGGCACTTTTGGTAACGATCCGCGAAAGGAGTATGCGCTTGAACCCTACCGCCAGTATGGAGAACCCCGTATGGTAGGGCTCACCCTGAGCTATGACTTTATGGAGGCTCTCCCGTGAAACTATCCGCGGAACTAAGCGTTTATCCTCTGCGCGAGGACTTCAAGGTAGCGGTACTGGGATTCATCGACGAACTGCTTAAAGGTCAAGACGTCGTCGCAGTGACCAACTCGATGAGCACACAAATCAGCGGCGAAGATGACGCCGTTTTCAGCGCCATTCAGCATGCATTGCGCGCCAGTTATTCCCAGTTTGGTCGTCAGGTCCTGGTGGCTAAATTTATCCCGGAGCACTTCGCGGATATCGGCCCGGAGGGCTAACGTGAATGCGATGGAGGTCTGCGCTGTCGGTTTGGCACTGGCCTATGTGCTACTCGCCATCAAGCAACGGCGGCTTTGCTGGATGGCCGCTATTGCCAGCGCGTCGCTGTACATTATTATTTTCTGGCGGGTACAGCTCTATCTGGAGGCCGCGCTTCAGGTGTTTTATATCGCTATGGCAGGCTACGGCTGGTTCGCCTGGAAAAGCGATGACCCTCAGGCACGGAGCAACATCCAAACCTGGCCGTTACGCCGGCATGCACTGGCCTGCAGCCTGCTGATTCTAATCAGCACCTTGCTGGGAGCCGCCATGTCCCAATGGACCGATGCCGCCTCACCCTTCATTGATGCCGCGACCACTGTCTCGGCGCTGTTGGCTACCTGGATGGTGGCCAAAAAGCTGCTCGAAAACTGGCTCTACTGGATAGCCATCGACATCGCATCGATCGGGCTGTATCTATCCCGTGATCTGTCACTGACCGCCGGCCTTTTCGGCGGATATGTCATTCTGGCAACACTGGGTTACTTCGCATGGCGAAGACAATGGCTGCAGCAGATCGCTTAAGTCGGACATTGGACGAGTGGCAGCACTGGGATCTTCCGGCACCGCTGACCCACCCACCGCTGCTCGGACCCCTGTTGGCGCAGGGTAGCGGTCATGCCATCTACGAAATTCTCTGCACTCCCCCGCTGATTGGCCGGATTCGACACCAATCTACGCGCCTTGCCGAGACTGCTTTCGGGACTGAGCTGACCGCATGGAAAGCAGCAGCACTTCAAGGTATCGCTCCCGGCGTCGTCTTTTGTGACCCCGCTGAGCAAGCAATAATTTGCCAGCGAGTGGCACCGCTGGATGCGCCTGTCTCCGGGAGAGCACTCGGCCAACTTTGCCACCGCATTCATCAACTACCAGCGCTCTCCGACAAGCTCACGCTGCGCTCAGACATTGGCCGCTACCTCGAGAGGCTGCCTGATCATCTGTCGCGGGCGTGGCGGTCGGTCATGCGCGCCGGTGGGGTCGAAGACGCGATGACGCGACTTGAACAGGACACGCCCTGCCTATGTCATAACGACCTGACCGCAGGTAACCTCATGAGGGAGGGCAACGAGCTGGTGGCCATTGATTGGGAGTACGCGGCAATGGGCAGCCGTTATTTTGACGTTGCGATTGCTGCCGAATGCCTATCGAGCGCGGAAAGGGTCCTGATGGTGAATGAGGTTTTTGGTGCGGCAGCCGATGAAGCGTTGATGAATGCGGGGGACTGTATCGCCAGTTTGGTCACTGCGCTGTGGGAACACCAGTACGCCACTGCACAAGCACCTGACCCCAGTACCTGGCTCAACGGACGTGGCGGCGCATGACCCAGCGCTGGCACGTATTAGGGGTAGGCGCTATCGGCGGACTCTTTGCCTGTAGGCTGCAAGGGGCTGGTGCAGACGTCACGCTACTGACGCGGGACAGCGCTGCACCCCCTCGACAATTAATACTCAAGGACCGACCAACCCGCACTCACACTTTTGCCCAGCAAAGCATTGCAACGAGTGACGCCAAGACCGCAGCAGACCGACCCATCGAGCGGCTACTGGTCTGCACCAAAGCCTGGGCCGCGGAGGATGCCATACGATCTGTGGCACCCGACCTTTCTGAAGACAGTACGGTGGTACTCCTGTGCAATGGGATGGGGCTGGCGGAATCCGTCGCGCCGCTCATAAGGCAAGCGACGTTGATACTGGGGTCAACGACATCGGGCTGCCGACGCACACCTGAGGGGGAGCTGATTCTATCCGGAGAAGGCAACACGCAACTGGGTGCGTTTGATCAATCCATGCCGCCACCGATCTGGCTACCCGATTGGCAGCGAGGCGTACCGGACTGTCTGTGGGAGCCTGACATACGCTCCGTGCTACTGGCCAAAGTTGCGCTCAACGCCGTCATCAACCCGCTAACTGCGATCCACGGCGTTAGTAACGGCGACTTGTTCGCGCCCTTACTGCGCGAGATCACTGCGCAGTCGATCGAAGAGGTGCAGCGTCTGCTGCTTGCCGCAGGGGAGGCCGAGATTGCAGCAACGCTACCCCACAGGGTGCGAGCCGTCTGCGAGATGACTGCAAGCAATCATTCCTCGATGCGGGTGGATATGGAGAGCGGTAAGCGAACCGAAATTGATGCGATCGTGGGCTGGTTACTGACCGAACTGGTAGCCGACCCGCCGGCCACGCCACACCTCCGCGCACTTTATGACGCTGTGAAAAAGCGCAGTCATGACGATTAAATCAGCGCTATCACCGACACAATGGCCACCCACACCGCAGCGGCACGGTTAATCGCCTTCTGCGTCGCCTCCACCGCCTCGACAATGCCGTCAGGATGATCCATCCCCTCAGGATCCAGACGCCAGGCGCGCTCAACACCGTGCGCTATCAGCGCCTCGGTCGAGACCTCGCGGTCTAGCGCCTCCGCAGTTAGCAAGCCCCGCGAACGCTCGAAGTCTCCGAGAACGGAAAACGTCAGTAGCAGCAGTCTGGCGGGCAGCCAGTCCAGCAATCGCTGTGCTGTCTCAAAACGCCCGCCGGAATCGGTGTTCGCTAATGCGACCAGTCGGTAACCCGCTGCGCCAAACGGACCCAGTAACCAAAAATACAGTACCGGAGGAAACCATCGGGCAAATCCGCGGTAGCCGAAATCCCGCATGGCTCGTTGCCCTTGTGACTCGCTTTCCATACCAACCGATGCGGGCTCAGTGAGCAACATCGACGCGCCCTCATCATCCCCGACGCGCGCGCGCGCCAGAAAGCGTTGCAACTCTGTCGGGTAATCACCGCGACCCCACGCAAAGTAGAGTAGCGCTGTTCCGATCAGTGCCTCTGCCAAGCCACCGAGGACTGCTTCAAGAATCCATAACACGACCACGCCTGCCAGCAGTGGCGCACCGACCCGCAACGCCAGTGAGGGCCATAGGTCAAGCTCCACAGCCTCCACGCGACGGCTGATCGCCCCAAACCAACCATCCCGATGAAGGGGGCCGCCTGCGCCCAACAGGGCAAACAAGCCTACTGCAACGATGAATACCAGATACGACACCAGCGTGCGTCTCCTTACTGCCTTTTTTTCATAACGATCAGTCGCGACCAATCAAAGGCCGGTCCCGGATCAGTCTTACGACCCGGTGAAATATCACTATGGCCAACGATAGCATCGTGCTGAATGCCGGGGTATTGGTTTCTCACGCACCGCACCAGCTGATTCAATGCGTTGTATTGCGGATCCGTGTAGGCCTCGTCATCGCTGCCTTCCAGCTCAATGCCGATGCTGAAATCATTGCATTGCTCCCGCCCTTCCCAACACGAGACACCGGCATGCCATGCCCGCGCCTCGATCGACACAAATTGCAAGATCTCTCCGGTGCGACAAATTAAGAAATGCGCCGAAACCTCTAGACCCGCAATTTCTGCAAAATAAGGGTGGGCGTTGGGATCGAGGGTATTGGTAAACAGCGCCTCAATGTCGGAACCCCCGTATTGACCTGGAGGCAAGGAAATGCCGTGCACCACGATCAGCTCGGGAACCGCGCCACTTGGCCGCGAGTTACAATTGGGCGAAAGCACCTGTCGGGCACCCGAGAGCCAGCCATCGGCAATCTTCCATTGGTCATCGGTGGTCATCACGGGGTAATCTTATCGCACCGGGCCGCCTCAATGGTCCCGTCATAGACCGATACTCCCAATCACTCAAGCCAACGGCGCCCCCAATCCTGTAGCCATGATGACCGCAACTCACATCTCACAACTTGTTTCCGAGGCTCTGGCCGAGGACGTCGGTGCGGGCGATATTACCGCCCAGCTGGTGGACCCGGGCGTGCAGGCCAACGGCTCGATCATTACCCGGGAGGCCGGCATTCTTTGCGGCGTAGCGTTTGCAACCGAAACCTTTCGGCAAATTGACCCCACCTGCCACATCAACTGGCACCTCCAGGATGGTGATGCCATCGCAGCGGGCGCAACGCTCTGCGACCTGAGCGGACCGGCCAGGGCACTTTTGACCGGGGAGCGCACGGCACTCAACTTTCTACAGCTGCTGTCAGGCACTGCCACCACCGCGAGTCACTATGCAGCGCGCGTTGCACATACCCGAGTGAAATTACTCGATACCCGCAAAACAGTACCGGGTCTCAGACTGGCTCAGAAATACGCCGTAAAGTGCGGTGGCTGTCACAATCATCGTATTGGATTATTTGATGCCTTCCTGATCAAAGAGAACCACATCGCGGCGGCGGGCGGTGTGGGCGAAGCCATTGCGGCCGCAAGACAAGTCGCGCCCGATAAACCGGTTGAAATAGAGGTAGAAACCGGCGCCGAGCTGGAGCTGGCACTGGCCGCCGGCGCAGATCGAATCATGCTCGACAATTTCAGTTTGGAAGCCCTGCGAGACGCCGTTGCACACAGCGCCGGCCGCGCCGAACTGGAAGCCTCTGGCAACGTGACCGACGACACGCTTGTAGCCATTGCAGAAACCGGTGTCGACCTTATCTCGATCGGCGCACTCACCAAGCATGTCAAGGCACTGGACCTCTCTATGCGAATGGATTGAACGCTATGCGGAGGTGACCCACCCCAAAACAAACAGTCGGTCGAAAAAAGTTAGTCGTGTAGGGACGTGCGGCTGATCAATACGCCATTGCGATCTGCATACAGCCAGTCGCCCGGGCTCACCATTACCTCACGCAGCATCAACGGAATATCGCGATCGCCCACTCCCCGTTTGTCAGTCTTGACCGGGCACACACCCAAAGCCTGCACGCCAATATCGATCGCCTCTATGACTTCCACGTCGCGAATAGCGCCAATAACAACCACGCCCGACCAGCCGTTATCGGCGGCAAGCTGGGCGAGCCGGTCTCCCAGCAAAGAACGATGCAGCGCGCCCTGACCGTCAATCAATAATACGCGTCCGTTACCCGGTTCCTTGACCGCCTCGGCCACTCGGGAGTTATCCGCATGGCATGCAATGGTCGATACGGGCCCGGCGAAGCACGCTCTCTGTCCAAACTGCCGAAACTGAAAGGCGAGCGAGAGGGCCTCAGGATGAGCGTCTGACAGATCAGGTGTTGTGAAAGCGCTCACGCTTTCAGAACCAGTCGAATGAAAATTCGGAAAGGCTCTCGCCCGGCGCCTCGATGACACCCGCGTGAGCCCTCGCCCTCGGCAGCAGACGCTCCATGTAGAAGAGCGCCGTGCTCACTTTGCGATCACAGAAAACGGCGCGCTCGGGTTGCGCAGACAATCTGGCAGCAACCTGAGCGCCTCGGGCCAACTGCCAGCCACCAAACAGGTACCCGGTCTGCATCATGTAATCGAAAGAACCGCCGAGTGCAGTGAAGCGATCCTCGGACAGGGTGTCGAGCAGACGTTGAGTCGTCTCGACATGTTCCGCCAGCGCAGCCGCCAGGCATACTCCCATGGTGTTCAGCCGCGGGTCGGCGTCGGCGACTAGAGCCGCTGCAACCTCTCGAATCTCGGCCTGCATGGCTTCCATGGTGGCACCACCATCACGGCCGAGCTTTCGGTTCAACAAATCAGCCGCCTGAATACCATTGGTGCCTTCATAAATCGGGGTAATGCGCACGTCGCGCAAGTATTGGGCGGCGCCTGTCTCCTCGACATAACCCATCCCGCCGTGGACCTGGACGCCCAATGAGGTGACCTCCATACCCAGCTCGGTCAGCCAGCCTTTGATCACGGGTATCATCAGGTCGATGCGACGCTGACTCGACTCGCGGGTCGCTTCGGCTCCGGCATGCGCAAGATCCATTGTGACCGCTTCGGCATAAGCGAGCGCGCGCATGGCTTCGTTGAGCGCCCGCATGGTGAGCAGCATGCGCTTCACGTCGGCGTGCTCAATAATCGGCACGCCACCCTGAATCCGATCGCGGGCATACGACACGGCTTGTTGGTAAGCGCCCTCGGACGCGCCAAGACCCTGCAATCCGACCTTGAGGCGCGCCTCGTTCATCATAGTAAACATGCAAGCGAGTCCCTGATTTTCCTCGCCTACTAGGTACCCGATGGCCCCCCCGTTGTCGCCATAGGCCATCACACAGGTAGGGCTACCATGGATACCCAGCTTGTGCTCAACCGAGACCGGGTACGCGTCGTTGCGCTCACCCAGCGAACCATCGGCATTCACCATAAATTTGGGCACCAGAAATAACGAAATGCCGCGGCTACCCTCGGGCGCATCGGGCAGGCGCGCCAACACCAGATGGATAATGTTTTCAGTCGCGTCGTGATCGCCCCAGGTGATGTAAATCTTCTGGCCAAAGATCCGGTAGTGATCTGCTTCACGTTCGGCACGGGTTTTCATTGGCCCCAGATCTGACCCCGCGCCCGATTCGGTCAGGTTCATGGTGCCCGACCATTCACCGGAATAGATTTTTTCCAAGTAAGTGGCGGTGAGCGACTCGCTGGCGTGCGCCGAGATCGCCAACGCGGCACCCGCACTGAGAAAGGGCTCTAGCGCAAAGGCCATGTCGGCGCTGTTCCACATCTCGCAGGCAGCCGTACCAAACAGCTCGGGCAAACCCTGCCCTCCCTGATCCTGCGGCGCAGAGATACCGACCCAGCCACCCGCACCCAGCTGACGAATCGCCTCGCCGTAACCAGGGGGGATCGTCACCTCGCTATCGCTGCATCGCGCTGGGTGCGCATCGCCCACCCGTCGCAAGGGCGACACCACCTCCGAGGCAAACTTCGCCGCCTCATCTAACAGCGCAGTGGTCAACTCCGAGCCCAGCCCGAGATCCGCGTAATGGGGGAGCTCGCCCAATACGGCACCCACATCGAGCACGTCGTCGATCAAAAACTGCATATCATCTGTGGGTGCCGTATACATTGATGATTCCTCTATCGTTTTAGCCGCCCGCGCAGTATGGCGTGGCATTGTTGCCAACCTCGGGCCATACCGCAAAAATATGGCTGAAGAGTTATAATTCATGGCATGAATAAGGGCGCCTGCGCCACAGCGACATTATATGAAAAAGTTGAACCAAATTGATCTGAACTTGCTGGTCTACCTGGAGGTCTTGTTACGTGAGCGCAATGTGACCCAGGCAGCCAATCAACTGGGTCTCTCACAGCCTGCCATGAGCAATGGCCTCAGGCGGCTCCGCACGCTGTTCGATGATCCGCTGCTGGTGCGCACCTCCGAAGGTATGACGCCTACCGAGCGCGCGTTAGAACTTGAGCCCTTGGTAAAGGAAATCCTGCTAGGCGTAGACCGCGCCATGCAGCCCGCTACGGAATTCGATCCGGGCGAGGCGCAAATGGTCGTTCGTATCATGGCCAGCGACTATGCCGAATCCACGTTATTCCCGGCGGTGCTGCATCAACTCAGAGAGAACGCCCCCGGGATCACCCTCGATATCATGAATCCGTCAGACGTCAGCTTTCTGGACGTTGAGCGGGGCAAGGTCGATCTGGTGATCAATCGTTTCGACCAGATGCCGCAGTCTTTTCATCAAATCACCCTATGGGAGGATAGCTTCTCCTGTTTGTTAAGCCCGGATAACCCCATTCTTGGAGACTTCTCGCTGCAAACCTATCTGGGCGCCAGCCACATCTGGGTCAGTAAAACCGGAATGGGTGTCGGGGTGGGCGTTGACCCCAGCGATGTGCAGCGACTGGGTTGGGTCGACACCGCACTCGCAAAGCTCGGTGAAAAGCGACGCATCCGCGTTTTTACGCGGCACTATCAGGCAGCGATGACCCTCGCGGAGCAAAACGACCTGATCGTCACCCTGCCCACACGAGCCAGCTGGCTCAAACGCGACAATCCCCGGGTAGTCGTTCGCGAAGTGCCCTTTGCTATCCCTCCCTTGGAACTTAAAATGGCGTGGAGCCCACTGTTGCATAACAATGCGCCTCATCGATGGGTGCGCCAGTTCATCACCGGCATCGCGCGATCACTACCGAGCGAACTCCCCGACGAGCCATAAACCTAGCGAATACCGCTTATCGTTTAAATCACTGTTATCAATAATGGTGAGTCAGTAGAGTGACGCCCTCGCTGATTTCATCCGACAGTCGTGCGCGATTAAGGCGCAGTGAACCGGATAATAGTAGGAGCCATACCATGCCTAACCGAATCGAATGTGCGGGACTTCAAATCGACGCTGCGCTGCAGGCGCTGGTGGTCAATGACATCGCGCCTGGCACGGGCGTGGAACCCGACACTTTCTGGCAAGGCGTGGCCGATATCTGGAACACCCTAGGGCCCGATAACCGGCGGCTGCTGGCCGAACGGGAATCGCTGCAGGCGCAGATCGACCGGTGGCATCGGGATCACAAGGGCCAAGGCTTCGATGCCACCGCCTACGAGGGGTTTCTGCGAGACATCGGTTACCTGCACCCGGAGCCCGCGCCCTTCAGCATCACCACGGACAACATCGACCCTGAGATCTCACAGATTGCCGGGCCACAGCTAGTGGTGCCAGTGATGAATGCCCGCTACGCACTCAACGCCACTAACGCCCGTTGGGGCAGTCTGTACGACGCCCTTTACGGTACCGATGTCATTCCGACAGACGGCGGCGCGGAGCGCGGCGGGGCCTACAACCCGATCCGTGGCGAGAGGGTCATCGCCTGGGCAAGAGATTTCCTGGATACGCACTGCCCCCTCGCCAATGGCTCTCACCACAATGCGTCGAACTACGCGATTAGCGGAGGTGTGCTGTCGATCAACCCACAAAACGGCGAGCCCGGCGGGCTGGCCGAGCCCTCACAATTTGTTGGCTACACCGGTTCGGCAGCGTCACCCGACAGCGTGCTGCTTCAACACCACGGATTACATATCGAGATACAGATTGACCCCTCTCATCCTGTGGGGGCGACCGACGCCGCGGGCGTCAAGGATATCTGTCTGGAATCTGCCCTGACTGCGATCCAAGACTGTGAAGATTCAGTGGCCGCTGTAGACGCCGAAGACAAGGTGGTGGTGTATCGCAACTGGCTTGGTCTCATGAAGGGCGATCTAACGGATACCTTCAGCAAAGGGTCCAGCACGGTGACCCGGCGCCTGAACCCCGACCGGGCATTCACGGCACCCAACGGCGACAGCATCAGCCTGCCGGGGCGGAGCCTCTTGTTTGTGCGCAACGTCGGACACCTCATGACCAACCCCGCGATTCTGGATGCCCAAGGCAACGAGATTCCCGAAGGCTTCATGGACGGCCTTTTCACCACCTTTTGTGCACTGCATGATCTGCGCGGCGAAGGCCCTTTGAAAAATTCGCGGACGGGATCTGTGTACATCGTCAAACCCAAGATGCACGGCCCTGATGAAGTGAGCCTCACCGTCACGCTGTTTTCGAAAATTGAAGACCTGTTCGGTCTCCCACGCAACACCCTTAAGGTTGGCATTATGGACGAGGAGCGGCGCACGACCGTTAACCTCGCCGAGTGCATTCGCCGCGCGAGCGAACGAGTCGTGTTCATCAATACCGGCTTCCTCGACCGCACCGGCGATGAGATTCACACCAGCATGGAAGCGGGTGCCGTCACAGCCAAGAGCGCCATGAAGGCGGAGACCTGGATCAATGCCTACGAAGACTGGAACGTTGACGTGGGCCTAGCCTGTGGCCTGCAGGGCAAGGCACAAATCGGTAAAGGCATGTGGGCCATGCCGGATCTCATGGCCGAGATGCTCACTACAAAAATAGGCCACCCCGAAGCCGGGGCTAACTGCGCCTGGGTACCCTCCCCGACCGCCGCCACACTGCACGTGTCGCACTACCACCGGGTTTCGGTGGCCGACGTGCAAAAGACGCTCGCCGGGCAAGCCCGACGTACACTAGGTGAACTACTGACCATCCCGCTGGGGGATTGCGCCAGTCTGTCAGCAGAGCAAATTCAACAGGAACTCGATAACAACGCCCAAGGCATGTTGGGTTATGTCGTGCGCTGGGTTGAACACGGCGTAGGCTGCTCCAAAGTACCCGACATTCACAACGTGGGGCTCATGGAAGACCGCGCCACGCTGCGCATCTCCAGCCAGCACATTGCCAACTGGTTGCATCACGGCGTGGTCTCCGAGGAGCAGGTCCGCGAAACACTGGCGCGCATGGCCGCCGTAGTGGACGAGCAAAATCAGGCGGATCCGGACTACCAGCCCATGGCGCCTAATCAGGAATCCAGCCAGGCCTTTCAGGCGGCCTGTGAGCTGGTGTTTGCTGGCACAGCGCAGCCCAGTGGTTATACGGAACCCGTGTTGCACAACCGCCGACTGGCTTTCAAAGCCGGAACCTAGTCTCCGCCACACCTCACCGTGCACCGTCGGTGTGCGGTAAAGCGCGATTCGCCGCAAATGTGTGAAGATTGCGGGGTTGCAATTTTCATTGCAATTCGCGACCATTGTTGCAAATCGCGATATCTGTCTCATTTGCGGTTCTTTGCTACCTCTTGCCAATGAGAGGACATCATTGCCGGCGTGGGTCGCTCCTTGGGCACCCTAGGGCAATGCAAACGTTTCAAAGGAGAGAAACATGAAGCAGCCACAGCAACAAAAAGGTTTTACTCTGATCGAACTGATGATCGTCATCGCGATCATCGGGATCTTGGCGGCAGTCGCGCTGCCTGCTTACAGCACCTATACCAAGAAGGCGAAGTTCTCCGAGGTCGTTGCAGCAGTTAACCCCTACAAAATAGCGGTTGAACTGGCAGTCCAAAACGGGACCTGCGGCGGAACAACGCTCACTGCTTTGACACAGCTCAAAAACGGAGATTGTGGCATTCCTGCTGCACCCACAGCCGCAGGTTTCGTTGCATCAGTGACAGTTATAGATGGCGTAATCCTTGCAACGGGCTCAGCGGACGTTGACAGCAGAACATATCAAGTCACCACCGTTCCTACCGCTGCTGCCAGCACCGGTGGTCCTCTGCAGGCGCCTGTAGACTGGACGGTCGGCGGCAGCTGTATTACAAACGGCCTCTGCTAAGACAGCTCTTTTCAGGGAGCCCGTGGGAATGATGAAAAAGGGGGGCATTGGCCCTCCTTTTTTTCAAAGTATTCGCGGCTTCACAGCCCCCACTAGCATTCACATTTCAAAATCGCCACTTGCGAAAGCTTGGGTATTCACTGCCACCCCACCCGGAAGAGTTTCGCCTTCCGCTATGTGGAGTGATTAAAAACACATGAACTCAGCCGCAGACACAAACTCTCAGGGCACTAACCAGAGCTCCGCTATCAATTCACCGATCAGGGGGCTAGCAGGACAGTTAATCACAGCAGGCATTCTCACCCCAGACCAAGCTAGAGAAGCGGTTAACGAGGCCAAAGCACAACGCGTTTCTCTGATCCGTTACCTCATCGACACCCTAGATGTTGGTAGTAAAGAGTTGGCCGAGATGGCCTCTGCAGAATTTGGCCAACCAGTATTTGATTTAAACGCGATGAACCGCGAGATGCTTCCCGACTATAACA
>Ga0315331_10003432_pt1 | contig 11990 bp, 6 predicted proteins | sample M160m34915metaG_FD_203456 | JGI IMG/M metagenome (GOLD analysis project Ga0315331, IMG submission 203456) | Ammonia-oxidizing marine archaeal communities from Monterey Bay, California, United States - M1 60m 34915 | ecosystem: Environmental > Aquatic > Marine > Intertidal zone | place: USA...
TGCTCTCTCATCCGAATAAAAATCTTTTTGCAGTTTAAATCCTGTACCTGAGGCTAGTTGAGTTAACATAGGAGAAGCCGTTTGATTAACTATTCCATTATGAAACTCCAAATATTGTTCGAGAGGTTGTTCAAGTTTTAAAACTCTTTCATGGGTAATTCCTGCCCCTCCTTGATTACCTCCTGTAACAGAAGTACCCTGCCTACCGTTGGGCAGTCCAATAGGAAATAGTATACTTTGAATACTTTGAGTAGGATAAGCGCTTCCATCTCCGGCTTCAGATATATCAATTATATTTTGTAGTTGTTGGCTAGTTATCTGTATCGGCCCATAAGCAGTATTATAAGTTATAGCAGTTGTATTGTCTGTTAATCCTTCAAAGCCTGTATTAGGCTCTCCCATTAAAACATCGCCCTTATCCTGCCTACCGTAACACACTAAATCAGTTTCTCCAGAACTTGCTCTAGCTAGTTTATCCGGACCGTCTACACAAACTAAGGATCCGTCGTCTAAGTACAGATTCATAACACTTTGAATAGGTCCTTCAGCAATAGCATCTACTATCCAAACAGTATCTGCAGTGGCTGAAGTAGATCCTATATCTGCAAATACAGGAGTTCCTTTAACTCTTCTAACTCCATAAACAGTAGGAAGATATTTGGCTGCTATATCCATACGTAGATCGACTTCTCGAACTACATCTTCCATATACTTTTCTTGACGTTTCCCGCCAAACCACCAACCATTTATATCCACCTGTCTTTCTTTTTCTACTTGATCGTCATACTTTAGTAGTAAATTAATAGCTCTTTCTGACCACATAAATCCGTAGTCACCGGCATAGGCGGGTTTAAGAGTAGCAGCTGAATTAGGCTCTCCTTTCGAAGTAAGGGCCTGATGAAAATCTGCAGAAGTTAATCGTCCTGATAACCTTTTAAAATCTCCCCAGTGACTTTTACACCCCCAGTTCATTGTAGCTCTACTTTCGGTTTCTTTATATTGTGCAGTAGTAATTATGCCTTGAAAAAGTAGAATAGCTTCGTCTCCTGCAGTATTGTTGCTATCTGCAATAGGCTCTCCTGTTACTTCGTCTAAAAATATTTTCCATATCCATACTTGTCTATTAACATAATTAGTGGGCATAGTACCTTGTAAAAGATAATTTACTTCTTCACTATTAAGAGTTATTCCCTGTGTTTCAGACACTGAACCAAAATAAGCATTATTATAAGTTCTAGCACTTCCTCCAGTTACTAAAGCTCCGTCTACAAGAACGGCATTAATAGTTTTGCCTCCATTAGTAAAACTTGTTATTCTTGCATAATTAAATAACGTCAAAACTTCATTATCGGGGAGACTTTGAGGAGCAGAAAGTACTAAACTATTTCCTGACCAAGAAGCAACTTCTAAGTGTCCTGAAGTACTTGCTCCTTCTAATAATAGTCCTGCAACTCTATTTGTTGTGGTATAATTATCCACAGTCACAACTATACTATCACTAGTAGTACCGTTAACTGCTACAGTTCCTATCGGAATTTTAATTTTATCATCTTCTCTAAAGCCTTCTGCGGAATAATTCACAGTAGTAGAGGTTAAGGTGATAGTACTTCCAGAACTATTATCTGTATAAGTATAATCACCTTTTATTTGTATATGAGGAGCAGTAGCATCTAATACAATATTAGCCGAGCCCATTTTTACTTGTGTAGACTCTGATAAAGTACCAACCTTTTTAATTCTATTAGCTATATAATTCTGCATAGGGTTAGTTGCCCCTGCTGCAGTAGTAGATCCATCTTGAAATTTAATATCAAAAGGAGCATCTGTAAAATAAGCATATTTTTCTGCCCCTGTATCAAATTTCAAAGCCTCATTAGGAGGAGTTATATCTTCCTCTAAAGCCGGGCGTTCGAACTTAACCAAATGAGCATATCTAAATGGTTTATTTTCGTATAAGTGTTTCTTTAAAGTTTGGTTTCTATCTAAACGTCCCATTACGGTAAGGCCTCCTCTAGCTTAAGACTAAACTTATATAAATTATTTGTGTTTAAAGAGTATTCTTGTGCCCTACCCGTATTTATAACTCTGATTTTAGGTTTGGTAAACTCTAATTCTGCTCCATTTGATACTTCGTACTGTAAAGGAGGATTAAACGAAAGCCTTTTTACTCCACTACTTAGTGCTCCTATATCCGTATCATGGCTCGTACTAGTTTCATATCTTGTAACCATATAAGTTTTTAAATGGTTAGTGTTACTACTATCAATAATATTAAATATATCACCAACTTGCGGAGTACCTGCACCTGCATACGTTATTTTCATGTAAGTTTTTCCTGCGGCTACCGCTGCTCCATCTGCTGCTTGAACAGGATTACTCGCATTAGCTGCGTTAAAAGCCGAGTATTGAGGTAAATATACAAAGAAAGGTTTTAAAGATCCTTGCATAGCCATTAAAAATGAACTAATAGGATTAAATTCTGCGCGAGTCAGAGGGTTGTAGGTTATTGCTATACCCCAATTTTGACCTGCAACAGCTCTAGTTATAACTCTACCTGAATGAGTTCGATCAACAATAGTAGGCTGCTTAGAGCTAAATTTTACACTAGCAAAGCCGGGACCCGTATTTCCAGTTTCCGAACCTGCTGTATTTACTCCCGCTAAACCAGAATCCAAAATTCTAGTGGTGGGATCGGGCAGTATGTCCATATAATTAGCCATTAGTAACTATCTCCCAAAGCCATTGTATCTAAACCTTCTAAGAAAGTCTCTCCCTGATTATTTGCGGCTTCCCTTATCATATTAATAATATTTCCTCTTTGAGTAACTAAAGTCTCTTCCATGTTCGATGAATCAATAGCGTTAATGTTAAAGGTTACATTTGGCATAGCGCCACCTTCTTCCATTTCATCATTTGCGACTATTTGTCCTGGCACTTCTGGTACGAATAACTCAGGACCTTGTTCTCCAACTACATAAGCAGCTCCGCCTGTTGCTCTATGATACCTGCCTGTAAAGGCTCCTCTTCTTGAGAAATCAGAAGCACTAGTACCCATACCTCTTTCGCCTCTCAGATAAGAAAGCTCTCCTCCTGCTCTACTACCGGATACATCTACTTTATTACTTCTAGAACCAATGTTCATTTTTGGAGGGCTTCCTGCTTTAGGAGCACTTCCTCCTCCTTGATAAGACATACCCGCAATCATAGCTAATTGTGCTGCTCCCATAACTCCTACAAAACTTGCTAAAGCGGCTGCCAAAGGAGGTCCTGCAGGAAGACCTGCTTGCATACCAGTACTAATAGCATGCATTATTCCTTGAGCAGTTCCCATAATTGTCTGTGCCATCATAATTCCTTTTTGTTGTTTAAAGGCTTTTCTCTTAGCAGCATCTTTTTTAGCCTCTAATTTAGCTACCATTTGCTCGCCCTTTGCAGTGCCTCCATATAGTTTCTTAGTTAATTCAATTTCTTTATCGATTGCAGCAATTTTCATTTTAGACCTAGCAGCCATTATGGATCCTAACTGTGCTGTCATTGAGGAAGCCAAACCTATACCGGCGGACACTTTTTCCATTTTTGAGCCTGCATTCTGCCAAGAATCTGCAAAGTCTAAAACAGCATTAGTGGTCGCAAACATTCCCTCTTGTACTGCAGCCATCAATTCTCCTTCAGGACCCATACTTTTTATCATCTCAATCATGGGCTGCATTTGAGCCTTCATCATTTGCACTCTATCGCCGAAATCAAATTGATTAGCCGATGCCATTGCTGTGTCAAACTCTGTACCTGCCTGGTGCCCAGCACCAATCTGAGATGCTGCGTCTCCCATATCATTAGGATCAAATCCTTTCGTTGTCATAGCATAAGTTTTTTCTGCTTGCTTTACAGCATCCGCTCTCAATATTGCCTGTTGCTCTTTATTCGACCTCATGGCCCTCCAATAAGCGTTGGAAACTCCTGCAATAGTATCTGCTCCAGACATAGCACCAACTACACTAGATTTAAAAGCTTGTCCAGCTTTAGCAAAAGAAGTTTCTTTTACTGCAAATGCCAGATTTAGCTCTTGATCTGCGAGAACTTTCAGAGCATCTCTTTTTTCTGTTACTAAGTTGAAGATGTTTTGGAAGAAACTATCCGTTCTAGTTTGTTCCTTTTCTAACTTATCCAAAGTTGTTATACCTACTACTTGATCTGCTATATCTGTAGAATCCGCTAGTTTTTGTGCCGTCGCTCTTTCCTTCGCCAATCTTTCGTTAGTTTGTTGTTGTAATAGTTGAGTCTCCATACTGATTATAGCAAAATCTATTTTTTGCTGTCTAATCTTCATAGAATGTTGTATTTTTGCAGTATTAAGAGCAGTTTGTGCTGCTTTTATATCTAGTTGAAAAGTTTCTCTAGGACTTAATTCTCTGGTACCACTACGACGCTGTAGAGCTGCCAGTTCCATCTCTGCTTTTAATTGGGAATCTTTTGCTTTAAATGTAGAAGTCGCTGCATTAGCAATAGCTTGTTGTATTTGAAGCATTTTAAGATTGTGCTTTTCTCTTGCTATATCTACTTTTAAACCTTGTACTGCTTTAGAAACACGAGTGGCTTCTAAAGCAAGTATCTCTATTTTAAGAGCCGCTGTGGCTTCCGCCATTTCTTTTGAACCTACTTCATAAGGTAATAACTGTATCTTAGATTGTAAATCTGCTTTTAATCCTTGTAATTTTTTATCTAAAATTGCTTCTTCCATGTCTAACTGTTTCTTTAGAAAGGAAGGTACTCCTTTTGCTATATTTGCTAATTCTTTGTGAGCGGCTCCCAATAATTTGACTTCTGCTTTATTCTTTATTAAAGCATTTCTAGCTCTAGTTACTCTTTTAGTATACTCTATTAATCCTGCTCGAGTTTCTGCTAGGTTTTGTTTTCTAAGATTGAGTTGTTCAAAAAGAGCCTTATTAAGCCTCTCTTCTTCAGCCCGTGCTTCTCGAGACGCATCAGTTACAATCTTCTGGCCGGACAAAGGAGAAGTTTTCAGCCCTGCCTTAAAAGCTTCATCTGCACGGGTTTTTATTATATCAAATTGTGCAACCATTGCGTCTAGTTGATCTATTATAGAGTCATAAGGAGTTAAAGACTTATTAGCTAATTTCTGTACTTCTTTTACAAATTTCTGACTAATATCCTTTGCATTTTGAATAGCTGCTGCAGTATTTTGTGCAGAAGCAGAAATTTTTATCATTTGAGCTTCAATTGCTGCATTAGATTTTATAGTACCGTCTCTAACTTGACTTGCTAATTTATTCATTCTACTGACTTCGAGAGAGGTTTTTTCTCCATATTGCTGTAAAGCCTTTGCTTGAGTTTCTATAACGTGTGCGGAAGCTTCAGCATTTTTTACAGTATCCATATCAGCCCAAATGTCTTTCATTTGTTGTCTAATGGGGCCTATCTTTTTTCCTAGATCGACTATTGCAATCTCCATCTCTTTAGCATTTTTTACAAATCTCATTGTGCCGTCCTCAAAATCTACACGATGTCCTAATAAACCTCCAGAGTCTCCTTCCTCTGCTGCTTTCGCTAAAGCTTTTTGTTGCTCAGTTATACTTGCTATTCTGGAAGCCATAGATTGCCGTTCCACCATGGCCTCATCTCTTTGTGCCTTTCCTAAAGCTAGTATGGCGTCTGTTGCTGTTTGTACTGAACCGGAATAACTCTTCCAAGATGCCATAGTTATACTTACTTCATCGTCCATTAACAAAGTACTCTCATGTAATGCTCTAAAACTTTTATTTATATGATCTATAGACTCTGAAGATTTCTCCACCGCCTTATCAAAAGCAGAAGTTTTAAGTATATACTTATTAATAGCTTCCCAAGCTAGGCCTACAAAAAATACTATCATTCCGATTGCTGGAATGGCATTTAAAAGAGCCGTTCCCATAAATTTCGCGCGCTTACCTACATTAACTAAACCCGTCCCAAAAGAAGCTAACCCTGCTCTAGCTTTGCCTCGAGTTTTATTGCTTCTATCTGTTTCTTCTCGTTCCAGTTTTTGCGCCTCAGTTATATGTGCCCATCCTTCTCCTAAGCTACCAAATTGAGCTTTAGAATAACCCATAGCTTCTGCATTCTTTATTTGAGCTTTTGTACCTCCGTCTAAAGCTTCTTGATTTACTATCTGCGCTTGAGTCAGATCGTTAACTAACTCTTTCTTTCTCTCTAAATCTCCTAAATTCTTAATACCAGTACGTTCTTTATCCTCGGGACCCGTTTGAACAGTTCCTTCATATTTATCTATATGACGTTGATGGGTTCTTATACGATTAGTTAATTCTTTTTGTTTTTGATCCATCTCTTCAAGAGAAGCGGTTCCCGCTATAACAGAATCATTAAAAGCTTTGTATCCTTTTGGAAATTGTTTTGTAATTTTAAGGTCTTTTAACTTATTGGCAGCCATTTCTTGAACACCAGAAGCTGCAGCTGCAGCTGCGGAAGCCGCATTAAACAGCGAAGGAGCTAATTGTCTACTAATAGTAGCCCCGAACATAGTTACTCCTCCTAACATAGCGGGTATAGAACCTGCTATAAAGTTAGCTACAGGGGCGAGTCCTGTATTGAGTAAGTTTACGAAATTCTTGTACAAATCTTGTAAAGAAGCAGAAAGTACATCATAAGCATTTGGATCTACTGCATTTGCTAAATCTCCAAAGTTTTTTATACCTTGTTCATTAATAGCATTTATAAAAGCCATTCTTCTTTCATATTGACTTAAAGAATTTACATTAACTCCTATACTATCTGCATACTTTTGTGTGGCATCATCTAAACGAACCATAATACCCAATTCGTCCAAAATTTCAGGTTCCAACTTCGCTGCACCACGAACAAGACGATTCATCGCATCGCCCATGTCTCTACCAAGGGCTAAAGAAGCTCCTCTAGCTACTCTTGTTAATTCTTCCATTTGACCAGTACTAAATCCTGCGCTAGTACCAATCGCAACACTTCTCATAGCTTCTTCTGATGAAATAGCTAATCCTGTAATTTCTCTAAGTCCGTCTGCAATGGCCGTTAAATTTCTTCCACCTTGAAGCCCAACAAATTCCAAACCTGCGGCTAATTGTTCTACTTGCGCAGCCGATCGTAGCGCCCCAAAGGCAGCAGTAGCGGCAAAGACATTCGCCGCTAAAGTGGCGTAGGCACCAACAAGCCCGGAGGACCCCGACCCGATACTTTGCGCCATTTTGGAAAAACCTTTAGCAGAAGAAAGACCTGTTTGATAAATACCTTTTTCTTGCTTATGGTACTTAGCTCCGCCTTTTATACCTTTATCCCTTGCTGTATTAGTCCTTTCTACAGACTTAGCAAGAGCATCAGAATCTCTCTGTACTACTTTTAGGTTTTTGCCTTCCGCAACTATTTCAAATATTAAACGATCATTAGCCATGTTTTCTCTTTATTTTATCCATTTCCCTCTTTAAACGTTTTTGAGAGGTATCAATGGCCTCGGCATCTAGCCTGAGTAATATGCTTAGAAACAAATCTTCATCTTCAATCTTGTATATTTTCATATAGTAAGATAAATTAGTATAATCTTTTCCTATATATCCTATTTCCGGATAAACTCTGTCGCCTAAAGAATTAAAAGTGTGAATAGCGTCTGTAACTATTTCCGGAAAATCCTCAAAGTCAGGAGGTACTTCTTCCGGTATAGGATCCTTACCTAATTGATCCATCATCTCTAAGTAACGATCCTTATTCATTTTTGAGTCGCTATTTCTCTGCCACTTCTCTATTCTTTCCCACAGTTTTTCCCTTTGACTGTCCACGAAAATTGGCAAGGTCAAAGACCACCTCGTTCAGCCAGTTATCAAAATCAGAAGAGTTAGATACTAAAGACTGTGAGTTTTCGTTATTATACTCCAACTCAGTCTCTGGGTCATTACTACCCAAATCTACCAATATCAATTCTTCTAAGTATTTTAACTTTAATCCTTTCCAATTTTTAACAGTAGCTTTGGTAAATTCTGTTATAAATTTATCTTCATCTAAATCTTCTACAGCTTGATGAGTTTTTCTATCAAACTTTGTTTTAACGCATCTCTTTCTGAGATTTATTAATTCTTTTCTTGAAAGGTTTGCTATTTCTACTTCAAACCCTTCACAGCCGGGAAATTCTACCCAAGCTGTTTTGGTGTCAACCATTAAGGACTCTAATTTCATCCTATCTTCTCCTAATATGTGAATAAACTATTTAAATTTGTAGGGCTTCCTATCATACGAAAGTCATATGCCTGAGAAAAAACCTCTGAAGGATTAATTCTATTAGTAAAAGAGCAGGGAGTAAGGGCAGCTTGTAATTGATAGTTATTTGAAGCTAAACCTGTCTTTATACTTATTGCAATATTTTCTTTCCATGTCTGTAAATCAGATGCTTGAGATCCAATATACGTTGTAATATTACCTGCGACTTCTCTTCCTGTAAGAACAAAACTAGTAGGATAAGTACTATTTGTTGCTGAAGTAGCACTTAAAGAACTATGTACAGTATTGTTCTTTGTCCAAGTAATCTTATTTTGTACTTCTAAAGTTAGTCCTATAACATTCTCTAAAACAGTACTATCTACAGTAACTGTTGTAGCCCTAGGAAAACTATAAGCGGGGGTGGAATCATAAGAGCCTATACTAAAAGAAGAATAATTAATTCTTTCCATTTTGGAAGCACTTCCAGAAAAAGAAATAGTCAAAGCTTCTTGTCTAGATATCTCAAATGCACCACTCTCAAGAACACAAGTACTCAATTTGTACATTTTACGTGAAGAATCACTAGCAGTAGAAGGATCTATATAAAGATCAAACGTCTGCAAAGTGTCTCCACTATTTGTTAATAATAACTCAAGGGGTTTGTGCTGATAGCGAGAACTCTCATCTAACATGAGAATTTGCATATCAAATTTGGCGGGGTTGGCTTCATTAATTTCTGAAGCCTCGATTAGCGCCGCAGTATCATGTAAGGTTTTTTGCTTGGAGCCTTGCTGTTTAAAAGTTTGATTAAAAGATATATCCATAACGTGTAACTTATAGTAGCTACTATCATAATGCATATATACATCAATGTCTCTAAAAAATTGCATTTATACTCTCCGAGTGTAAAATCTTCCTATTGCGTGCTGGGTCGCTATTTCTCTTATAGAAGCATCAATCAGTTTTCTAGGGTCTCGTTGTGGAGTTGCCCATCGAGGATCTCCTCCTCCCATTTCAAAAACTTGATACGGATTCTTCTGATAAGTATAACCAATACTTGGAAACCCTTTAGCAGTTTGATTAACATCTGTTACTCGTACACTACTTGCAAAGCGTCCTGTTTGATTACTTAAAGCAGGTGGTCCCATATTCTTTGCCACTGTTTGTGGCAGTTGTGCGTTTATAAGCGCGTGTAAAGAAGCTGCACCATTTTGAGATTCTGTAGCAGGTTTTCTTCCTCGTGAAGCAGGTGTCTTAACATCAGGACTAATAAAAGAATCTGTCTTAGTATGGTGAATAACTCCTAGTTCAATATCCATAGATTCCGTGACAGGCTGTGGCCTAGTATTCTTAGGATTCTTATTATATTTTTTTATTTTCTTTTTTGTACCCTTTCTTTTAGAGGCTTTTTTAACATATGTAGTATTAAGAAACAGACCTATTAAGTCCTGTCTCATGCTAGGAGAACCTTCTTTATTGAATTGATATTTTGCACCTAATTTCTCATAGTGGTCCCAAATCGCTTCCTGGGCTGCGTCAAATGCTTCTTTTATCCATCTTCCAATATCTTGTTCACTATAAGGGGACCCAATCGCTAGATTGGCTTGCATTGTATCATTAAAAAACTGACCTTGTAATTCACTCTTTATTTGTGTAATTCCTTCTAAAACTCCGCCTTGAATAGAAGCATTCTTATACACTCCAGCACCAAATTCTAGAGCAACCTTAGATTTCTTCAAACTTTGTGTGGCTAGAACTTCGTTAAATCTTTTTTGTCCTACTTTTTTTAATTCATTTACTAAAGCTGCATCTTCTCCATAAAGATTACTATCTGTAGTTTGGGAAGAAAGGGCATTGTTAGCTACATTACCTCTTAGATTTACTACGCCTACATCGTGACCAATATGAGAAGCTTGATAACCTGAGTCACCTCCGAATAGTTTGGCTAAATTTTTATTGTTAGCAAAAACAATCTCCGTAGCTTCTGTTTTAGCGTCTGATAGTACATCATAAGGAGCTGTTCCTTTTTTGCCGTCAGGCTTATTCGGATCTACAGCTATTTTAAAAAAAGGATCAATATCCCTAGACAGGACTTTAACTTGCGGATGCCTTTTTAAGATAGGTATCAATTCTTTTACTAGTTTACCTACAAAGTCATCAACTTCTTTTTCCTTACCCTTAAAAACCGGCTCACTATATGGCTGTGACGTCTTTTGCCATTCTTCTGCCGTTTCTGGTTTTAATCTAGGATCTTTACTTAACTTCTTTCGAGTTTCCATTATCTGCTCAGCCGTTTTTGCTGCATCTATTTTAAAAATATGCTTAAGTTGGTTAGCAAACTTATTTCTAATGGCCTTACCGCCAATGTCTTCCATTACCTGCTTAAGTTCTTTTTTTAGTGCCTGTTGTGACATTTTATCTCCAAGAAATGGCGGGGTTTTACCCCCGCCTATCCTATTACGCTAGTGCTACACCGTATGCAGTCATTTCTAAATCATCGGGCTCATTACTCTCCATGTCACTTTGCAGTGAGGTGAAGCTGGATTCCAGAGAAATCACATCTTCAATAGAGTGAGAAGGTACTTCAACGTGACATTGAGGCATCTTAAACTCTACTCTTGGAGAACCTGAACTACCGCCGATCTTAAAGACCATCTCGAAGTCATGAGTAATGACATCAAGAGCTGCAGCTGAGGTTAAGTCCTCGTAAAAATCTTTACTTCCATTATTACTTGACGATGTTGCCAAGTAACAAGTAAAGCTTCCGCCTACATTTCGTACGCCTGTTACGTGCTCGATTGGCTTATTGACCACACCGAGTTCCTCAGGAGTTAAGTAAGAAAGATTATTCTCAATAGTAATACTTCCTCCTGTTATCGTTAGGTCGTAGCTAGCTGCCATTCCGGCTACACCTGCTGATGTTCCGGAAGTCTTCGGTGCTACTGCCATTGCAGTAAGTCGGTTACGAATAAAGTTTTCAGTGTCAGCAGATGTTCCGCCTTCATTGATTGCTTTACCAGCATTTGCTCCTCCAGGAGTCGTAACATTAGCAGTTGTAAATGCTGTGATGTTGTCAATGGTTGCAGCCATGCCGCTCCATTCAACAGTAGCAATACCTTCTACATCGAAGTTAACCGTTGCAGAGTTTACAACAGCTTTATTTAGCTTATAACCAACACTAGTACCAACCATGAATTCCATGCTAAAAGTATTTAGTGCTGATTTGTTTGATGAAGCAGAGCTAAGCATAGCTAATGTTCCATCTCTTTCGATCAGAGAGTCTTCTGATTCACCAAGAGTTGCTGAAGTCAGGGTTAAGCCTGATCCAGAACCTACGTCGGTTACGCCCGTAGGAGCTGCGGTATAGTTACCCCCAGTGAGTATATCAATAGCTGTTACAGGTCCAGTAGCACCGCCGCCACTGATAGTTTGAACTCGAGCCGTAGCATGAGCACCTCCAGTAGCTAAAGTACCTCCTGTAAAGGTTAATAAATCACCTACTGTATATCCAGTTCCTGCAGCATTAATCGCTACAGAAGCAACAGATTGAGAACTAGTAGCCTCATCTAATCTGGATTTGGCAAGTAGTGCGTTCCATAGACACTCATCAACCAAGTGAACTTTTGAGTCCCCCCAAGAATAAGTAGTACTTGATCCAGGTCGTACACTGTTTGATGCAATATACGGACGAAGATAAGTAGAGAAGCTCCACTCGACAGGAGCCAAAGAGTCGTTAAACATCTTACGGCCACGTCTTG
>Ga0315331_10003434_pt1 | contig 11985 bp, 7 predicted proteins | sample M160m34915metaG_FD_203456 | JGI IMG/M metagenome (GOLD analysis project Ga0315331, IMG submission 203456) | Ammonia-oxidizing marine archaeal communities from Monterey Bay, California, United States - M1 60m 34915 | ecosystem: Environmental > Aquatic > Marine > Intertidal zone | place: USA...
TTTGTCGATACAAGTGGTTGAGGTGGGCTGGTGTCTTCCGCATCATCGAGTGCCGGCAATGATGGCATAGGAGCCTTTTGCTCGGGCGTTGATGGGGCTGTTTGAGTCAGTTCTGCTTCAGCAAGGTCCTCACCTTTATTCGCTGATGTTTTCGAACGAGCCGTCTCCGGTGCTGGCTTTGCAAATAACGTTGTTTCATCTGCCTTTTTTGTGGCCACTGCTATATCATCTGCAGCCTTTGTTTTGCTGGGTACTTCCGTTTCTGTACTCTCCACTGCCAGAACTTCTGGTTGATCCGAAATCGGCATATCTTTTGCAAAGAACGCAGGAGTTGCTGACTCTTTCTCCTTGTCGACACCTGGCTCATTTCCGGGCACCGAAAGAGACGGACTGGGAGCCGATGGCTCCTTCATTCCAACCAGGTCTTCATTGATTTGCTTTGTACCCAATTCATTATCTTCCAACGGCTGCCGAAGAACTGATGGGGTGTTTTCTTCATTTATTTTTTCAATATGACCGGTTAATGCTGGCGTACGTGCCGGTTCATTACTCTCCTCAGGAGGTGGAGTGTTCTTGTCAGCATCCAGCTTTTTTTCCTGTTTGAGAGCCGTTGGTTCTTCCTTGGCTACTTCTCTTTCGGGTGGAGATATCTGCTTTGCCGAAAACCGAGACAGATGATTCGGTTCGGCATCAACTGCATCATCTTTCCCTTGCTCTTCTTCAATCACTTTCTTTGCAGATACCTTGCCTTCAATCGGTTTTTCAAAAGAGGCCGGTTGTGCCGGGTAGTCACCACCACGAACTGGATTCAAGTATGTTTCTTGGCCAGTTGACGAAAATCGACTCTGCTCCACGTTTGATGCTGGCTGTATACGAACAGCAGGCAATGATTCTTCTGCCTGAGATGGCACTGCAGTGTTTGCTGACGCCGTGGGAATTGGAGACTGTGTGACAGGCACCGTACGGCCAAGCCCAGCAAGCCATACAACGGCAAAGCCAGCCAGCCCGCACAACACGGCACCAATAATCATTGACGTAGCTGAGACGCCTTTGGGAGGCACAACAATATTTTGACGCGACGGGCGCTTTTCCATGACTCCACTCCTGATTGGGACGGTCACTAGACGGACCGGAACATCGGGGGAAGTACCAAAGATGGGTGAGCAGTAGAAGGCCGTTTCACAAAAATTGATCGGCTGGAAACAAACTACGCAAAACCAGCGTCCGTAAGAATCTGATGCAGATGAAAGTGAAACTTACCCAGTTTGCCACCATAGTTTCCAGCAGATATAGCCGGTATATCCTCGCCTGCCGCCACCTTGATAGCAGCTGCCATGGCTTCACGAATCACCTGTTCGTTCTCTCCATCAATGACTATTTCGAGGCACGCAACAACTCCGGGATGAAGCTGGGTCGACACCCTTCCTAATAAGCCCGGGCAGAAAGCATCATTGGTAGAAGCCTTTAACGCCGCGTACCGAGATCCAACTTTACTGCCGGATCGCACTACGCCACCAGGAAATGGCGCGATGATACCCGGCACGGCTGCAATTGCATTCACTGCTCGTTTGGCCGATGCCAATGTTGCCTCAAGAGAGGCCCCTTGAATCACCAAATTTCCTCCGCCAATACCCTTCGCAACGCCACAGGTTTCTTCAACCAAAAATTCTCCATCCATTACGGGCACCCGCCAGTACCGCCGTCCATCAAATACTTTCGTCTTCTCAAAACCATCACCGAAAAAACGAATGCGCTGCCCCAGTGGCATTCGTTCTTCTGATTGTGATAACCCATCAAATACAGCTGTTGTTGGACAAGTCAGCAGGCATTGGCCGGTTCTATTAGCCACTGCTTCCGCAAGAGAATCAGTAGTAAATCCAAACGCAAGAATTGAGGCACCTGGTCGGCCATCTGGACTCTCATCAGAGGATATGAATCGCTCCACGCCAACTTCGGCATCGCAACCTATGACACTTGTCGCGTAGCCACAAAACGACTGGATTCCGGCCTCAAGCCAGGACGTGTCGTGTGCCGTAACCACGAGTCGTGCAAATCTCAGCCGAAACGCTTCGGCAAAGGTATCGATAATTTCAGTCGAACCAAGGTGAATCACTGCCTTTGCCACGAGGAACATCCTTTAAACGGCTCAGTTATAAAATCTGCAAAACTTCTGTAACTATCAGATACACATAACCTTATTCAACATCGCCGGGTTTTTCACAGTTCGAATATACAATTTGTAAATACTGTATTCTCAGAAACACCGTGTTTCAGTAGTCTATTATGTATGGCTCGTTCATGTTCGTTGAAAAAAATGATGTACTGAACCGAGGCATTCTGTTCCGATACGCCACTCCGTTGTATTACCCCCAAGGGTTTTTTTGGACATGCTTAAGCAAACCAGTCGTATAGACCGTACAAAAAAATGTCTCGTTTCCTTTTCACTCTCGCCGAGGAAGACGATGATTACAAAACTCACTCTCGCATGCTCACTCTTTACTGCACTGTTTGTGAATGCTCACACAGCACAGGCTGCAGACCTTGGTATCGGCCTCATTCCAGATGATGCTGCGTTTCTGGCGAGCACACTACGTGGCCGAGAACAATATGATCGCATTGCTACAAGTAACGCATTTGCCAGCCTCAAGGAACTGAAGTCTGTTGCAAAAGCACTCGACGAACTTGCCAAGCAGCAGACACAACCTGGCAACCCAATGGCGCTCGCAATGATGATGATGCAGATGCCCGACAACCAGGAAGCAATCGCCCTGCTCCAGGACATGGTGGCTACGGACACCTTTGTCTTTGGCACATCTTCTTGGGTCACGGTTTCAAAATTATTTAAGAAACTTCAGTCCGCCCAACAGGCTGCCAACATCGCCACTATTACGAAGGGCACTGATCTTGAAATTGATACTGACACAACACTGAACCGGTTAATCGCAGAGACACTCGCTGCAAACACGGACCAGATTGTTATCCCTGACCTCGTTTGGGGGTTTCACACAACACAGGTAGATGCTGCAAAAAAACAGCTTGAACGAATTGACGGATTCGCAACAAGCATGGCTCAGTCACAACCAATGCTTGCTGATGCAGTGGCTCGCAAAAAAATCGGTAACGGTGATTTCATCACAGTGACCATCAAGCCAGATCCAAATCTCATCAAAATGGCAATGTCGAACGTTGTGAAATTCGATGACATGGAAGAAGAGCTTGAGAAAATCCTGAAACGTGTCGGTGAACTCGAGATTGTTGTTGCTCTGGGCATTGTCGAAGAACATGTCGTCCTCTCAATTGGCGGCGGGACTGAGCATCTTCAAGCAATGGGCTCAACGGGTGGAAGCCTGCTTGATACAAAACCTTTCAAGGTTGTGCGAGATGCCACAGAGAAGCCTCTTACCAGCATCTGGTACCGAAGTCAGAAACTTGCCAAAGCCTGGGAGACATCTCCTGAAGACATCGAGCAAGCCAAGAAACTTGCCGCTGCGGTTGCCGAGGCTAATGAACTGACCCCAGAGGCAACTACCGAAGCCGAGGAACTCGTAGGAGAACTGCTGGAAGGATATGCAAGCCAAATGCCAGAAGCTGGTCCTTGGCTGGCGTACTCATACCTGACAGATACCGGATATGCCGGTGAAGAATGGAACTGGGCTAAAAATATTCCCTGGAATGGAAGCATGCCGCTTTCATTGGATCACTTCGGTGGAGATCCGTTTGCAGTGATTGCCCTTCGAACGAAAACAGATCCCGAGCAGTTTGAAGCGTTCGTGAACTGGGCGGATTCACTTCGCCAATTTGTTTCAAATGCAATCGCCGCAACAGGCGACGACGATGTGCAGGAAGGATTCAAAACATTTGATGAAAAAATTGTTCCTCTCGGTAAAGAATTGACGAACACCGTACGAGAAAAATTTGTACCCGCACTGAAGAACGGGCAGTTCGGCCTTGTTCTTGATGGCAAGGCATCAACAACAAAACTGCAGGCATCTTTGCCGGCATCGACGGAGCCACTCCCACTCATCGAGCCTGCGATTGTGCTTTCTCTCGATGACGAAACACTTTTTCGAGAGGGCCTCAGTGACATTTTTGCTCTAAGCGACAAATTACTTGCCGTTATTCGAGAAATTGATGAGGACATCATTCCAAGTGAATACCGCATCCCGGACCCAGAAGAAAAAGATACCGGGAGTGGAAGCCTCTGGACATTTGCACTTCCTGAAAGTGGACTCGATGAACAGATACAACTAAGTATCGGCGTTGGGAAAAATGCTGCAGTATTCTCATTCACTCCGACGCAAGCCGCGCGAGTATTGGCTGGCTCGCCACTTCAAATTGAGGGTGCTCACTATCACGAATCCTCCGAGAATTTAGCTGCATCTGCCATTCTTGACTGGGTTGCATTTGCCAACGTAATTGAGCCTTGGGCTACATATGTCATACGGTGTGGTGGCGTCCAGCAAGAGCAGGGCAGACTTGACCCAGATTCAACCATCGGACCGGACTCAGAAACCGGTGAGGTCACAGATGCACTCGAGCAACTCGCCACAATTTTTGACGTTTTCCGATGTCTTAAATCAGCAACTGCCAAAACCAGCATTGAAGAAGATGCCACGGTGACCCGATGGCAGAATCGCATCGAAGACTTACCGGCCAAGTGAGTCACGCCGGCGGAGACCTCGGACAAAGAGGTCTCCACCGGTTTGATCAATTGCCTCTACGAAAGTCTTGGAAAGAATCTCTCGAAGACAAATGGACGGTTCGTTTGCATCAAGGAGTTTAGGGGCAAGGAATGCCCAGACTTCATCAATGATGTCGGCCTGAAAGCACGATTCAAGGACCTGTGCACCCCCTTCCACCAAGACATTCGTCATCTGACGGACACCGAACTCCTGGACTAACTCAAGGAGCATCTGGCTCGATTGGGCTGTTGAACTGTGCCATATTTCACAGCCCATGTCTTGCAATTGCTTTATCTGATCTTTGGCAGCGTGGGGACCTACTGCAACAAGCACCGGATGCTCCTGAGCAGTTTGAACAAGACGTGAGCTCACCGGTAGACGTGCCTGACGGTCTAACACAACTCGCACAAGAGACCGCGTTCCAGATGGTCGCGCCGTCAGTAATGGATCATCCACAAGAGCGGTCTGTACACCAATGACGATGGCGTCAACGCGTCGACGTAAGTCATGAACAATACCACGAGAGACTTCTGAAGAAATCCATTGATGCGGCTCGGACTCTCCTGAACTATCCGTACTGAGTTGTGGGAGAGCGAGATATCCGTCGAGGGTCATTGCCCATTTAGCAATCATCCATGGCCTCTTGGCCATCGTCAACATTCGAAACGGAGCCGTAAGACGTTTTGCTTCGTGCTCTAACAAACCAACGTCAACCTGCAGGCCAGCCTTCTGGAGTATCACAATGCTTTTCCCTGCAACTGCCGGGAAAGGATCTGTCGCGGCGACCACCACACGACGAATACCCGCACGTACAATGGCATCCGTACATGGAGGTGTTTTTCCAGTGTGACAACATGGCTCAAGTGTGACAAAAAGTGTGGCGTCTCTGGCTGCCTCGCCCGCCATTTCCAACGCATGAACCTCAGCATGGGCGCTTCCAAAGCGTTTGTGCCAGCCCTCCCCCAGCACCGTGCCGTCAGATTTTGCAACAACGGCCCCCACCATAGGGTTTGGCTCAACGAACCCTTCCCCACGACGAGCGAGTTTGCATGCTCGATGCATCAACAGAGTGTCAGTGGAGGAGAACATAGCCGGACCGTATTATCAGGGAGTCCAGATCGCAGGTTTTTCATCTCCACCACCCGAAGGCTCACTGCCAGGTGTCCAGAGTTTCCCAGATTCTGCAGCTGGAGCAGCAGCCGGACCAGCTGGCGATGGAGCACCAGCTGGAGCGCCTCCCCCACCTGCTGCCATTGCACCAAGATCGATGCCAGCCTCAGCGAATACTTGCATCACTGCATTTGAAACCCGTGGGTTTTGACTGTGATCACGACGTATTCGATCAAGCACTTTAAGCAGTGCCGGCTGATCTCCTCGCTGCAGATGAATCCGTAATTCGCCTACATCGAGCATACCTTCATCGGCTTTCAGCGCGGCAGCAAGTGGCCTGATTTTTTCAAGAATTTCCAGACGCCGGATCGTCGTCCGTGCACGCGCCTCAAGCACTCCGTATGCCTGCCATCGGTCAGCATCAGTGATATCTTGACGGCCTAATAGTGCATCTGCTGCCAGCTCTGCCACCCTGCTGTAACCAATTTCAGCAGCTGTTAAAAGCAAACCACGTAAATGGTCGTTTGTTATCTTTTGAAAATCCAAACGCATCCAACGCTGGGGTGGCACGCCCCCTAATGGTTCAGTTGATTCAATTATTGCAGGTACCGGGAGCCCACTGGCTTTTCTCAGCTCAGGCCAGATATCTCTGCCTGATGCGATTATGTCGGTAGACTCAGCGTCGTTCACCAAAGCTTCGACGCGACGGCAGGACTCATTACCATCAGCAACTGCTTGCTTTGGTGTTTTACCCATCAGCTCTGGCAGCGGTGTCTCTGCCCAAAGAGCAGTGAATCGATCTGCGACTCGTGCCTGCTGTTCTGCTAGCAATGTATCAATCGGAGCATCTTCACCAGTTGCAGGTGGAGCGCCCGGTTCTGCCGGAGGATTCATCCGGAACTGACAACTTGCAAGATAATTCATTGGGGTGGCTGATGGCATCCCAGCCGGCTGCTCTGCTTCAACAAGCGTTGTCTTGAGAGCTGCCTCCACCAAGGGCTTCGCTTCCTTGACATCAGGTCCAAATCCCTGGAGCGTTACCTCTGCCTCACGATCGGTTTGCTTTCCGTGGAGGAGCATACTGCCAAGCAAACGCGGCGCTTGATCATCGCCAGAGAAGGACTCATAGACACGCCAGGTCGAACGTGGAGGGACAGCGCCTCGCGACACCCACCGAGAACGATCAACGGGTATCGATTCGAATTGATCTTCTTTCCGAAGCGCATCCTCAAGCAGATCAGCGTCTCCCTCAAGTGGGCCACGAAGTAATTCATAGCGAATGACCGGTGATCGCTCGGGATTAGCCTGCGTTTCCAGAACAATTGCCCGCCCCGTTGCTTCAACGGCTTCATCGTGGCTTGCCGGATCTTGCATCGCTGATCGCAATTCTGCAACCTTCAGCCACGCCTCTGCCGCTTCCAGAGGGCGTGCAACTCGCTCGCATAACAACGCGATATTTGTGAACAATTCCGGGCTGTCTCCGGCAACCCCTTTGAGACTATTGAATGTTTTAATTGCTTTCGAGAGACGCCACGCCTGTGCATGCTTGAGCGCCGCATCAAACTCAAATCGCCACGGCGAATCCTCATTGGTCACCGCGAACTGTACCTTTATACGTAAAGCCGGTGGCAAGCCAGAGGAGAGAAGCGCCTCCATAAGAAGATTCCGCTCTTCTTCTGAACCAAGTGACTTTTCTACGAGCCATTCAATGGTTGATTCTGCCAGACCAAACTGGCCCACCTGTGCCGCGACCTGCACCAATGTCATTGCAATACGGACAAGATCATCGGGCACCTCATCGCCTGTTACTTCTCGAGAACGATCAAAAAGGTTTGCCGCTTCTTGCATGTTGTCGATGAGGGCTGCTGCAACCGCTGCATGACCAAGTGCAAGAGGATTATCCGGATACGCTTCAAGAAAAGCCCGACTCGTTACAGCCGCGTCATTAAATTTCTTTGCCGCCAACTCAAGTTTTGTTTGCGTTGCCAGAAGGCATGCTTTCCCTGGATGTTTTTCCGAGAGACGCGTCACTTGCTCAAGCGCTGCTTCAATCTGCTCACCCTCAACCAAGCGATCCAACTGTTCAAGATCACCAAGCAGTTCGTGGCAACAAAACTTGATTTTCTTGCCGGTTCCGCCGGGACACAGGGAATACGGATCGAGCGGCATGAAAAGTCTCCTTATGAGTCTGTAAAGGCATCGAGCTCATTCAAATAAAAGTGGCTCGAAACCACTTTACCAGACGATCCACCATGCAGGAATTGGTCCCTCACAAGCTCCGCTCAGGGCCGCCGAAGCGACCCAGAGCGACCTCGGTTGAACACTTTATCCTTCGATGTGATACTTTTAGAAGAAGGACAGGCCAGTCGGCGGTCATGGCATGTCCTAAATTACTTACCCATTTTTTTCCTCCAAGAAACGGCACGCCGTGCGTCAGCCACGCATTGTGATCGTCGATCCAGCCGGCCCGAACGGCCTTGCCTACAGCAAGCTTGTCGCCCGGCTGCAACCTCTTGAAGTTCGGCACACGACCAGTGTCGCCGACGATATGGATATTGCCCAAGACGATGGGTTTGATCTTGCCATCCTTGTGATCCGAAGTGGCAGTACCACTATCACAACATTAGATCAGCTCGTTGAAGCCGATCCGGACCTTCCGATCGTTGTCATTGGCAATGAAGACAGTGAAGAAGCTGTTGGTGATTACCTACGACATGGTGCAGCAACCTATCTGCCTGTTGAGAACGCTGATCGCGACCTTGAAAACGCTCTCGTTGAAACTCTCACCACGTCGCGACAGCGTGCCGCTGAAAAAACATTGAGACGGGCTATCGAACGGCCCTACTCATTCGAGGACTTCCTTGGTGAAAGTCCGCCTATGAAGGCGGTCTATACACTCATTGAACGCGTTGCGACCAATTTTGTTGACATTCTTATTACCGGGGAAACAGGTACGGGAAAAGAACTTGTTGCTCAAGCGATTCATCGACGAAGTCGCAGGAAAGACGCTCCTTTTGTTCCTATCGACTGCGGGGCGATTCCAGATACATTATTGGAAAGTGAACTTTTTGGACATGAACGCGGTGCTTTCACCGGTGCTGATGCCCGACGTATTGGGCTCATAGAAGTTGCAGACGGTGGCACCCTTTTCCTCGACGAAGTCGCTGAGCTCCCACCTGCTCTTCAGGCAAAACTTCTTCGCGTCTTACAAGAGCGCCGTCTTCGTCGGGTTGGCGCCCGTAAAGAAACACCTGTAGATGTTCGCATTGTTGCAGCAACATCTCGTGATATCGATGCAATGGTAGGAAACGGCACATTTCGGAGAGACCTTTTCTATCGCATCAATGTTGTTCGGATCAGCCTTCCACCTCTTCGTCAGCGTGGCGATGACATCGGCCTCCTTGCTGAGTTTTTTGCAAGCAGAACTGGGCGCGAAATGGGACGGACTGCGGGCCGGTTCTCGACTGATGCCTATCAGGTATTACGTCACTACTCTTGGCCAGGGAATGTCCGTGAACTTCACAATGTGGTTCGCCGGGCTATGGCACTTGCGCCCGAAGATGTCATTGACGTGGACGATCTTCCAGATGAGATTGTGGCTGCGGCCGGTAAAAATGTCAGGAGCGTTTTTGCCGACTCAGAAAAAGCCTCCGCGGAATCAAGTGGGTTCTTTGCCCAAAGAGCCGCTCATGTCGCCGAATTTGAGCAGGAGTATCTTCAGGAACTCATCAAACAGGTTCGAGGAGATGTCTCCGCTGCCGCAAGAAAAGCTCAGGTCCCTCGCGGCACCCTCTACCGACTGCTGAAATCGCACGCCATAGATCCATCACGCTTTCGAGGTGATGTGAACCAGAGTCAACCTGAATGAGCGTGGCTCCCATGCGCATCAGTATGATGAATAGGCGCCTCGTTTGCGCGAATTCGGTGTTTCCTGCGGAGAAAGCTATTCTTGCTCAGAAGTATCAGGCTAAAAGAACGCATCGGCTTCAACAATATGTCACATATGCGCGACAGTTCATTCCTATCATTCCAAAGAATAAGCGAAAAAAGGCCCTTTCTTTTTTTTTACGAAATGGCACGCTGCTTGCACCTCTATGAGGTCGTAAGCCAGACTATGGCACACGCAAACTTACGGCGGCGGAACCTGACAGAATGCGACACTAAAGTAATTTGAAAAACGTGTAGAGAAAGGGATGATCATGAAAAAAATCGAAGCAATCCTGCGACATTTCAAACTTGAAGAAGTCAAAGATGCACTGAATGAAATTGGGATCAAGGGAATGACTGTCACCGAAGTCCGAGGATTCGGCCGTCAGCGTGGTCATACCGAGACGTATCGGGGTGCCGAGTATTCCGTAGACTTCCTTCCAAAGGTCAAGCTTGAAGTCGTTGTCAGCGATGGCGAAGCACAGACTGTTATCGACAAGATTATGACCGTTGCCAGAACTGGTCAGGTCGGCGATGGCAAGATTTTCGTCTCTGAGCTCGCCGAAGTAGTCCGAATTCGAACGGGTGAAACTGCTGCTGACGCCATCTAATTTGAAGACCGACTTCCGTCGCCACAAAGCCGGTCATCTCTGCTCACTCTATCAACTGCAGGGATGACCGGCTTTTATTTTCATGGAAGAGCCGCTATGAGGCAACGCCTACTGCTTCTTTATCTTTCACACTTGGAAGGCTCGTTGTTCCCATAAGATACCGGTCACACTCTCGGGCAGCTTCACGTCCTTCATTAATTGCCCAGACGACAAGGCTCTGTCCGCGGCGACAGTCACCAGCTGCAAAAACTCCGTCTATGTTTGTCGTATATCGACCATATTCCGCTGCGAAATTCGTTCGTGTATCGCAATCAAGATTCAACTGTTCGGCAATAATCTTTTCAGGACCGCCGAATCCAAGCGCCAGAAGGATCATTTGGCATGGCCACTCCTGCTCGCTTCCTTCAACAACACTAAATGGTGGCCCGTTCTTTTGGGGCTTCGTCCAGTCAAGTCGAATTGTTTTCACCCCCCGAAGCCTGCCGGATTCATCACCAAGGAATTCTACAGTTTGCACAGAAAACTCTCGTGGATCACCAGCCAACGTTTTTCCAGGAACATCCGAATAGTCAAAACGAGCCGCAGCCTCAGTATGACCATAATCTGTTCGTAAAATCTTAGGCCACTGAGGCCATGGGTTATTGGCAGCACGCTCTTCTGGTGGCTGCGGCACAATCTCAAAGGTGACAAGTGACCGACAGCCATGACGTAATGATGTACCAATGCAGTCTGTGCCCGTATCACCCCCACCAATCACAATAACGTCTTTATCTTTTGCACTTATGTACTTTTTATCCTGATGCTTTGAGTCAAGCAGACTGCGAGTGTTTGCGGTAAGGAAATCCATCGCAAAATGAATACCCTCCAAATCGCGACCCGGTGTTTTAGCAAAAAAGTCATTTGGACGTGTCGATCCCACACACAGCACGACAGCATCAAAGTCTGACATGAGCGAAGCTGCTGGAATATTTTTCCCGATCTCAACACCTGTTTTAAAAGTAATTCCCTCTTCTGCAAGCAGGTCGACTCTTCGTTGAACAACTGCTTCTTTATCCAACTTCATATTAGGGATGCCATACATAAGCAGCCCTCCAATACGATCCGCTCTTTCGAAAACCGTGACGAGATGACCGGCCTTATTTAGTTGAGCTGCGCAGGAAAGCCCGGCAGGCCCCGACCCAACCACGGCTACCTTTTTCCCTGTTCGTTCCAACGGTGGAGATGCAGTAATCCACCCTTCTTCCCATCCACGATCCACGATTGAACATTCGATCTGCTTAATTGTGACGGGTGGTTCGTGAATACCCAGCACACACGAACCCTCACACGGTGCAGGACACACTCGTCCCGTGAATTCAGGGAAGTTATTTGTCTCGTGTAAACGCTCGAGCGCTTCATGCCAATGCCCTCGATACACCAGATCATTCCACTCCGGAATCAGATTCCGCACAGGGCAGCCTGCAGCCATGTTGGCCATAAGATCAGCGGTATGACAAAAGGGCACGCCACAGTCCATACAACGTGATCCTTGATCTTGTAGTTGGACAACAGGTAAATCCAGATGGAATTCGTTCCAATCTCCGATACGCTCAACCGGGTCGCGCTCGGAATAGGTCCGTCGGTCTACTGTCATAAATCCCCGTGGGTTTCCCATC
>Ga0315331_10003437_pt1 | contig 11983 bp, 8 predicted proteins | sample M160m34915metaG_FD_203456 | JGI IMG/M metagenome (GOLD analysis project Ga0315331, IMG submission 203456) | Ammonia-oxidizing marine archaeal communities from Monterey Bay, California, United States - M1 60m 34915 | ecosystem: Environmental > Aquatic > Marine > Intertidal zone | place: USA...
TGTACGACCCTGAGGCAGATGCAAACTTACTTGCAACCACTTCGCCATACACATTGAAGGTGATAGTGCGTTTAATTTCTGACGTGTAGCTTGCGCATCATCATCGTAGTTCGACATTACTTATCCCAACCAGTTTGTTTCTCTGATGCTAGTGGATTCTTTACTCTTGGTGGATTTGTATAAACACGTTTAAAGAATGCTGCTACTTCTGGTGTAGGATCACAAAGTTCCATACCAATCTTGTCAACTAAGATATCACCAATACGCAAACATTCATCAAACAGTTTGTCATAATCCCATGTTACTTTTGTACTTTCGCATTTCATATCCCCACCTTCGAATTGTGGGAATACTTCGTTCTCAAAATACTCTTTGAACCAATCATAACTAGAAATATTCTCTAGTACAAAATCATCGTTCAAGTTCATATCATAACAGCCTAAACGTGCGCCGAATAATGCCCAGATACCATTCTCTACATCTGACCCAATATTACACCATGTGATTAAACGCTCATAATTCTTAGGCCAGATACGCTTCTTAAAGTCTTCTACCGGAACTTTCTTGCCTTCATCAAGTGACATCTTAGCGCCTTCACGGTATCCAGCACGAAATGCTTGAAACGGTGAACCTGCATTATACACAAGTGAGTACACATTGTTCATCTGAATATAGTTCAAATCCCAACAGAAGTCAACCTTTTTTGTTTCGTCTTCCGCATTTTCATGTGTTCTCATATCTAACACAAGTTGCACAGGCCAACATTTGATGCCGCCATTACCATATACTAATCCGTTTACAACATTCTTTGCTGACCACGAAATAACAGAATTAGCTAAGTCTGTGTCTTCTGGGAATGTTATTTCTAAATCAAAGAACTTTTCGTCTACGATATTATCACCATCGATTGTGATAAATCTATCAGTGTCGCTTTGTCTTGCACATTCTTTGTGTGCGTTGTCAAATCCTTTTACGCCATCTACACGTTTTGCAAACGGAAACTTCTGTAAGATATCTGCCCAATGCTTTTCTTTATTCGGTTCATCATAACTTAGATAAAATACATCTAAATCGCCAATTTGTAGTTTCATTATATTAATCTCTCCTTAAAGTATAACTATCAAAGTACTTACGAGTGTAAACACTTATATCGTATTTATAGTCGTAGTTAATAGTCACTTTCTCGCCACTCAATAAATCGCTAAATTTAACTAATTGTGTACTGATTATAAACTCCGGTCTGTCTTTATGTGTGATAAAGAAAGGGTGCATGTCTGTTCCAGCAACAATTACGTTTTGATTCTTATCTATATTTGATTTTAGTACTAATTCATCACTCGCACTTATGATTATTGCATCATCTGTCAGTTCAACGATAATATCACCATAGATTGAAGGGGAAATTCTTGTTATTTGACTTTCAGCACTGCGCTGTTTTAAATTTACTTTTCTCTTTACAATATCATATACCAATGGGTTATCAGAACGTTTCACAGTAAAGTCTGTAAATTTTTCAGTACCCTCTACTAATGGTAGAACATCTTGTAGTTCAAAGTAAGCAAACATATCACTGTCTTCTTCGGATCTTCTATTGGTGATAGTAGTAATCATACCATTATTATCAAAATATACAAAACGTGCAGTGTTTGTTTTCTCTATTACACTTGTAATCATAGTACTGCCCTTTCATATGTTGCGATCTTTTCTTGTGTCATCCATTCTTTCTGTACATAATGCACTGGTACACTTTGAATAAAGTTACCGATGCGTACTTCTAAGTTGTCTGACATTTCACTTGGAATACTCTTAGTCCAAATGTTATCGATCTTTGTCTTCTCAATGTTCTGAACATGCGACTTCATATGCACGAATGTAGGAACATCCTTAATATCATAATCGCACGTTTCTTCTTCAATGTCAAGTAGTTTTACAGCTAATGCAAATGCAACATCTGCGCTCATCCAGTTCTGACCGATCCCTTTAAGGAACTTATCATAATATACATTCCAATGTGTCATAATAAGTTCAACCATCTTAAAAAACTCGAATGCTGGTCCTGTCTTCTTAAAATATGTAAAGTTGCTATACACATCTGGTAAGTCTAACTCTGTGAACTTCTTACGATAGAAGTCACTCGTTACATCTTCGCCTCTGAATGTCTTAACGTTTGTACAACACCATACATCTTTCTTTGATAGATAGTCCCACCAGTGATCTACTGATGATGTGAACACCATATCGCTATCTAAGATAATACTTTCATCAAACGGAGACATGTGTATGTATTTCCACTTATTATGTATCTTCCATTTGTCAGTTCCAGCATCATCGTTCCATGGGATATCAACGATATGATCAAAGACCTTACGATGCTTGTCTTGTACAAGTGACTTAGTATATTCATCTAAGCATACACAAATAGCATTTTCCTTCTGTGTAGCTTTAAGAGATAATGCTAATGCGTATGTCATTTCTAAGTAATCATGCTCTTCATTATTCTGAGCAATTACAATGTAACCTTTACTCATAATGTTTCTCCTAATTCTAACATGGTGTCTACATTGCGCTCAATTGCACGTTTATTCATAATATGTAAATCTGTGTTAGTAAAGCGGGAAAGTAAATGATCTTCAACTGATTCTGCTTTTGCGCAATACATGATTACATCTGTTGCATCATTAATTCTAAAGATATCATCTAAGTCAAATGAGTTGTTTAGATAATCAATAGGAAGTGATGGCGCTTTGAATGGGACATTACCATTTAAGATATGCAAAGCCATTGCAAATGCAAAATCATTTCTGAATAGACTACCAGAACAATTATACAAAGCATAATAGTATTTGTAATTGAATTTGATATGTGTGATTAAGTTAAATAGGTTCTCTGCGAAATCACTCTTTCTAAAGAAGAACACAGTTGCCCAACACATTGGAATAGTGAAATCATCAATATAGGAAATATTGCCGCCATGTCTACCAGCGATATCCCTATATTGATAATTGATCATGAAGTCGTTTTCACTTCCCCACACTTGATCTAGCGTATCACTCATTATAAAGTAATCACAGTCAATGACTAGAGTTTCTTCATAAGGAGAAAGTTCATACACTTCACTGCGTCCCATGTTTTTGAAAGACGCATATTCAGGACTATTCGCAGTATCTTTGAATAGTCTTGTATTTTCTGGTTGAAAGTTATCAGAAATAATAGTTCTGTCGAAATACTTTTCAATAAAATCTTCTTGTCCGTTTACTGATTCACTATCTGTTACTAGACAGATTTCATCAAACCCATTAAGATTTTTTCTAGCGTATCCTGCACTCGCACAAGCAATCTTTATATAATCAACATATCCATTATTTCTTGCAAAAATAATAATTCCACGTTTCATTATATCTCTAATACCTTTTCAATCTTACGTGAACTACGTAACTTCTGGTAGTCATTATAGTATTCATTAATTACTTCAAAGTATAGGCTTGAGATTTCTTCTACAAACTTTTGTGTATCATCAATTTGAATTGGAATATCGTTCTTATCTAACAAGATAAGACTTGTCTTTCCAGAAACTAATGCCATATTAGCAAACGCAATCAATTCTTGTGATACACGAAATGTACCACCATTGATGCTGTAAGACAATAGGTTTTGTGTCTTGACTTTAAGATTGTTCTTAGCCAAGTTAAATGTTTGCATTGTGTTTGAAAAATCTAGTGCTTTAGCAAGACGTTCTTGCTCTTCGCTAGATGCGGTTATTGTTTCGTTTGACATGGTTATTCTCCTAATATTACTTCTATTATATAGAATTATTAGAGAAATGTCAAGTATTAAAGTTCAGAAATATGTGAATAAGTTGGTGTAGGAGATACAACGCCATCGCCCGATGCATCATTATCATCTGCACGTTGCTGATCAATCGTTACAGTAAGTGTGCCTTCTGTGTAGTCAGAGCCTGTCCATGATCCACCGCCATCATTTGTCCATGTACCTGTATCAGATACGTGACCATCTTGATATTCTACTTTAATGTCAATTGCCGAACCATTTGTTTTAGCATAAATGTTAACTGTGTTACTTACATAATCACCAGTGCCACCTTTAGTATACACTAATGCATATGTTGTCGTAAGACTTGAAAAGCCCACGCCCGGAGTACCAACATTTGCTGAACTTTCAGTAAGGTTGTTTGACATTTTTACAATCGAAATTAAAGAAAGTAAGTCTGCCCATGAATCACTCTGTGCATGTGATACATCGTAGCCAGTCAATTCACTTGAAATACGAATTTCGCCGCCCGCATTGAAGAAATTTCTCATTGCATTTGCATCAGCAAAAGAAGTCTTAAACTCATATGTCTGTGGATTATCATTATTATCCCAATGATTGCCTGTTGCAGTTGGGTCAACAAACGTCTTTGATGAAGAGATTTTGTTTGTGTCTGTTGTCATTAAAGAAACATCATAGTTCAATTTATTAGAACGAACACTTGCAATATCTGCTTCAAGTGTAGGAATGATTTCAATGATCTTATTAGGTGCAGGAAAATCTGCATCGCTTGTACTAGTAGGAATAGTAATAGTTGTATTTTGGTGTTGTGCAGCAAACTTTATGGATGTTAATAACGCATCCCAGTCTGCTGCACGAACTTTTGAACCGGCAGTCACAAGTGTTACTACTAATTGGTTTTGGCCATAACCTGAATCACCTGCCCCTAATCCAACAATTTCATTGATATCGTTTGCGAAACCGTTGAAATCAGATGCTCTGATTTTGCCTCCAAGATAGTAACTTTGCGGTGCCATTTAATCGTCCTCTTTATTACAGTGTATTTGTTACACTGAATGTTGGGTTAGTTAAAGAAACTGAACCTGATGCATTTGAAAGTTTCAATGAAGAAACGTTCACAGTTGATGTACCTGGTACGGTATCTGAACCAGTCCACGACCATGCGCCACCATAACCAGAACCTGAACCAGAACGTGCTACGTGTGCGTCTACCAGACGTGTAGTAACATAGATATCTGAGCCAGATTTGTAAGCAGAAATGTCTGCGTAGTTAGATGAGTAATCACCATCGTTAGCATATTCACGTTTGATATATGCGTTTGATGTTGTTAAATCTGAATATTTTTTACGTGTTGATGCATCAAGTGTAGTTGAATCTGTTGCACGTAGTGAAATACGATATGTTCCCATTTCACCAGTTAGTTGTTCCCATGATGTACCTTGCTGATTACCTGATGTGTCATTGTGTGACATTGAAACACGAATTTCACCACCAGCTGCGAACCATGCATTCATGTTTGCAGTTGAACCGAAAGAGACTTTCGTTATTGTGTCACGTGTGCCATTCCAGTTAGAAACAGTTTGTGTTGTTTCTGTTGAAGTTGACATGTCCCAACCTGAAGAATAACTCCATGGTGAATTGAAACGTGTGTTGATATCACTTTCAAATGTCGCTGCATCTTCAGCATAGTGAGACCATGCAACCACTGTTCCAGCATTTACTGCTGTGAATGGGTTTGTAATATTGTAATAGTTTGAAATTTTTGCTGCTGCCGAGTAAAGTGAATCGAAATATGCATCATCGATTAAGTCACCTGTACTTGGATTTCCAGCAATTGAATGTCCTTGATTGTACCCGCCTGCAACACCTGTTCCGTTGAGAATAGTGTTCATCTTGGTACGTAGGCTTGCAAATGGGTCATTTGCATTGATAATAGATCCTACAGCCATTGTTTTTGCTCCTAAGTTGACTAGTCATTTAGTTTGGCTTACGCCGTTAAAAATCAAGAAAGATTTTCCGGATTCTTCCTTAATTAATTTGTATTGTAACCGTGTAATCGATTACGATTGTTCTATTCGCCGATAGTAACACTGGATGGAAAGTCACGTGTGTTAGCATCAATGTTTTGTCTTCGTCTAATGTATCATTTTCAGTCACACCAGAAAGTAATGCAATCTCATCAAAAGTGAATGCTGTTACCGCAGGCTCATCAAGTGAGCTATCTGTTTCTGGAGTTGTTTCACCAACCATTGTTGCATATGCATCATGGTCCATCTCTACTGAAAATACTATTTTAGATGTGTTATCTGCTACAATCTCAGTATTATTATTTGTATCCATTTCTTCGCCTGGAAAGTATACTGTATTATTTGTTTGTTGCTGATAAGTCTTCGCATATAGTCTTGAATTACTTGAAGTGATCGGAAGTTCATCATAGACACCGAAAACTCTAGGCGAACGGTATGATAAAGTTGTAGTAGAGTTACTACCTCCATTACCAAAAGCCATCCAGTTAATATAAGGAGCAGCACCATCTTGGTTAATATTAGTTGGTTTACCAGCTAATGCACTCGCAATAACATACGCCATGTTACCAGGATGAATGGCGTTTTTCTTTTGTACAAGTACTTCACCAGAATCTTTATCTGAGATTTTAAGAGTACCTATAACTTGTGATTTTATATTGTCGTTAAACATCCATTCGTCCTTTTCTTAATTCTAAGTATATTTATCATTTTGCTCAATTGTCCTTTTCTTATTCATCCAAATGATTGTAAATCATATCTGGCACTCCAAGAACATGAACACTATCGCCATTTTCAAACTTAGATGATATGCCGTTATACACGGATCTTTCTGAGACTGTTAGATTACTAGAAGACTTTTTGTCATATAAAATGAATTCAACGTCACCATTATCATTTTCTAATGCAATCAATCTCTTTGTTTTGGATTTTGCAGATTGGAATTCGGATGCTTGATCAACCACAACGGTTGAACCATCAAAGTTTGATATCGTACCAGTGAATTTTACAGGAATATGATATCCCCTTCCAAATCTATCATACACATAAAACTCCTTTTTGTCAAGTGTTGTGCGTGTTGAATCTGTGAATGTATCAACGGTAACAATAGCTGAATCTCTTGCTTGTGCATTGAATGGTCCTGTATCAAATCCATCTGCACTTGATGTATATTCTATATCATTACGTAGGAACTTACCGCCTTCGTAAGTACCATCTGCTAATTCTTCATATTCTGATAAATCAGATTGTGTAGTGTCTGATAGTTGATCTTCACCTGTCCATGTAGTTGCATAAATCGGGGTTGTATTACCTGCATCGATCCCACTAAGTTCAAATCTACTATGATTACCAAAGTATTTTGTAATATGCATATGGTGCAATGCTTCAACATCAGTTGATAACGTTTCTTCTTTTGGATAAATGCGTTCTGTTTTTCTTATCTTAGCATGATAAGGTTTAGTCTCTGTTACATAGTCAATAGTATCCTGATATGAGTCACGTTGGTATATAGCATACTGTCGTAATGGTTTATTATACATAATCAAATCGATATAACTTGTTTTGTAAATCCAGTCTGGGTGTGTACGTTCTGTATACATATATTCAATCATATCAAAGAACATTGTTTTTATTTCATCAATATCTGCATATCTATATAGCATGTTTATAAACTCATGCAACTGAACATTTACTTGATTTTGTGTTAATCTCAGTGAATCCTGTACTGTTATTTCAGATGCACTAAAGTCCAAGTCTAATACCGTATTCTCTTTGTGTACTAATCTAATTTCGTTATTTACTGGGAAGTAGTATTCATCACCTTCATCATTGAATTCAATTTTGAAAGAAGATACTCCATCTTTGTGTAATTGTATCATGTCTATATCACGTGTATTAGATAGATAACCATATCTTTCGATATTAGAATACTCATCATCTAAAGACCAATTAGAAGTTGCAAAAATTCCATAATCTAATTCTATAAAATCTTTGTATTCTGGGAATTTAGTCATTATCATTCGTTTTGCTAACACAGATGACATAACACTTTTAAAGTTACTTCTAGCAGAAATTATATCACTGAACCAACTATCGTATGATTCAACATGATATATTCTAACAACATCACCGCTAGAAATATCATCAATTGATATTACTACTTGATTGCCGTCTGTGTAAATGTTATCAATAAATCTATTATTGACACTGACTACAATATGTTCCTGGCTTACTGAATCTGCAACTACCCAATCACATACGAATCTTCCATCTGTAGGTGTTTCTAATAATTCAAATTGTGAATAGTTTTTAATCTCACTATCAGATATAGACTTTTTAAAGTCTTCTAGTAGGTCTGTATACAATGCTACAGGTGATGTACGAGATATTAGTTCCCAATCATTGTGTTGTATTTCTCTGTTCTTTGTAATACGGTATTCTAAAGAATAAGAAATTGCATCATTTGATAAGATATTATTATTGTTAGATATAATAACACTATTACCATCGATTGGGAAGAACTTATTAATAGTAGTAGGTGCTGCAATCATCATTCTGATTTCGTCAATAGAATACTCTTTAGTATATCTAGGTTCATCGCCTACTTCTGTCCAGTAGTAATAGCGTGTTACCTTTTTGTTTCTAACGTTATCAAAATATACCTCTGTATTATATGTTAGTGTGTTATCAGGTAGTGTCTCACTAGTAACCCATTGCTTGATTACAATTTCAGAACCTGGTACTAATTTACCCCAAAAACGTTTAGCATAGTTAATGTCAATATTTCCATTTGCATCACCGTAGTCATCATATCTATAATATCTAGCAGAATTTGTATCCCACCATATTTTACCTAGATTTTGTTCTAACCATAAACCGCTATTCACTGCAACATCATATAATGCAGGATCGCCCCAAGTAACATAGTCTATATCTTTAGATATAGAGCCTGCAATCTTAAAGTTTAACGGATCAAATAATTGATAGTGATAAAAACTCTCACCAGCTTTAGCAATAATTCTATCAACAAAACTTGTATCAACTGGTGTTGCAGCTCTATTAATTATTGTAACTGCGCCAACTTCATTACGTTGTAGCACTGCCCATCCTAAGGACTGATAATCATCTGCCCATATTTTAGCTGGTTCGTTTAGTCCTAAATTTATATAAAATTCATCAAATGTTTCACCATTAAAGTTCGGTGTATATCTCATTGATTTCCAGCGCATAACTTTGAAATCTGCATTACTCGTAACACTAGTGTATAATCTATATAGTCCGACTTTTGCAAGAATAGTATCTAACGTCCCTGAAAATGTCATTTCATTATCATCACTAGTAAATATCATTCTGCCATCAGATGAAATACTTACAACTATATTAGATTGTGTATCATTTATTTGATTTTGAAATTCAACTGCGGTTGAACTTGTAGTAGATGTATTATTATAAGTTCCAGTTGCTATCCCAATATCACTCCAAGCGTTACCTGAAATGTTGCTAAGTGTGATAGCATTTTGATCACTTATAATTTTTACACGTCTATCAAGCACTTGTGCTTGCGTACCTGTCAGGTCAGCTAATGCTGTATTTAAATCAGCAACAACACTGCTGATTGATGTAACTTCTATTAACGTACTAGAATATCCTAATCTTCCCATTGCTCCTGCTGTTACTTCTTCTATTTCTAGAATAGTACTCGTAGATTTAATTCTTATTCTGCCAGATGTTACGTCTGCTGATACACCTGGTATATTAAGTGCTAGTATCTGCGTTACGATACTTGAAGAAGTAGGAGATGATGTAGCATTATATGTATTTGAAGGGAAGCCGATCTCATTAAATGCTGAACCGCTTAACGTTAATGTTGGTTCTGTCGTAGATATAACTAATTTATCGCCTGACATTGTTGCAGACATATATGATAATGCATCAATGTCTTGTGCTAAAGTATTTAATTTAGATGCATCAATTGCGTTGCTAGTAGACATTCCAAAGTCAGATACTAATGCTGAACCTGTAATTCTTATTTCTGAATCTGTAGTACTGAATACTAGATGATCATTGGAGTCTAAAGATGCACTGATTGAAAGTCCACTATCATTAACAGTGTCAATAATTTCTTGTGTAGTTAAACTTTGTGGTACCGGTTGAGCTATAAGCTGTACTGTGATATCTACAAGACCATCTTGATCTTGCGCTACATCTGGAGTTGCAGGATCAGCATCATCGTCTACCATAACTTGTCCATCAGCAATCGGAGTATCAAATGTAATCACATCGTTTGAATAACTATAATCACTTGTTGTTAATACATAAGGTGTATCTACTCCGTTGTCAACTGTTATATTTCCTGGTAAGAAGTCAGTCATATCAGTAGCAAGAGTTATACTACTAACATCTGTTGCAACACCTGTTTGTGTTTCTGTGCTATCTGCACCAGTAATCGGTGCAGGAGTAATAAATTCTATCTCAATCCCGTTAACTCTAATCTTTTTATTCTCTGATATTATAGGATTAGCAACATTACCTACTATCTCAATATCTGCTATCGTAACAGAATCAGCATTTGTTCCTGATGATATAGAAAGCGTACTACCAGTTGTTAAGTTGTTTGCTGTAGTAGCAGTACTCTCTGCTTGTATACTTTGTGTTGCACTGTAATCAATGATCAGAGAAGAACCATTAATAGTTATCTCATCGTCTTTTTCACTTGTTACTGTTGTGTCTGCATGTGCATTTGTTCCACTGAATGTTACAAGAGTATTAGAGTTAGCAATTAATCCATTGCTATCATATACTACAATTCTTACTTGTTCGTCCGGTGATACAATAGGGTCTGGTGTTGCTGTATCACCGCCGATAGTTATCCCACCTGGAGTTACTCCTGAACCTGGAGTATACTCAAATATTTCACCATTTATAACAAGCGTATCACCAGCATCAAATGTAGGGTTAGAAATGTAACCAATAGCTTCAACACCTATTGCTGATGCTGTAGGAACATATACTGAGTTATCAGTAGTTGAATCTATCTCTACGATTAACGGCTCAAAAGATAAGTCAAAAACAATGTATTCATATAGTGTAAGCCCATTTGATTCTACTTCTTCTTCGAAAACAAAGTAGTAATTACCTTCAATCTCTGGATCAACATTACTATTAACGATCTTCAAATATGCTGTATCTGATGTTGTTATTTGTTGATTCATCGTAACTTTTAGTTGACCATCTTCTGTCTCTGAAATATACTGAATTTCTGCAATTTCACTTAGTCGCTGTACATCCCAGTCACGTTCTTCGTCAAATCTAACCCATGCAGTATCACCCTCAAAATATGGAGTAGCTGATGAAGTTAAAACTGATTTAGTTTCAACAGTATAGTTTACATCTTTTGGATCTACGTATCCTGAATCTTTAATATCTACTGCTTTATAATTTTTTAAGTCAGGTAAATGATTGCTTATATCAAAGTTTACAATATGTGGATCACTAACAATATCGATTGTATTGATATTTGCAGTTGCAGTGAAGTTGCTATCAATTTTACCATAGTCTGCTAATTTAACAGCCCATATGTCACGCTTTGTCAAATCTTCAAAGTTTGAATTGAAGTTAATAATTCTATTAATACTTGATACTGTAGACTTACCAGCTAAGAATCCTTTATAGAACTCAAGTTGTGATTCTCTTTCTACTCCGTGATTACGTAAATAATCTCTTGGAGAGTAACCAATCTGATTTGCTTTTAAACTATTAAGATTATTAAGACTTTGATCTACAAGTGTATCTCTGTAGTATTGTGTTTCATCTACCATAGTTTCTAAGTTAGGGATTAGTTTATCTTTAGAAACAATGTAACCATCTGCCGCTAACGTCCCGTCCCAATCTGTTGTTCTGTTACAATCAACTAACATTCTCAAGTTTCTATTGTGTAAGAATGGATCATAAATTGTATCTCCATAACTATCTACACGATCTACTACGAATGCTTGCTCAATATCGGCAACATCTAGTTTGATACCATATATAGGAAGTGTACTTTCCCATGTTATCTTTCCGTTATCTGAATTGAATTTAATTTCTGTCGTTGGAATTTGTCTTCCTGATTCGTCAACTACACGATAAAAGTTTTTATTTGTTTCTCTACCTATAGTTGCAACACCAT
>Ga0315331_10003438_pt1 | contig 11982 bp, 10 predicted proteins | sample M160m34915metaG_FD_203456 | JGI IMG/M metagenome (GOLD analysis project Ga0315331, IMG submission 203456) | Ammonia-oxidizing marine archaeal communities from Monterey Bay, California, United States - M1 60m 34915 | ecosystem: Environmental > Aquatic > Marine > Intertidal zone | place: USA...
CATTTTATGATTTAGCAGGTTCTCGTAATTTTGCTGCGACTGGATATAAAGATGTTGCAGCATATCTTAGTGCTAGTGAGGGGCCTGGTTCTGGAGGAGGTCAACATAGATCATTATTGACTAAATTAACATATTCTACTGATATTATTACTGCAGTTCCTAGTAGTAACTTCTCAACTACCAATGGATCATGGGCTGCTCATGGTGACTGGGAAAAGGCATATTTCGCTGGAGGTGGACACGGAACTTTAGTAAATAGGTTGACATATTCTACTGAGACAATATCGTTTAGTCCAAGTAATACATGGAACTTCCCAAATTCGGGGATTCCTGGAGCAAATCCTGATAGCTATGACGCTCTTCAAGGTGGTGCTTTTTCTGCTAAAAATAATAATGGTGGTAAAGTTCCAACAGCTGTAAATTTCTAAGATTTGTTACACTGTTGTCTTATAGAGAAAAGTATACTATAATATAAAAAAAGATAATTTATGAGTGTTGTGATTGCCCTCCCAGCTCATGGGGGAATTGTAATGGAAAAAGCAACTCTGGGATTATTCAATCTCGGTAAACTTTTTGTGAGAAATAATATTGAGCATGGATTATTAACACTTACTAATTCTTCCCTGATTACACAGGCAAGATCAAAGTGTGCTAATTTTTTCATTAATAATACAGAGTTTGAATATTTGTTCTTTTTAGATAGTGATATAGGTTTTAATCCACCTGATGTAGTAAAGTTATTAAATTATAAATTACCAATGGTATCTGGGACATATCCCATGAAAACCATACCAATGAGATATTGTGTGAGTGTTAAACAACCAGAAGAAAGAAAGGGAGATTTACTTAAAATTGATGGAAATGGAATGGGATTTTGTTTGATTCATCGTCAAGTTTTTATTGATGTTGCAAAAGCCCACCCTGAATTAAAATATACACCAGAATTAAATGATTCTGATGTTCCTCCTACAGAAGCAGAAATGAATAATTCATATCATTATTTTGCTGAATTAAAAAGGGGTGATGGATTCGTAGCAGAAGATAAAAGTTTCTTTGCCAGAGCAGAGAAAGTTGGTTATGAGATGTGGTTAGATACTAGTATTGCATTGAATCATTGTGGTTTTCATATCTATGAGGGTGCTGCTCAACCAACAACGGAAACTGCACCTAAACAACCTGAAAATTGGGGATACTTTACAGGAACATAATAATGAAATCAGGAGCAACTGAAACATCATATATGCATCTACAGGAACATTATAAGTTTCCTGATAATGTTTTTGTATCTCATTTACCAGATCAAATAAAATTATCAGATCATCCATATAAAATCTTATGGGCTCATCATGCATATGATCAACATCTTTTTCTTGATTTTGATCATAATATAGTTGATCATATAGTATCTCCTTCTGAATGGAATAGACAGATGTTTATTCGATATCATAAGGTTCCAGAAGATAAGATTAGTGTGATTCCTAATGGAGTTGCTGAAATGTTTTCTTACTCAGATGAGAAGACTAAGAGTATGATTTATACTTCTATACCATATAAAGGTTTGGAAGTACTTGCAAAAGTTATTCCTCTTGTTCATAAAAAGCATCCTGATACTAAATTTAAGATATTTTCATCAATGTCTTTGTATGGTGATGATCAACCAGACCCTTATTTCGACACATATACTTTACTTAAATCATTTTCTAATGTAGAATATTCAGAAGCAATCGATAGAGAAAACTTAGTACAACATTATCAAGAGGCTGCATTCTTTGTTCATCCTAATAAATGGGAAGAAACATTTTGTGTCTCAATGATCGAAGCAATGAGGTGTGGTGCTTATCCAATCATTACTGATATTGGAGCATTAATGGAAGTTGCTGGTCAAAATAATGCACAAGTAGTTCCTATAGAGGGAAACCCTACAAGTAAAGGGTATGAGGTTACGGACAACTTCATAAATAACTTTGCTGAAACTTGTTGCTTGATTTTAGATCATTATGATAAGGATAAGTCTTATCATAAACAAGTCTCAAAAAGAATTTCTGATTATGTCATCGAAAAATATAATTGGAAGATCATTTCCGATCAATGGAAAACTTTAATACATAGGATTACTGGAGAATCTATTACTATGACAACTGAATCAAATGAAAACATTGTAGAAACAACTGCAAAGAAGGAAACTTCAATGTTGCCTTATGATCCAATTAATGCACATCAGGCAGTAACTGATGAAGATTATTTGCAAATTGCTTCTGAGAATGTTTTTAGATGGGAGCAAAGTGATAGGGAAATGGCTCAAGGAAGAACTAACTTCCAACTTGAAAAGTTTATTGGTCTGAATACTCATAATGTATCTGTTACTTTTGAGCATATTCTGAAAGAACGCAGAATTATGGCAAGTGGATATATGCAAAAACTTATTGAAATGAAAGAAAGAGTTCGTGAGTTTGATTGGAAATGGGGAAATCATGAAGATAAATCAGCACCTTTGATTTATGATGTTGGAACTGAATCTGGTAAGAAAGTTCTTTGCTGGTATGATTTAGAGGAACTTAATCTTACTCATTACTTAAGATCTAGTGAACTTGAAATCCGTGATCGTCTTCATCAAATGGAGCACATGGATAAGATGATGGATAAGTTGGTAGAACAGAATGATGGTGTAGCACCAAATAGAGCACAGTTCTTAGAAGAGAATGAGGAGTACTGGGATACTCGTCTTGCAGAACAGGCTCTTGATGATCTTATGGCATCACGTACTGGTATTTCTATAGGTAATATTCAGGCAATGCGTCGTGCATCTGGCCCTGCTATGGTTGATGATAAAAATGAATTGAAAGAAGGTTATCTTCCAATGGAGAAACTATTAGATCCAGCTGGAAAAGAAGAGTTTGTTAATGATTTACAGAATAAGGTTCTTCGTGGATATGAGAAAATATCTGGTAAAGATCTTGGAACTGGTGCATTAAAAGCTGCAACTGAAAGAAAACAGATAGGAGAAGGGACAGAAAAGAAAAATGGTTATTATTCATCAGGTGAAGGATTCAGTAATTAATGAATCAAAAAATCTTTGTTATTGATAATTTTCTTCAAGCACCTCTTGGATATTATGATAAAATAGATTCAGGGCCTTCTACTAGAGGTTTAGAATCTGTTGATAATCCACAAACACAATCAGAATTAGAAAAAAGATATCCTGAAGAGGTGGTATTTAATCAAATTTCTGATGCTTTAAGATCTAGAGTCACTATATTAGATAGTACTAATAATCAACTTAAAGAGGGTACTAATACTCCGATTTGTTGTCATCTGGAAAGTGATTATATTGGAGTTTTATATTTAAGTTTACCTCTTTCTAATTGGGGTGAATTTGGTGTGAAATTGTATTCTCATAAAGAAACTGGACTTGATTCATATCCAACTCAGGAACAAATACAAAAATATAATATTACCAATATAGGTAAGACATTTTGTCAAGATTTGAAAAATTGGAAGGAATATGGATCCATACCAGTTAAACATAATAGAATGGTATTATTCAGAAGTAATTTATGGCATTCTTATGGTAATGGATTTGGTTCAGATCTAAATACTTCTATGCTCTATAAGAAGATCATTATAAAAAATGGCTGATACCACACGAAATATTTTTACTCTGGGTGAGTATAGAGACGATCAGACTGCTGGTAAAGGAGTTTCCGTTGCTGATGTTTGGACAGATCTTTTTCCAACAGGAGCTGTAGAGATTGATATAAACACCCAAACTAATAATAGAATGGATTTGGGTAATACTAGTCAAGGATCTTACATATACGTTAAACAACCAGCAGCAGCGACTTCTGAATGGGATTTAGGTACTGGTGATTGGTCTTTTGAGTGTTGGTGTAAAGCAAAGAGTATTTACACTGCTGGACATTATAAAAGAATATGGGAATTAGGATGGAATACTAGTAATAGTCTTTGTTTAAATGTAAGGATGGATGGAACACTTGAATTTAGATATAATGATACTCCTTATCTTAATAGTAGTGCAGGTGCATTTACTATCGGAGAATGGCATCATGTTCTTGTTCATAGAGTTTCAGGGTCTATAAGACTTTTTCTAGATGGCGTATGGCAGCAGACAGAAAGTCTTAGTGGAAACCTTAATTATATGACTGGGAGTGCAATCTCGAAACTTATTATTGGGGCAAATAATGGTCAACCTACTACCTCTTGGTGGAATGGTTGGATTAGTAATTTTCGTTTTTTAAAGGGATCTGCATCTCATACTAGCAGTTCTAATTTTGTACCACCTATACCACCACTTCAAAACATAACTAACACAAAAGTATTATGCTGTCAGGATCCAGATGATCCAGCTGGATGGACTGTTGTCCCTGTAAATTATTCAGGTGATCAAGAAATTAATTTGTATGGATTGCAGCAAAGTGGTAGTAATGCAAATCAAGTAGGAACTCAAACAGCATCTTTACAATATGTTGGATTGGCTAAAAGATGGCTTGGTGATAAAACTGAAACATCTAATATAGGTTATGCGTTTGGCGGTGGTCCTAGTCAGTTTACTAATATGATGAGATTAGATATGTCTACAAATACTACTTCTTTTTTCCCTGGTTCTGAAAATTCTTATAGTAGTAGGATGAATCATGCAGCAACTGCTAGTCAGACTACTGGTTATGTAGCTGGTGGTGAACCTAGTACAAATGCTGTTGGTCAGTTTAATTTTTCAAATGAAACATCATCAGGCAGCTCTCCAATGACACTGGCTGGACCAAGATATGGATCTGTAGGTCATGGAAATATAACTCATGGGTATATACTGGGTGGAGGTCCAGGAAGTCCAGGTTATACTAATACTACTAAATTGGATTATGCTGCAAATACCAGCAGTAACTTACCATCTTCGGCAAATCTGCGAGCATCAGTACCAGGATCAGATCAGTATACTGTAGATATGAATAATACTGGTAACCAAGAAAAAGGTTATACTATTGGAGGTAATCCTGGATCTAGTTATATTGATAAATTTATATATGCTACAGATACGGTGTCATCAAGTGTATCTACTGTAATTCCTGCAGGAGAACCAAGTAGTCGAAGAAAACCAGCTTATGCAGCAAAAGGAACAGCACTTGCTGATGGTACTTATGGGTATATGATTGGGAATGCTTTCACTAATGACGGTCCTGCATATCAGAATAAAGGATCCTGGTTTAGAATTACCTTTGCCAGTGATACTGAGACATTTATGCCAGGATGGAGCCCTGGCTCATTTGGTGGTAGTAATGGAGCTAAGTTTGGTAATACTACTAAGGGTTATACTATGGGTGGAGGTGGGCCAGGCAATGGTACTAATGCTACTAATGCAGTCTGGGAATTTGACTATGCTACTGGAACAGGTACAGGTGTTCCAGGTACTCTTCCTGCAAGTGTTAATCAAAATACAGGAATGTCTGTAAGAAATTCTAATGCACCAGTATACTTCCCTCCAACAGTATCAACAACACCATCTGTTAAATTGGTAGATGCAGATTATGGAATATATCAGGCAAGAGATAAATCAACTTTTGATAAGAGAGATTTTAGTACAGATGGTGTTAGTTTGATACCTAGTTTAGCATTTCCATCAAGTAGTCCAAGTTATACAGCAGCAGTTGCAAATCAAGATGCTATTTGGGCATATACAGGTGGTAGGGGTGGGTATAAAGTACCTTGGGCAAATCAAACTAGAGTTACACAACCAAATAGTTGGTTCCCAGAGGATCATTGGTATCTTCTTGGATCAGGAAATGATGCTTTTAATGATTCAAAGAGTGGTTATTTTGCTGGTGGTAATAGTGGTGTATTTAACCCTGCAGGTTACTATGCATATACCTCAGAAGTTTATAAAATAGATTTCTCTACAGGAACAGGATATACGCCTGGTAGAAACAGAGGTGAAAGAAATGCTTGGGGAGGAAATGCACAAAGTGATGTACAAGGATATTCATTTGGTGGTGAAAATAATCCTAGTCCTGGATATCATAATAAAGTTTATAGAATGAGATTTTCAGATGAGAATTGGAGTGAATTACCTTCTACAGGATTCCCATCACATCAAAGTAGTATGAATTCAGCTACAGGAAATAAAACACATGCTTATGTTGGTGGTGGTAGAAATCCTTCCCAATCTCGATCTTGGATATGGAAAATGTCCTTTAGTACAGATACAGGATCTAGATTACCTAGTTCAAATCTTTCTGGTTCTGGTAGTTCAGCTTGGGAAGGATTAAGTGCAACAGGTGATCAGGAAAAAGGATATTGGGCTGGAGGCGGTCCTAGTCAAAATGGTAGTGGTAAACTTGTATATGCAACTGATACAATGAGTGGTACTGCTCAATATAATAATAGACAAAGTAATAGTTATGCTATAAGTAATGCTGAAATGAGTAGAAGTGGAAAGATTGGTACTCCCATATACATGCAGTAATTATTAATTTTTATTATGAGACAAAACATTATTGTTATTGATGATTTTCATCACAACCCTGAAGAAGTTCGTCAGTTTGCATTGAATGCAGGATATCCAGAACCTCATGATGGATTTACATATCCTGGTAAAAATTCTAAAAAAGCATACTACCCTCGTGAGTTACATCAGAAGTTTGAGGATATACTACAACAAAAATTAACACCTGCTGAACCTAATGGATACTTTAGACTTTCATTAGAGAAAGATACTTTTCGGCAAGATATTCATGTAGATCCATCTTGGGAATATGGTGCAGTATGTTATATGAATAAACCAGAACAATGTATTGATGAAGGTGGTACATCATTTTGGATTCATAATAAAACTAATATGGATTATATTTCTTTAAAGGATAACGAATGTGAAGAATTTTATGGTTATGGGGGTTCAAGGGAGCAATGGTTTAGTACTGTATATGGTGCTGGTCTTGATAGATCACAGTGGACAAGGTATTTTTTATCTGCAATGAAGTTTAATAGGATAGTAATATTCAGAGCTGATATGTGGCATTCTCATAATTATAACTTTGGAGACTGTCTTGAGAATGGAAGAATAGTGCAGTTATTCTTTTTTAATCATACAGACTGGGATTAGTTCTAAATACATATAGTAATAAAGGCTACTTGAAAGGGTATTGAACTTATGAGTACCAGAGGAATATTTTCTTTAGGAACAATAGAAGAAAGAATAAGGGAAGATTCGTGGGTTTCTATGCCTACCGTATGGGGAGGTAATACTCGGTATGATGGAGTGGAGAAAATAAATTATAATACGTATTTTACTGGAGGTGGTACTCAACCTTCTGCTCCTCTTGCTGAAAGAACGACATTTGCTGATAGAATTGTTCTGACAACTGATACTAGTTCTGTTGTACCAAGTGCTCAATTGCCATTTACTGTAGGTAATACTGATGATGGTTTTAATACCCCATCAACTACTGTATCATGGTGGTCTGGAAATCAGAGAAGTAGGGTTCATAAATTAACTTATGCTACTGAATCGCAGTCGTCAAGTCCGAGTGGAACATTTGCAAATGGACCTAGTGGAAATAATGAATGGACTATGATGGCTGCAGTGGGAAATAATGAAACTGGTTATTTTGCTGGTGGAGACTCAGGGCCTGCTACTTCTAGAGTTCAAAAAATAACTTTTTCTGAAGAGACTTTTGCTAATTTACCAGCAACTGGCAATATGACTGGGCCTAGTAGAATTAGGATGGCTACTAATGGAACTCCTACACGAGGTTATTTTACAGGAGGATATCCATCTACTCAAAATTCCGCAAGAATGGAGTATAGTACTGATACTATGAGTCAGATTTCAAACTCTAATGAAGGTTATTTTTCTAGGGGATCCACTGGAACAGATATTGCTGGATATTTTACGGGTGGTTTAAGTAGTCCACATAATGGTATTAGTGGTGGTGAAGCTGGAACAGAAAAAATAGTATATTCATCTGAGACATTTGTAAATGTTCCAACTTTATATGGTAATTATCAGTTCCCAGGTCCAGGTCCAGGAGCAAGAAGAGCAGTAGGTGGGTCAGGTAGTAAAGAACATGGATATTGGGCAGGTGGATATTACCCTTCTCCTAGTCCAAATGATTATAGAAGTTGGGTTGATAAAGTAGATTTTGCTACTGAAACTGCTAGTAGAAGAATTACTAATATTCAAAATGCAAGAGCAAATGTCATGGGAACGGGTCCAAGAAAGAATGCACTTGCAACATATGATCCACCAATACCTACACCAACACCAGATCAAACTGCAACTCCTGCAAGTCCTCAAACACAAAATATTGGATATATGGCTGGTGGTGCTAGTATTAATACATCTGGTAGCACTGTAGATAAATTACAATTTTCAAATGGAACGACAGCAAGAATACCTGGTATCAATTTAAGTTTAGCTGGACCTGGAAGTAATTCGAGTAGATATGGAACGTGGGGATATGGAAGTAAAACTCATGCATTTATTGCAGGTGGTAAAATATCTCCAGGTGATAATTCTAAAATTGATAGAATAACATATGCAACAGATACTATTAGTCTGAACTTTCTTCAAAATCCTTCGCCAGGTGGTGGATATTGGGCTAAGTCTACACAAACAAAAACTCATGGATATTGGTGGGGTAAACTACCTAGTGGTGATTATACATGGAAACATCCTTTTGCTACGGATACTATAGAAAGACTTCCTGATTCTTCTTGGTCTCAACCATCTCCAATACCATCATCTTATCCTGTAAGTGCTAAAAGAGGTAGTACTGCATTTAATAATGCTGATCAAACTGCTGGATATGCTATGTCAGGTCATGAGAATCCAGGTAATGCAACTTATTATAGTTCCAAATTAGTATATGCTACTGATACATGGGATAATGGTACTCCTGCTAATGCATGGGGTAGAGGAGATGCAGGTGGTCCAAATCAAAGAGTGCATGGTGGTTCTGGTGCAGCTAGTGCAACAAAAGGATATCAATCTGGTGGGGGCCCAAGTATGAGTAGTGCTAATGGACAATTAGGATGGTTTGTATTTTCTACTGAAACTTGGGGTGATTCACCAGCTGGAGTACCTAATACAAGTTATTATTATTATCAAAAGGGAGTTCTTAGTAATCAAACAGAGAGTTATTGGATGGGTGGTCAACCTGGACCTTCAATGCCTGGTCATGGTATACCAGGCGGTGGTGATGGTAATTATAAGTTAACTCATGCTACAGATACTTGGAGTGGTAACTGGGAAGGTGGGATACCAGAAGGTAGAGCATCGTTTGCTACTGCTAGTCCTAGAATGTTCCAGAATGATCAATACATTCCGCAAGACAATTTGCTATAGTATGCTATAATAATAAAAAAGACTATATTATGAGTGAAGTAAATCCATTACAATGGGTTCTTGTAAGAAGGAACGTAATAAGTCCTGAAGGACTTAAAGAAATAGTAAGACATATGGAAGATTCTCAGAAGGAGGATCTTTCTGTTTTTGATGCAAAAAAATCTAATGAAACTGGAGATACTCATTGGAGAACGGATAAAGAAGTAAGAGATACTCAAGTTGTGGATCATGGTCCTTTAGCTCATAATATAGAAGAATTATTGAGGCAGACAGTAAAGACTGTAATTAATCCTTTTTTTGGACTTGAAATTAATGAGAGTGAAATTCCTCAATTACTTTCGTATGGTGTGGGTGGTCATTATCAACCACATATTGATGCAGAAAGTGTATGGAAAACACCTGATGGTGAATTAATTTGGAAGAAATCAACAAATCGTGATATTTCATTGGTATTTTATTTGAATGATGGATATGAGGGTGGTGATTTTGTTTTTCCAGATCTAGGTATAAGAGTAAGACCAGAACCAGGAATGTTAGTTGCATTTCCGTCTACTCATCTTTATAAGCATGGAGTAGAACCTGTCAGAAGAGGAATGAGATATTCTATGGTATGTTGGGCTACAGCAAAAGGATTCCCCACACTCGAAGAGGTAAATGCAGAACTTTCTAAGAAATATAATATTAAGGTAACAAACTAATGGAGAATAATATAGTATGGTGTAATGGTACATTTGATATACTCCATCCAGGTCATATTCAACTTTTTAAGATTGCAAGATCTCTTGGTAATAAGGTTATAGTTGCTACCGATACAGATGAAAAGATAAAGGCAGACAAAGGAGATCATAGACCAGTTAATAATTTATGTCATAGAGTTGCAATGCTTGAGGCAATTAGATATATTGATGTTGTCCTGACATTTGGAGATAGACAAGAACTGGAAGATTTGATAGAATTATATCAACCTGATATACTATTACTTGGTGATGATTGGAGGGATGGTGATGTTGTAGGATGGGAACATGCAGGTGAAGTAAGATATCTTCCAAGAGTTGGTGGATATGCCAGTAGTAAAACTATTGAAAGGATTAAAAGTTTATGAAAGTATTATTGATTGGAGATAGTTGTGAAGACAGGTATTTCTATGGGGATGTTAAAAGACTAAATCCAGAAGCTCCTGTTCCTATTTTAGAGTATAAGAGAGGAGTCACAAGTAATGGAATGGTATGGAATGTGAGACAGAATCTTAGATCATTTGGAGTGGAAGTTTATACTTCTACGCATGGGGAAAATATTATTAAGACAAGATATATTGATGAAAAATCCAATCAACAGATCATGCGTTATGATGAAGAACCAAAGATAGAACCACTTTCATATGAGTTTCCAGAAGAATGGAAACATGAATATGATGCTCTTGTAATATCTGATTATAATAAAGGATTTATAACACAAGAGAAATTGTTTGAGTTAGTTGATTGGTTTGATGGCCCTGTGTTTATTGACACTAAAAAGAGAAATGTGCCTGAAGGATGTTATGTTAAGGTGAATGATATTGAGTATGAAAACTTAGAAAGTAAGACAAATAATTTGATTATAACTAAGGGTGGAGAAGGTGCTGAGTATCAAGGTAAATTATATCCAGCAGAAAAGGTAAAAGTCTTTGATGTTGTTGGTGCAGGTGATACGTTTCTTGCTGCACTTACCTATGGGTATTTAAAGTATGGTAGTATAGAGGAGGCAATTCCTCTTGCTAATAAAGCAGCAGCAATTGCTGTTTCTCATAGAGGAACTTATGTATTAAAGGAGGAAGATGTCAAAACGTTATTGTGTTGATATTGATGGTACGATTTGTAGCCCAACTGTGGGTAGGGATTACCATAAAGCAAAACCTTGGAAGAATCGTATAGATGCACTAAATAAACTTTATGATGAGGGTAATTATATAATCTATTTCACTGCACGAGCAATGGGTAGATTCTCAGACCAACCTCATTCTATTGCTTCTGTTAAAGCAGAAGGAGTTTTATTTGAACTTACGGAGAAACAATTGAAAGATTGGGGATGTAAGTACCATGAATTGATTATGGGTAAACCTCATGCAGATCATTTTATAGATGATAAGGCATGGTATTCTGATGATTTTTTTCTCAATAGTTATTAAATATGTTTTACACTGATATAAAACCACCTGATGATGGTAAATTTATTCCTGATCCAAAAAAAATAGTAGATGATGTTTTTATAAAAAAAGTTAAATCTTATATGAAATGGCAGAAAATTGAAACTGCCACTATTTCTGATAAAGGTAAAGATAATCAGATTACTGATGTAAGAAGATCAAAAATTCATTGGATGGATAATCCAGAGTTTGAAAGAGTACTTGTTCCAATCTATAAAGAAGTTGCAACTAAGGTAAGACAGATTAATGATACGTACTGGAGATATGTGATTGATGGATGGGAATCTTTTCAATATACTGAATATGATGAATCTTATAAAGGGCATTATGATTGGCATAGTGATATTGGACCAAAATGTGTTTTTGAAGATCAAACTCGAAAAATTTCTTTTTCTTTAGGATTAAATGATGCAGATGAATATGAAGGAGGTGAATTGAAACTTAG
>Ga0315331_10003440_pt1 | contig 11980 bp, 7 predicted proteins | sample M160m34915metaG_FD_203456 | JGI IMG/M metagenome (GOLD analysis project Ga0315331, IMG submission 203456) | Ammonia-oxidizing marine archaeal communities from Monterey Bay, California, United States - M1 60m 34915 | ecosystem: Environmental > Aquatic > Marine > Intertidal zone | place: USA...
ACATCTCCTGTACCAAAGTCAGCAAATTGAAAATTGATACTTCCTTCACCAAAATCTACGTTGGAAAAGTCAACCGTTACTCCTTTGAAATCAGTTTTGTAAAAACTCACGTTTCCACTTCCAAAAGTAGTGTTAATAAAATCACAATTATTGGCGAATTCAGCATACGAAAAGTCGGTAGTTGTATCTGCTTCAAAAAAAGTATGAATGGCACTGAACTGATTCAGTTGTAATTTTTCGTCTTTACTTAATGCGTGCTTTTCTCTACATTCAGCAAGGGAGAAATTTTTGATGTAACAATTGGAAATATTAAGTACGTCCCCAGCTACAATCTTTTCATAAACTTCATCTACATCCAAAACTCCATACCGTTCTTTTTTAACCACGTTGCGATTACCGTCACGAAAGATAATGACTGCAGTTCTCGGCAGAGAGAACAGACCATTGTCAAATGGGTCATCACTGATTTTTATTGAATACGATTGGTGTTGTTTCTGACTCACTCAATAGGCTTTTGAACATACATCGAACCAATATACAGAATAGTTAAAAGAATGATGAACACCATTAAATAAAAGATGGCTTTATTATTTGCAAATGGGCTGTTTTGGTCGTAACCTTTTTTATAATTGAAAAACCCCATTATTTATTTGCCTTGGCTTATTTGCTTATTCCATTGACCATAAAGATAATTGTGATAGTACTTATATTGGTCAGTTCCAAAAAACAAGAGGATTCCCATTATTTGATCTGCGGGTTTTGCGCCTTGGTAAGTCACCAGTCGGGCTTGATTTTCGTCCATAATGGCGTAAGAGGGATAAGACAATTTCCCATCTAATATGCCATAGGCCATTTGGTGGACTTTACCTCGGCTGTTAGGAGTCTTCTTTTTGAAATTTGGATCGGAATTGATAAAGGTAGAACCATTAAATAGAATAGTGTCCGCTGTTTCTGCATCAAACTTTACAGCATAGTAATTGGCATTCATGTACCCAACAACATTAGGGTCTTTAAAAGTAGTTGCATCCATTCTTTTACACCAACCACACCAACCGGTATAGAAGTCAATGAACATTTTTTTTGGAATACTGTCGGTTTTACTCTTAGAGATTGCCTCGTCCCATGTAAGCCAGTTAATAGATGCTGTTTGTGACTGAGAGCCAAAAGCTAAAATTACTAGGGTGACAACAATAAGTAGTTTCATGATTTATAAATTGTCTAGTATGAAATTAGTCATCTTGTTGTACAGGTGCAGGCGAGTATTCCCCCCGTAGATTCCATGGTTTTTGTTGGGGTATATAAAAAGATCAAATTGTTTATTGGCATTAACCAATGCGTTAATCATTTCCATGGTATTTTGATAATGTACATTGTCGTCAGCTGAGCCGTGAACGAGCAAGTAGTTCCCTTGTAGTTCAGCAATATGATTTATGGGTGAATTAACATCATAGTTTTCACCATTTTCTTGCGGTGTCCTCATGAATCTTTCCGTGTAAATATTATCGTAATATCTCCAATTAGTAACGGGAGCAACTGCAATGGCAGATTTGAATACTCCAACCCCTTTTGTTATACACAATGATGACATGTATCCTCCATAGCTCCAACCAAATATGCCGATTCTATTCTTGTCGACGTATGGAAGATCTCCTAACCATTTTGCAGCCGCAATTTGGTCTTCGGTCTCGTATTTTCCCAGTTGTAAATAGGTGCAATGCTTAAAGTCCCTACCTCTATAACCCGTTCCTCTGGCATCTACAGAAACTACGATGTATCCTTTTTGAGTTAGGAGCTGAAACCATGCAAAATTTTGCCCTCCCCAAGCATCGTGAACCGTATTAATTCCAGGCCCACCATACACATGCATAAATACCGGGTGTTGGTGCGTTTCCTTAAATTCTTTAGGTTTTATCATGTAAGCATTTAACTCAATACCTTCTTCCGTTTTTATTTTAATAAATTCTTTTTGGGCAAAGCCATAGGTATTCATGGCATCCTTCACGCGTTGATTGTCTTTGAGGGTTTTTAACTCTTCGCCAGTGGAATTATTTAAAGTTATGTAGTAAGGAGAATTAGCATCACTGTGGTAGTTGATGTAGTATTTAAACCCTTTACTAAACGCTACTTCATTCTGTCCTTTGCGTGTAGAAATTTTCTTTTTAGAACTGCCATTTAATTTTATAGTAAATAAGTCACGTTCCATTGGAGATTCCTCTGCCGACAAATAATAGATAAGCTTATTTTCTTCATCTACACCAACAAGTTCTGTGACATCCCATTTACCACTGGTTAATTGAGAGGAGCTACCATCTTTCAAGTTGATTCGATACAAATGATTGTATCCATCTTTCTCACTAGACCATAAAAATGATTTATTGTCGCTTAAGAAAGTAAGGTTATCGGTAATGTCAATGTAGGTTTCGGATTCCTCTGAATAAATTACTTTGGTACGCACTCCAGTATTGTTGGGCCGAGTTTCATCAAAGTCACCAATCATTAATTCTAGTTTATTCTGTAACCTATTCATCCTGGTCACCATAAGTACATCAGGATCATTGGTCCATTTTATTCTCGGCAGGTATATATCCGTATCAATGCCTGTGTCAAAAGCACTTGTTCTTTTTGAAGATAATTCGTAGACAAAAACTTGCACGACAGAATTGTCTTCTCCTGCTTTTGGATACTTAAACTCATATTGGCTAGGGTAAAGTCCATCATACATCGCTAACTGAAATTGTTTGACTTTGCTTTCATCAAAATAATAGTACGCAATTTTTCTACCATCTGGAGACCAATACAATCCGTTATCAAAACTAAATTCTTCTTCATAAACCCAATCAGTTGCACCAAAAATCATTTCGTTCATTTTACCTCCGGAAGTAATTTGAATTTCCTGTTTTTCATCTAAATCGGTGATGAATATATTATTCTCTCGCACAAAGGCTACTTTATTCCCGAAAGGTGCAAATTGGGCCAAGCGTTGCTTCCCTTTTGAACTTTCTGAAAGTTCTGCCATTTTTTTTGTCTCTATGTCATATACATAGTAATACGCTTTTGTAGAATGTCGATAGATGCTTTCTTGTTCAGTGGCTAGTAGAATTTTTGTTTCATCTGCGTTGAATTGATAATCATTGATTTTAATTCTTTTTTTTCCTTCAGAGCCAACAAATATTAACGCACTAAGGTCAATTATAGATTCGGGCTGAGATTCGCTATTATAGGGAAATTTCTTAATGGTGGTCATACCAGATTTCGGGTCTGAAACAAGTGAGGTATAATTTTCACCGTCATTCATAGATCTTACTCCTGATACGGATTCATTATAAAATGCATAATCCTTCCAGATAGTTTCGTTAGTAAGCGCTTTCGATTGCGCAGAAACATTTAATGATAAAATAAAAAGCAATGGTACTATAATCAATTTCTTCATTAGAATTGTATTAATTTTAAACGGATTCGAAGTTACAAAAGAACCCGTTCCAAAACAACTAGATGAATGAACTTGCAAAATGAATACCAAAGATTAAATCAAATCAATATCCAATGGTTTATAGCATTGGTTGGGCCTGCCCATTGTGCTTGGGATGAAGAGACTAGAATACATTACGGGCATGATGAAACGGAAGATTTAAGTTTTCCACCTGAAATAGTTGTCAAGCCAACTTCTACCTTGGAAGTGTCACAAATCATGAGTTATTGTTTTGAGCATTCGATTCCGGTTACCCCCCTTGGTGCTAGAACAGGTTTAAGTGGCGGTGCTTTGAGTATCCATGGTGGAGTTGGGCTTTCTTTGGAAAAAATGAACAACATCATCAGTATAGACCAAAACAACCTTCAGGTAATCACACAACCTGGTGTAATTACGCAAGTTTTGCAAGAAGAAGTGGCGAAAATGGGTTTGTTTTATGCTCCAGATCCATCCAGTAAAGGCAGCTGTTTTATTGGTGGGAATATTGCTGAAAATGCGGGAGGTCCCAGAGCAGTTAAATACGGAGTAACAAAAGATTTTGTATTAAATCTGGAAGTTGTTCTTCCCAATGGCGAAGTGATATGGACCGGTGCGAATACCTTGAAGAATGCTACTGGATATAATCTGACTCAACTAATGGTAGGAAGCGAAGGCACTCTTGGAATTGTTACCCAAGCGGTGTTGAAATTGTTGCCACTTCCAACACACAATTTATTGATGCTAGCACCTTTTTCTTCTGCAATAAAAGCGTGTGAGGCTGTTAGCGCCGTTTTCAAAGCGGGGATAACACCTTCTGCTCTTGAATTTATGGAAAGAGATGCAATTGATTGGACCATGAAATACGAGGAGGTTAATCTAATCGTAGCAGACAATGTAGAAGCACATTTGTTGATTGAAGTGGATGGCAATAACGAGGATGTTTTGTTGCAGGATTGTGAAAAAATTAGCGAAGTTTTAGAAGGATATGAGTGTGGAGAAATTATGTTTGCTGACAATGAGGCCCAAAAAGATCAGCTATGGAAATTAAGGCGAAGAGTAGGAGAGGCAGTTAAATCCAATTCTATTTACAAAGAAGAAGATACTGTAGTTCCTCGATTTGAATTGCCTAAACTGCTCTCAGCAGTTAAAGAGATTGGTCAGAAATATGGATTTAAATCGGTTTGCTATGGTCACGCAGGAGATGGTAATTTGCATATCAACATTATAAAAGGAGATTTACCGGACAGCACCTGGACAAATGATTTACCTAAGGCAATTACTGAATTGTTTGAGTTTACAGTATCTCTAGGAGGCACATTGTCTGGAGAACACGGAATTGGTTATGTTCAAAAAGGGTATATGCCTATTGCTTTTCCTGAAGTGCATATGGCCTTATTACGGGGTGTAAAAGAGCTTTTCGATCCGAAGAGAATTATGAATCCGGGGAAAATACTTCCTTGATTTCAAATAGGATACGTCAAAAAAAAAAGCCTCTTCAATTGAAAAGGCTTTTTTATTAGTTTTTTCCAAACAAATGTTATTCAACACCATGCATTAATTTGGTTAGTGGCTTACTGATAAAACAAAGAAGTAATCCAATACAGATGGTAATTAATCCCATCATCATGTAAACGCTAGAGTAGATGTTCCAGTACATGTGTGAAGCAATTGTTGAGTAATTCTTGTCGAAGATGTTCATGGCTGATTTTGACCCTTTAAATAAGTAATTGTCCTTACTTGAGTCAAAGTTATCGTTACCAATGTTTTTTCTGTCGATGATGCTAATTACTTTGCCGTGCATGGCATTTAATCCATCTCCGGTTCCGACAATTCCTGCACTAAAACTACTTTCCACTTCGGCATATTTGCTTCCATTATTCATGCTTTCAGTTGAAGATATTACTGTGCTAATTGATTTTACAAGACCTTCAACAGCACCTGCATAATTAGCAGTAAGCTGACTCCACAATAATTTCTTACCACTGTAAGATGCTGTATCTTGAATTAATGGAAAGATATCTTGATGAATTGCCTTAAATGTGGGAAAGATATCTGCGGTCATTGCTGACATCTCTACCGGTAATTTAGCAACCGTGGAATCTTCTCCAACAAAACCTTCAGCGCTTTCAAAGGCTGTAGTTGCAACTGATAAAACTTGACAAACAGAATCAATTTTAAGTGCATTAGATTCTATTTGAGCAATGTACTCGGTTCTTGTAGGTTCTTTGTCAGTACCGCTGCCACCACCATGACCTTCAGAACCAGTTGCCATGGCAATTACTGCTGCAGCATAATTCGCAAATGCAAAAGATAGAAACCAACCTCCCATGGCCGTTCCTGTCATTTTCTTCGGGGCAAGCTTGGTTACCATTGAAAGGCCAATAGGAGATAAAAATAACTCACCTGTAGTATGTAGCAAATACAAGATTGCTAATGTCCAAAGTGGTACTAAATAGGCCTCACTCAAAAACATTCCTCCCAAAAGAACAACTAAATATCCCAATCCAAGTTGAATAATCCCCAATCCAAATTTCATAGCTATACTTGGATTGATTTTTCTTTGCTGAAGTTTAATCCACATGATAGAAAAGATGGAACCAAATAATATAATATATAACGGGTTGAAAAATTGAGTAGTAGCATCACTCATTTCCCATCCTCCGATCATTCTATCTACATTTCGTCTTGCAAAAAGTGTTAGTGAAGTGCCCGCTTGTTCGAAACAAGCCCAAAATGCAATATTGAAAATAAATATGATGATCATGGCTGTCATTCGATGCAGCCAAACCTGCTTTCCTTCAACAGCCTGCTCTCCCGATTTATCTTCTTTGTAGGCTGCACTTAACAAGTTATAAATGACATAAGCGCCTACCACCGCCAATAGATAGGGCATAATTTGATTGAACTGAATCAACATGTAAAGTACAGGAATTAAAGCCAGAGATAAAATATAAATAACACTCTTTTGACTTAGTGGCCCAAGTACCTTGCTTTTTAACTTTTCAGGGTTTGGAGCTGCTGCAACATCTTGATATAGATTCTTGCCAAAAACAAAAATAAGTGTTCCGATAATCATACCGATACCAGCTAAAGCAAACCCGTATTCGTATCCTAATTTTCTTCCAATCTCTACACATACGGTAGTTGCCAAAAGCGCACCAATATTGATTCCGATATAAAATATAGTAAACCCAGAATCCCTTCTTGCATCACCGTCTTTGTATAGTTTCCCAACTATACTAGAAATATTTGCTTTGAAATAGCCGTTACCAACAATAATGCCGGCCATACCTAAGTAAAGCCAAAAATCAGTTTGGCCTAATAGCATAAACTCGCCGATGGCCATTAAGATACCGCCTAATATGACGGAATTTTTATATCCCAAAAATTTATCGGCTATTTTCCCACCTAAAACAGGGGCCATATAAACTAAGGCCGTGTATGTTCCATAAATGGCAAAAGCTTCAGTGTCTCCTTTTAAGAAAACATCTATCAGGAATACGGTAAGTAATCCACGCATCCCATAATAGCAGAACCGTTCCCACATTTCTGCGAAAAACAGCACGAATAATCCCTTAGGATGACCTAAAAATTGTTTTTGACTTCCGGCTAATTCAGTTGAACTCATAGAATTTAATTTGACGATTTTATGGGTTCGAATGTACTATATTTTTTTTGAATGAATCTTAAAACTAAAATCACTTCTCGTTGAAAAATGTCTTTTTATCTTCAGATTATTGAAGTCTATATAAAATATCGGAAATGACAATTAAATAATATAAATTTAGCGTCGCTTTTAAAAGACTATGAAACAGATTTATATACTATTGGTTATTTCTTTGGGGGTTTCAACTTTTTCTTGTTCAGGATCAGTCGAAAGAAATGTAGAGACAGAAGAATTGGTTACAGACTCATCTCACGTTGTAACAGAAGCATTGGTTATTGATGAACATACGCTGTCTAATTACAAGGATGTTGTTGTTAGCCACTGTCATTTGAGTTTGGATGTGGATTTCGAAAATGAGGTATTAAAAGGTTCTGTATTGCATACTTTGAAAAATGTTTCTGGGGCAGAAGTGGTCATTTTTGATACTAAAAACTTAAACATCAAATCTGTTTTAGTAGATGGAACAACTGCTCCTTTTGAGTTAGGCAATTATGATGAGCTATTAGGTACACCGCTACAAATTGCCATTAACAAGGATGTAAATACGGTTGAAATATTTTATGAAACAACAGAAGGTGCTGAAGCATTGGACTGGGTTAATCCAAAATTAACAGCAGGAAAAGAAAACCCTTATGTTTTTACTCAAGGGCAATCTATCTTTACAAGAACCTGGGTGCCAATAATGGATACACCTGGTTTAAGAATAACTTATTCTGCAGACATTACTGTTCCTCCCAACTTACTAGCCGTTATGAGTGCTGATAATCCTACGGAAAAAAATGATCAAGGAAAATATCATTTTGAAATGTCGCAGCCTGTTCCTTGTTACCTGATGGCGCTGGCCGTTGGTAATTTGGAATTCGTACCCGTAGATGAGCGGACGGGTGTGTATACGGAACCTGAGATGATTGATGCTTGTGCTTTTGAATTTGCTGATATGGGAGAGATGGTTAAAAAAGCAGAAGGGCTCTATGGTCCATACCTTTGGGGGCGTTATGATATCATAGTATTGCCACCAAGCTTTCCATTTGGAGGAATGGAAAATCCACGATTAACTTTCGCTACACCAACAATTATTGCCGGAGACAGGTCGTTAGTTTCACTGGTGGCACATGAGCTAGCGCACAGCTGGAGTGGGAATCTAGTCACGAATTCTACTTGGAATGACTTCTGGTTGAATGAAGGATTCACGGTGTATTTTGAACGACGTATTATGGAAGACATGTATGGTAAAGATTACGCTGATATGTTGGCTATATTAGGTTATCAAGATTTGATTCGATCAATTGACGAAGAATCGGAAGCTGATCAAGCATTGAAACTAAAGTTAAATCGAAGGCATCCCGATGTTGGAATGACGGACATTGCCTATGAAAAAGGTTGTTTCTTCCTGAAAATGATTGAAGAGGCTTCTGGGAGAGAATTATTTGATTCATTTTTAAAAAATTATTTCTTGGAACACAAATTTCAGACTATTAATACAGAAGAGTTTGTCAATTACCTCAATGCAAAATTATTAGTTCCAAATAAGATAGCGGTGAACGTGGAAGAGTGGATATACGAATCAGGAGTACCCTCAAATTGTCCGGTTATAGAAAGTAAAAATTTCACAAGCGTTGAAGAACAGTTGGCTGCCTTCGGTACAGAAAACAATCTAGATGAGATTAATCCGTTGGATTGGTCTACACACGAATGGCTTCACTTTATTCGAAACATGCCTCCAGAGTTTAGTAATAAACAACTGGAAATAATTGACAGTCGATTTCAGCTAACACAATCTGGTAATTGTGAAATTGCTTGCGCATGGTTTGAAAAATCAATTCGTTGTAATTACGAGGCAGTTGATCAAAATTTAGAGAAATTTTTAGTTAGGGTAGGGCGTAGGAAATTTTTAACTCCCTTGTATCGTGCCCTTAAAGAAAGCAACCGTTTAGATAGGGCGTTTGAAATTTATGAGAAAGCCCGACCTAACTATCATCATGTATCTTCTCATACCATTGATGAGCTTTTGGGTTATTCAAAATCCTGACGATAATTATGTACAAATTGTGCTCCGAGGTCTAAACCTAAGCGATAGTCACTAATGATTTTATGTTTTGTAGTTGAATAACTGCTGGTAGCAAGTAGTTTTTCTGGAGCGATTTGAATAATCTTTACGTTATCTGGATTATTGTTGATGTAATCTATCGTATCATTATAGTACTGGTGATCGTTGGAAAATCGACGACTCAAACCAGGATTGTCTTTGTACCACATGCCACCAAACCATCCAAAATAGCTCCATTCCAGTTTTAAATCTGCCGGCATAGTTCGGATGATTACAATTTTTTCGGCTCCATTTTTAACGGCTCTTTGTGCAGGTATAGGATCGCTCCATCCACCATCCATGAGTTTCTTGTCTCCGAATTGGCAATAACCTTTTGTTAAAAAAGGTAAGGTAGAAGATGCTCTTAGCGCCTTAAGCCAAGTTCTTTCTGAAGGAGAAATATAAACAGCTTCACCGGTTGACATGTCTGTGGCAACGATTTCCACCTGATTTGTTTTACATGCTTCAAGTGCAGCAGCAATTTTTAAGGGGTAATTTTTAATTGCAAATTTTTCAAGATAGGCGAGATTAACATAACCTTCTTTAGCAAACAACTGTTTTAGGCTGATGAATTTGTCGTCGGTAAATAGGCTTGAAATAATGTTGAAAGTAGCTTTGTATTGATCGGATAAATAATAAGATAGGCACATGGAACCTCCACTTACGCCAATATAAATATCGAAAGGATTGAAATTAGCAGCCATAAATGCATCCAAAACTCCCGAAGTAAAGATTGACTTTAATGCTCCTCCTTGGATTACCAATGCTGTTTTATCACCCATATTGATTTAATTAAACGGACTAAGAAATAAATTTGTTCCCGAAAATAGAACCATTTAAATGAATATCCGTTATATTCAATAATAATTAGGAATCAAATAATAATACAATATGACATTCGAGGAGAAACTTAGAGAGTTTTTTAAAACGCATGATCCAAGTAGGTTGCGATTTGCTGCGAAAATTGCTAAACGATTTCAAGGTAAAAGCACAGATGTAATGGCGGGCCTTGCAACGATTTATAACTCAGGTGGGCCGGGAAGTCAGATTGCTAAGTTGGAAAACAAACCGAAAAATGCTTTTGGTGATTTCCCTGCATCATTCGACGCAAACGAAGAGAAACCTCAGAACGACAATACAGATGATGCTCCAATAACTGAAAATACTGATTTTTCAGATAGTGGAATCGATGATCTAGACGACTAAACATCTTAGCTTGTATTCTTCACATTTATAATTTTTATTAACAAGGAATAATTTAGAACCCTTTTTTACGTTTTACTTAAAAAGCTGAAATGAGAAAAGTGCCGTTGTTACTTGTATTCATCCTTACCCTTGTAATGGGATCTTGTGCTTCTAAGAAATGTGCTAAAAAATGCAATGGACAAAAAGGGGTGAAGACCAATATGGGAGTTATGTAAATCTCAGTAAGATTTCAATCATCTCAATTTATTAAAGTCAATTAGAGATTCTTTCTCGAATTAATGTGTTGTACGAATTAATAATCTATAATCCGTAAAAATCGGTTAGATATACTTAATTTTAAAACATGTTAAAACAACTTATTGCTGCAGTATTTTCTTTTACACTTCTAATCGGAGCAACATCTATTCGTGCCCAAATTGCTTCTTCTAATGCCTATTTGATCGGTAATTATGTTGAAATTGGATTAGACTCAGGAGGGTTTGAGGGCGCAGATACGCTGATGGGATCTGTCCCTGGGATACATTTTCGATCGAATTCTGGAAGCCTTTTTGGATTCGTTGCTGACCCCAATTACAGCGCATGGACGCAATTTAATGGGGATTATTTCACGCCTGGAAGTCCAGAAAATGGGTGGGGCATACAAATGAATGATAGCGTTAATTTATCTAATAACGCGGCAAATGCAGGTGTAAATGATTTTGTTGGCTCTTATCAAAATTATGTAGATAACGCTAATTGTTTATCTGTAGATTGGGAAGGACAGTCTGCCACAAGTGGCTATGATGTATCCATAAAATTACAGTACAAATTATTGAAAAATGAAACTTTTTACACGACTTCTGTGTGTATAGTAAACAACGGTCTGAGCGCAATAGACAGTTTATTTTACTATCGAAATGTAGATCCAGACAACAATGTTGAATTAAGTGGTGTTTATAGCACTCAAAATACCATTGTCAATGAATATTCTCCAAGCTGTCCACGAACATTGGTGTCTGGGAGTCAGACAACGCCTTGGTTTAGTTTCATTGGTTTAGGCGCTATTGATACCAATATCAGAGTTTCTTTTGGTGGTTTTGCAAATCGAAATGCGAAAGAGATTTGGTTTGCAAATACTGGAAGCACATCGTTAACAGGCACGGAAGATTCGACTGCATTTGCAGATGAGGCCATTTCTTTGGCTTATTTCGTTGAGTCTTTAAATTCGGGAGATTCTGTTGCATTCGATTTTCTAACCATTTTAGACTCAAGTGCTATAGATGCAGCTTTTGCTAGTTTGTATGACGTGGGGCTTGACTCAACTGATTTATGCGCCCAAGGTAACATTGTAGATACAATGCACATTTATTGTCCGGGGAATACAGTGGATATTTCCATTCAAGGAGCAGATGTAAGCGCTTTTGATTGGACTTGGTCTCCAGCTACCGGATTGAACACAGTAACTGGCACAACAGTAACGGCAAATCCAATAGTATCAACGTTGTACACTGCTGTAGGAAGTACACCGGGTACATGTTCGAACTCCATTGCTAAACAGGTTTATATTGAAGTTTCATCTACGGGACCTGTAGCG
>Ga0315331_10003441_pt1 | contig 11979 bp, 26 predicted proteins | sample M160m34915metaG_FD_203456 | JGI IMG/M metagenome (GOLD analysis project Ga0315331, IMG submission 203456) | Ammonia-oxidizing marine archaeal communities from Monterey Bay, California, United States - M1 60m 34915 | ecosystem: Environmental > Aquatic > Marine > Intertidal zone | place: USA...
ATAATGCTCTAATGCACGAACTCCGCGAACACATTGATACGAAGGAGGAATTCCTAGAGCTTGCTAACACAATCCTACGAACCAATTTCACCAAAAAGGATATAGATTGGGAAAACTTATGAAAAAATACAGCAGCGGCGACGATTGGTGGGATTATCTTTGCAAGAAGCACGGAGCCACAAATCACTGGGACAAGAAAACGCCCACCAAAAAGAAGGCAGTAAAGAAGAAATCAGCTAAAAAGAAGAAGTAATTATTATTAATATTTATTCGTATGATTGTACCACAGAACACTGAAACCAATAGAGTGACTCTCGCCACTAAAGTGATTGAGTCTTGGGATCACAATAATCTCTACAACTACGCTCACCAGCAGTTGGAAGAGGCGTACAAGAACGAAGAGTCCTTCAAATACGATTGGCTTGAAACAATGGAGGATTTAAATGACTGACATTAGATGCAAACGATGCAGGGAAAAGGTAAACCCAAAGGGCCACAGCCCAAGACCCTCAGAATGCTCAATGATCGCTCAGGCTCTCGATAAGGCTCGTCCTTGGGGGCTAGAAGCGGAGGTAATGTGGAGCGCAATGGGACACTACGAGAAGTATCATAGGACAGCACCAGAGACGTACAGCGTGGAGTGGGCTTTAGAGTGTGCATTAAACGATTGGGATATATAGAGATGGACGCATTAATTTACATGGCTGGTATTATTATCCAATTAATTATAGCGGCTTATATTTTAGACAAAGACAACGAACAAGAGGATATGGAAAATGACGGATAAAGAAATACTAGATGAAGTCTATCGTCGATTACAAGATCACTCTTCTAGCTTTGGGAAAGAGGGTCATCTTGGCGTTAACCGATATGACATTAAAAATTTTATCGAACAAGAATGGCAAAGAGCCGACTATCTAGCCCGTTTGCAAGACGGAGGAGTAGGTGAACAAGGGGAAATCGGGGTAACTGATAACCCTAAAGAATCACTTTAGCACTGTTTTTGCGGTATATTAGTAGAACCTACCTTAACCATATATAATCCCTACCTTATGTTATACAAAAAGGAACCTTACAATATGCTATTCGCAGCATTTCTATTCTATCTGATTTTTGGCTCTATCCTTTACGGAGTCATGCAAGGAGAAGAGTTTTACGATGATAACGAATTATGAAAAAGCTTAGATATGAATGATTTTTATCGAAATATCCAGCGTTTTCCCTGCGTTATTTGTGAACGATATTGCTCTAAATATAAGAGAGAATAAGAGTCCAAATTAATATTAATATATATTTGAAAATATTTGAGGGTATATACTTTTTTTATATAAAAACAAGTATTATTAATTAAATTCTATTAATATAATTAAATACCGAAAAACTCAAACTAGAACTAGTTTCAGTTTAGGTTTAGTCTTGAATTTTATAAAAAATAGATTATTTTATTTGGATATTTATGAGTGAAAAACAGCTAAATATAAAGAAGAAAATTTTAATGCTTGAGGGGAAGCATGATCTATACCCCAAAGGTATTTCAAAAAAAATCAATATAAAAAAATTAACTGAACAGCAAGAAGAAATTATATCATATCATTATAATAGTACGTTCGGAGAAGTAACTTGGGAAAAGCCAAGAATAAATATTGATATTTGTGAGTGATATGCCCCGAAATAATGTGATATTATTAATCTGTATTTGTGAATGATTTTTTCTTAAATATACTATTGACCCACTTCCAAATATGTGTTAATATATAATTTATACAGAGTATAGTAGAATGGTGCGTGGGGAGAACCTGCGACGACTCTTTATCTTGGGAGTCCATGAAACACTAATATATTCTTATATGCATGATAGTGTTGTTGTTGACACTAAGCCCTCTTTGGTTTTTCATCTTACCAAGGGGGGCTTTTTCTATTTATGAGTAAATGTGAATGAAATAATGCCAAATATATTTACTAGCCCAATATATCCAAATATAGAGCAGAAGAGCAGCCGCCGAATAAATATTATTATTTTCAAATAAATATAAATAAATATTCGCTAAATAACTTTTGAATTATTATTATTATTTTATTATATTTTAAAGTCATTATACTCTCGTTGGTTAATCTTATGATATTTTAGATTCATTTGTTTCCTCTTGACTCAAGATAAAAAGTGTAAATAATAGAGAGATGAAGACCAAGAAAAGAAGAGGCCGCCCAAGAAAACTCACTTCAGAGCAATTAGAAATGGCTCGTCGCTATGAATCGGTGTGGCACTATATGTACGCACAGCTTCCTGCCCATGTCCAGAAGTGGATCACTAGTGATCCTTTAGGATTATCCGCATCTGAGTTCGCCAAGAGGGTGGCCCGCAAAGCTGAAAGTAGTGATAAGATTGAGGAAGAAGAAGAGTAGGGATTTGACGGACTACGACACATTCCCCTTTGGAATAACCTAAGATTTCTAGGACTATAACACGATCTTGGTGAAATCAATTATATCATATTTAAGGACTACAACACGGAGGTGTGTGTGATCGATGAACCTGCCGAAGCTAAATAAATAAAAATAATTATTGACTTAATTAAAAAATTATTCGATAATTAATTCATGGCGAGAGGAAAAACAAAAGGCGCGACGAGTTTCGTATCGGTTTCACTTGAGACTTTAAACTCTATTCTGCGCCCAGAAGCAAGCGTAATGGTGTCCCGTAGATACGCGGAGACGCTCGGATTAGAATCAGATAATATCAAAGTCACCTCCAACGACATGAAGAAGGAGATCAAGGGCAAAGCGGATATAGGCACAAGCCCAGTAGAATTAAAAGTAATTGATTTTTAAATTAATTAATTATTATTATTGACTTAATTAAAAAATTAGTGCATTATTAATAGATGGAACGACAAGACTACTTTGAGGGTTTGATTGCCCAAGACGACATTAAAGATACCTTAACAGGTCACATTGATATCTATAAGAAGATTAGCTTTGTGCCGCATCTCTTCATTACCGCACCTAGAGGCTGCGGAAAGACTGTGTTTGCCAGAAAGGTCGGTAAAGCCCTCGGCAAAAAATTCGTCGAGATTAATGCGGGTTCTATCGGCAGCATCAAGCATTTCTTTCATAACATTGTTATCCCTCACGTTCAGAACCAAGATGTTACCATATTTTTGGATGAAGCCCATAAACTTCCCAAGGACGTAGAGAACTGCTTGTTGACTATTCTTCAACAGGATAGCGAGACAAAAGTTTCGGAGTTTGAGTTTGAGGAGTACGTGTATGACTTTGACTTCACTCGTCTTTCAGTCATCGCCGCCACTACCGAACCCCAAGGCGTTTTTCACGCTCTTATGGATCGTTTCGAGCAACTTGAGCTAGACGAATATCGTCCCGACCACTTGAGCCAAATCGTTAAGATGATCTGCAAAGATATTACATTTAAGCCAAACGTATTGGAGGAAATCTCTACGGTTCTTCGCGGCAACGCAAGAGCGGCATCTCAAATGGCCGACAAGATCAACAACTGGATGACCACCAATTCTCCATCTAATGTCGTGGGCCATAAACAATGGGAATCTATCAAGCAATGGTTGAAGATCAAGCCTCTCGGTTTGGGCAAGAAAGAACTTCAGATTCTCCGCTTATTGGGCGAGAGGAAAGAGGCTCGCGTTACTGCCATCGCCGCTACTCTTATGTTGACCCGTCAGGCTGTGATGAGAGAAGAGCAGTATTTACAGAAGCAATACCTTATGGAGATCAAAAGCTCGGTTCGTTGCATTAGTAAGAAGGGTCAGGAGTACCTTGAAAAGCTTGAGGAGATCGAGGCGGCTATTGAACCCGTCAAGCCAGTAGAGCCTGTCCCTGCTCCCACTCCTAAGCCTAAGAAGAAGACAATCAGGATTAAGCTACCCAACTCCACCACCGCGACAGAAATAGTTGTCCCCAAGATTCCAGAAGACTTGTTTGAATTGATTAAAAACAGAGAGCGTTAGATGTGAATGATTCTCGTCTAAATAGATAATATATGTGAACGATTTTCGCGTAAATAGGATTGATATATTTGTAAATAGATGTGATTTAAATAGGAGTAAATAAGAGTCAAATACAAGTAAATAAGTTATAAATAAGGTTGTTGGACTACAACACGAAAAACTACCGAATAAATTGAATATCATCATATTATAACTTTTTTAAGAAAAACATTGATTTTGGCGCAAAGATTCCGTATTCTTAAATTATGCACATCATACTTGCTTTCGCCCTTATTTTGGGGGCCACACTTTTCTTGACGATTCTCTTGCCCGTAATGTTCCAAGACTCTCCGCTTTTGTCGTGCCTCGTCACGTTGTTACCAGTCTGCGTTGCGTACCTTGGCGTTAGTCTGGAGTGGATTGCTGTTTGTTTGGTTTCTTTGATATTATTCTTGCCTTTTATATTCTATAATCCTCATAGACAGAGATAGTATAAAAAGAATCAATTAAATTATTATTATTAATTATTAGATATTATTTGATTTTTGGCACAGGGCGTGCTGCCCGCGCCGTGCCAATTTTCAAGCTTTTTTTTCTTAAAAATCTTTCGTATTAGATTAAAAAAGTCTTGCCTTAATTCCAAATCTCTGGCATAATCATCTTAACGGTTAAGAGAACAACAACAACTAACAGAAAGAAAACTAAAATGGCTAGAACATCAGTACACGCAATCAACTCCGACTGGGATTACACCGTGGAGAAAGTCCCCGTATTCGACGAAAACGGCAAAGCGATCAAAGGACAGTTTATGAATCGCCGCCAAGACAATGGACAAGTCTTGAAGGTAGGGGTGTCTAAAGATTATAATGTGGTGAATAATCGCGACATTGTTAACCCCGTGCAGGACGTATTGGCCGAGCTTGGTCTGGAGCCTACCGAGGTTAAGCACTACGTGATGGGCGGCGGGTCGCGCTACAAAGCTCGCTTTGAGTTCAAAGATACCCAAGTGGAAATCCCTAAAGTCGGGGACACTATGGGGTTCCGTTTGGATTTGGATAATTCCTTCGACCTTTGGCATCGCATCAAAACGATGGGCGGCGGTCTTCGTTTGGTTTGCACCAACGGGATGACCACTCTCGACAAGTCGCACGGTATTTCCTGCAAGCACTCTAACAGGTTCAGCACGGGCAATATCACCAAGGCCATCAAAGCAGCTTTGGACGGGTTTTATGACTTGGCTAACGACGACAATCCTTTCACTCTTATGGCTTCTCGCGAGGTTAGCCAAGAGCAGGGCATCAACATCTTGCAAAGTCTCACCAACAAGGGCGACATCTCCGAGGTTCGCCGCGAGGCAATCGCTCGCGTGTGGAACGGGCCAGATCACCAAGAGGATGAAGGTCGCAATCTTTACAACCTTTTGAATGCGGTGACGCAGTACACCACTCACGAGGTTGCGGAAACTAACTTCGCGATGAGCGAGGGAATCAACAACAGAGTGACCAAGCATCTCATTAAGGCTGCGGAGGATGAAAAGTTCTTGACTTCCCTTTGGACTCCTGCGGAGTCTGAAGCGGTTGCGGTTACTGCGTAGGCTACCCCACCACACCGAATCCCTCGCCCTTCGGGGCGGGGGATTTTTTTATGCTTGACATATTTTTTTGGCACGGGACGTGCGGCCCGCCGCGTGCCAAAAAGCAAGGGAAAACTTTTTAACGGCCTAGCATTTTTTACTCGACTCGGTTTCGATTTCTGCTATAATTGGCGCATGAAAGGACAAGTTCAAGTTTACCGAAACCTTCACAGGACAACTAAAGAAGGCAAGCCCGTCTATAGCGTAAAGAATGATAAGAATCGCGTTTACGATTGGGTCGAAGAAATCGCTTTAATCAATCCTCTGTTTCGCGTTAGCCAACGCGGCAATGATAGGGTGAGGAAAGAAAAACGTAAAAACGTCCACGCCTACATTCAAGGCGAGAGGATGGGCGGGCAAACAGGGCATTTTGATAAGATGGCATTTCATAAGATCACCTACAATCCGTATCGTCACAAAAATTTTGTGTTGGATAATGATCACTCCGCCATAGTAACAGGCGGCATCTTGGCGCATATAGATTCAACAGGCGTTTACGTTCTGGAGCCCACACTAAGATTCGAAAATCTTTTAGAAGTTTAGAGTTGACCTTTTAACCCCATCTGATATAATTGACGGCATGAACATTCTAGGAATCGACACCAACGCAAAAACAGTTAAAGGCAGAGCAAAAGGCTTTATGACTGCCATCACCTACTTAGCTCCCGCTCGCGTGAGTGGAGTTATGAACACTTGCCCAAACTCAAGCGAAGGGTGCAGGGCGGCGTGTCTTTACACATCGGGCAGAGGCAGGATGACGCCTATTCAAGAGGCGCGTGTGAACAAGACGAAATTTTTTGCTACAGAGAGAAAAGCATTTATGGCTCAACTTCACAAGGAAACCAACGCCTTCATCAAAAAGGCAAATCGCAAAGGTTTAATCCCTTGCGAGAGGTTGAACGGCACAAGCGACATCGCGTGGGAAAAGGTAAACCACGAAGGGCAATCTATGATGGAGCATTTCCAAGACTTGCAATTTTACGATTACACAAAATCCACCAAAAGGATGATGCAATTCGTCAACGGGCAGTTGCGTTCAAACTATCATTTAACCTACTCGTGGTCTGAGGATTCCTCTGAGGATTTTGCGAAAGAAGTTCTTTCCCTCGGTGGCAATGTCGCTGCGGTTTACTGGGATGATTTTCCTGAGACTGATTTTGGTGGCTTTGAGGTCATCAATGGTGACGCGCACGATTTGAGATTTACCGACCCAAGGGGCAAGGTCGTTGGGCTAAAGTATAAAAAATCGGCAGCAGGAACCGAGACTCTTGGTTTCGTGCGTGACTTAAACCAAAAAAGCGAGGATAATTAAAAAATGTTATTAATCGCTATTGCCTTGACTATCATCGCCCTCTCAATTATGATTGACGTTTACAACAGCGGAAAGGATTACTAAAAAAAATGAAACTATACCTACAACCAAATGGAACCGTCTGGGCGGTTGGAATTGAAACACAAGACCCCCAAAGAATGGAACAACAGTTCAACTCTTTCTTTAATCACGGGGCGATTGATTCGACAGCGGATTTGATTGAGATGAGTCCCACCTTCTCCTACATCTGGACAACTAAAGAAAAGCTCGAAAAGTATTTTCGCAATTCTTCTCTCGCTAAAGTTTTGACGGATAATCCAGAAGCAGGGAAAGGCGAAAAGGGCGGGGCATTGCCTGAAGCCAGAGAACTCGCAAAAAAAAGAATGAGCGATTTGATTCACGAAAGGTGGGTGCATACTACAGCAACAGGCGAATTCTATACTAGAGGAACCATCGCCGCCGAAAAACTCGACCCCGACTCATAATCGGGTGTTGACTTTTGGCACGCGGCGGGCCGCACGCGCCGTGCCAAATATTTACTTAAAAAAAAGCTTGTTAAGTTCCAAAGGTTTGATATAATTAGGGCATGACAACGACAGTTCCTCAAGATATAAAACAGAGAGTCCAAGACAGGATTGAAAGTCTGGACGATATGTGTGACGATATTTTTGGTTTCGTTCTGGAACCCAAGATAAGATACGACCTCAAGGGTCGAGTAGCTGGGCAAGCATTTCTTTACCAGAATATGATCAAGGTCAATGCCTACGTTTTGATGAACAACCTTGACGACTACATTAAACAGACCATCGGTCACGAGTACGCGCATCTTATCGTGCATGAACGCTTTGGGAGAAACATTCGACCACATGGCCAAGAGTGGAAGAGGGCGATGACCAAGCTAGGCTTGCCAGCGAATAGATGTCATAACTATGAAGTCCAATCGGCTCGCAGAACAGTTAAGTATCAATACAGTTGCCACAAGTGCGGTAGACTCATGACGTTAGGAAAAATTCGTCATAAGAAAATTGCAAGCGGCCAATCTACTTACAGTCATGCTGGAGGATGCGGGGGGCGTTTGATTTACGATCACATTAGAAAAGAAGGATAAGATATGCCAGCTTTTTGCATAATACAAAACGATAATACTAGGGAAACCTTTATGTGGATCGGGAAAGACACGAGGCAGGGCGAATGGTTCCCAAGTGGCCCTGATGAATTTGAGGGCGTGGAGAGATTCTTGGAGGTCTTGGAAAATCACGAAGACCCAGAGCAGTTGCTTTTTGAAATCGGTTCAATCTGGAACGAAAGAAAAAAGAAGAAAGATGTTGACGGGGAAGCAGATTTTTGACATAATAGACGCAGTTCGTGAGAGTAATAGCAAGGCTCTACTGCTCACGGATGCCGCCTCTGCAAACGGTGAGGAAACAAGAGACGTTTGTATTTCAGCGGCACAATTTAGAGAAGGAACCCTGCGGAGCAGACTCCGAGCTTGGTCGATGTAACCTGTCAGGCGAACCGAGCAACCAACGTGGGTTCCGAATTTTCCCGAAAGGGAGCGAGAGAGGGCAGCAAGCACGGAAGAACGTCCTAGCCTTAAATGTCACAAAGATGATGTGGAGCCGAAAGGTGGGAAGTGTAGATCGGACGGCTGCGCCTCTCTAAATTTCAAGCGTGTGACGCTTGGACAAACAGAAACGTGGTTAAAAACTCCATCGGAAGTGATGGATCGCCACCGTATCCCGCCATGAGGGATTTCGTTAACAAGAAAGGTATTACGGTTATAACCTCTGACATACGGCTAACGCCCTCTGTGTTAAGTACCGTGAGTGCAAGAGGTTGCCCAGACAAGGCGTTAACGCTGGGGCGTAAAGCACTTTAAAAATTCCTCTTACTTTTCTTAAAAAAAAGCTTGTACTCTTCTGAGATTTTGCTATAATTATCCGCATGACAGAACAACAAGAGAAAGACCAAATGAAAAGAATCTTAGACTTCCAAGCCTTACTCAAAAAGGGGTGGGAAAAGTCCAAGGAGATTGAAGCTAAGAAAAGCACCGTTGGCAGTATGAGGGAAATCAACCTAGGTTCTTCCCCCGCGCTAATCAACGGCCAGTGGATTTAATTTAAAAAAGTAATTGACTCCAACCAAAAAATCCGATACTATAAGAACAGTAGAGGGCAACAACAAAACACATAAAAAACTAAGATGAAAACATACGCAACTCCAAACGCTCGTAACGCTGTGAAAGCAGCGCAAGTAACCAATCACATCAAGGCTGGCAAAAAGGTCGGCTTCACCCACGCGGAAGCGAAGGCCGAGGCCTATCGCTTGTATCAGATTAAGAAGGGTCAGGCCATCATCTTGAAAGAGATGGTCGCCCAGTTGGGTAAATAGATTTAGAAAACGAAGTAAAAGATGTCGGCCTCTGACGACCATTTATTCAGGGTCACGCTGTATATCCTTCGGCAAGTAAAACCCCCCCGCGCAACGCGGGGGGTCTTTTTTGGCACGCGGCGTGCTGCACGTTCCGTGCCAAGTATTTTATGCTTGACCCCTTTCCATTATTATGATTTAATAGACGGATGAAAACGAAAACCAGAGTTAACCCTGAAGGATTTATGGGGAGCGCGTGCCGCGAACACAAGGTAAAAAAGGGTAAAGGCTCTTTCCGTCGTCGTGAAAAGCATCAGAAAAAAGATTGGTAAAACTTAAAAAAGTTCTCGACATAAAACAAGATTCTGGTATAATAGACGGCAATGAAAGCAACAGTACAAATCACAATGAACGGGTCGGCATTTGACGTACCCTACGCCCACCTCGAATTATCTAGGATTCTAAACAAGCTCGCTGATTCAGTCGAGCGCAATATAATTGAAGAGGTGGGACACGAATGCTCTGTGAACGACAGCAACGGAAACTATGTTGCTAAACTTGAAATCAAACAGGAATTGCCGCCCTTGCCTAAATTACCCCCATTGCCCAAGCTACCTAAACTACCACCTCTACCAAAAGTATAATGAGAATCATAACTAAAAGGGAATACTTCGACCCAAACTGGGAAGTGAAAAGACTAGAGCCAAAGACCTGTGAACGTCTTTATGTTCAGACTGAAACTGGGGACGTTGGCCCATTTGCCACCACGGCAGAAGCTGCCTTATGGATGAAAGAAAATTATTATGATTAGAGTTAAAATCCAATATCGTGAGATGACCGAGAGGCATTGCAAAAAGTTCTGGCAAGATTACCCAGAAGAACATAGCTGCGGTCATAAGTGGACTGACCCTGAAATCCTAGATGCGGTGTGGGAAGATTGGAACAACGGAAGCGGCAGAGAATGCACGTTGTTTAAGAAGCTCGAAGTTCGCTCAATGATGGTGGGCGATTACGTTTCCATTCTTCGCCCCAAGGTGGCAAGCGTGTGGCACGAATGTTTGCCAATCGGATGGAGGATAGGTGTCCCTTGGGAGGAAGTGTTGGGTAAAGTGGAGAGGAAAGACTTCTCTGACGTAGATGAACCAACAGTAAAACAAGCATTGATTAACCAACTTGAAAATGACCGCTGGTGGAATAATGTGATTAAAAACAATGATATTATTCTAGAAGATCACGGCAGACTATCCAGGAATTAAAAACGCTTGACTTATTTAAGAAACTGAGCTATATTTAACCAAGATGAACGCATTCAAAGTAAAGTTAAGCGATGGAGACACCGAATGGTGGGAGACAATAAAAGCACAGAACCTAGACCACCTTTACGATGTCATTGACTCAGAGGGTTATGACGTAGTGGAAACGCAGTTAGAGGATTAAATTATAAAAACGGAGACCTAATAAAATGACTAACAAAGAAGCAATGGAGACAGTATTGAGTATGGCTGAAGGGTATTGGAACATTGACCAACCCAATCCCGAAGCAGGAAAGAGACAGCAAGAGGCAATCTTGCAAATGCAAGACTACAAGAATGATGTATTGGAGGATTAAATGAAAACAAACACACACACAAGAATAACACTAACAAACGACGACACGCGAGACATCACAATTCGCATTATGGATCATCTAATTGAAAAGCTCCAATGGGAACCAGCACTTGAGGAAGGCGATCCTGGTGAGTGGTATCCATTCGACTTGCAAGATGAGATTCACGGCATCATCAATGAAGCGTTGGAGGTAAAAGAATGAAAAGATTATATAGAGTTCAACTAAATGAAATTCATCATTCCACTTGGGACGTTGAGGCAACCAGCGAGCAAAACGCGGTAAATGAGGTGTTGGATGGTGCAGGTGAGTTGTTACACACCGAGTACGCTTATACACCCAACAATGACGCAGTACATCACATTTCGTGCAAGGAGGACTAAATGAAGATACAAGAGCACAACTTAATACTTGAAGGCGACCCCTTGCGTATAAAGATTATATCTGAGGCATTAGCGTGGTACAGAATGAAGCATGGGAGTCTTAACGACGACACGACTTTGTGTGATTTCAATTTCAACATGGAGACAGCATACCAATCAGAGTATAACCTTGACCAAGACGATTGGGACTACACCAAAGAGCATAGAGAGGAGTTGAATATATAATGGATCACGACTTTCACGACATAGTAATGATTAACAGAATTAAACTCGACGTAAAAGAGTGGATGGAAACCCACGGGCAAATTATGATGGGCGAGGAAATCTCTGACGATGTTTGTGACATCATAGACGAATCCGTCGAGCGCACTAAACGCATCAGAAAAGATTGGATGCTTCCAGATAGATGCTAACAAATACCTAATAAATAGCTTGAACACCAACCAAAAAATAACTATTATAAACAAATGAAAGAACAACCACTAGTATTGAATGATATGCGTCGAGGCGCACTTTACCGCAACGAAGCAAAAGACCGCACGGAACGCTATGTGGGACAAGTGTCCCCCGTTCGTCCCGTTATGGATTTCCATAAGCAGGAGCAAGAGGCAGCAATGATGCGCGATATTCGTCTCGCTAACAAAAGCGAAGTGGATGAATACGTCAAAGACATCAAAGGCGATGTCTCCGCAAAGGTAACAATTACTCGTTCCAGT
>Ga0315331_10003442_pt1 | contig 11979 bp, 13 predicted proteins | sample M160m34915metaG_FD_203456 | JGI IMG/M metagenome (GOLD analysis project Ga0315331, IMG submission 203456) | Ammonia-oxidizing marine archaeal communities from Monterey Bay, California, United States - M1 60m 34915 | ecosystem: Environmental > Aquatic > Marine > Intertidal zone | place: USA...
CCATGATTTTGAATACAACGGGCACTCGCTAGAATGCCGTCTTTACGCAGAAAAGCCAAAAAAAAGATTTTTGCCCTCCCCAGGTCCGCTTACGAGGTTCCGTTTCCCGACCCCGACAAAAAATATTCGAATCGATACCGGCTTCAAAGAGGGCGATATAATAACACCATTCTATGACCCAATGATTGCTAAATTAGTAGTGGCAGCTGCAAACCGTGATGAGGCTGTCAAACTAATGAGAACGACCTTAGACCAGGTAGAAGTTGAGGGAATTTCAACAAACTTGGAATTTCTAATTGAAATACTCGATAACGCCGATTTTCTAAGCGGCAATATCAACACAAGATTTATAGATATCAATATAGAAACACTAATAAGTTCCCAAACTTAGAGAAATTTCTTCAGCACAGCAGTTACTCGGCCGCTACCGCCACACTGCCGGTTCTCACTAATGAACTATAATCGTCGGCTAGCGTATTACAAATTTTCCCGGGTGTGAATTTATACTCTCCAATTGTTCCAACAGGTGTCACCTCGACCGCTGTTCCAGTTAAAAAGCATTCACTGGCATTAGCCATTTCCTCTGGCTTGATTTGCCTCTCAATAATTTCATATCCGCGTTGTTTTGCAAGATCAATAACAGTTCTGCGTGTTATTCCATCAAGGAAACAATCTGGAGTTGGGGTATGAAGCCTACCATCCTCCATCACAAAGAAAATATTTGCTCCAGTTGCCTCGGCAACCAAACCCCTGTAATCGAGCATCAGGGCATCATGAAGACCAGCTTGCTCGGCTTCATGTTTTGCCATAGTGCAAATCTGGTATAAACCAGATGCCTTACTGTTTGTTGGCGCTGTGTCAGGAGCAGGACGGCGCCATTTCGAAAAGGCAAGATTTATTCCTTTTGTCTTTGCATCCGGATCAAAATAAGACGGCCAATCCCAGGCAGTGATGGCCAAATGGATTGTATTTTGTTGAGCTGAAACTCCCATCATTTCCGTACCCCGCCATGCTATTGGCCGTATGTACCCATCAACAAGTCCCATCGCTTCAATGACCTGCAACTTAGCCTTTTCGATTTCCTCAGCTTTATATGGAATCTCATAACCAACAACATTTGCCGAATTAAGTAATCTTTCAGTATGTTCCTGCGATTTGAAGATAGAACCGTTGTATAATCTCTCCCCCTCAAAAACTGCACTTGCATAGTGCAGTCCATGCGACAAAACATGTATTTTAGCATCACGGTAGTCAATGAGAGACCCGTCTAACCAAATAGAACCGTCTCGATCGTCGAATGGGGCTGCAGACATAGCTTTTATTCCTATTCCGGTTTAAGCAGGTTATTATTAAAACCTGCCACCAAACATTTTATTGATATATAGTTTCAATATCTAGCAGCGAAAGATAATATTTTAGGAAAATATGTCAATATCGCTAATATAAAAACTAGAAAGAGATAAAAATATTTCTTCAACTACAAAAATTCAGTAACCAAAGGGATCAACAGCATATTAAGGTGCACTGCAAGCTAATTTTACCGTTTATAGTTTCTTACGATAAAAAGTTTGAGAAATGAAATATCCTCGCCAAGGACAATGGATGGAAGACCAAGAAATCAATATGGAGCTCTCACACATATTAATTGTGGACGATGACAGCCGATTACTTAGTTTATTAGACCGTTATCTCCATCAAAATAAATTCCGTGTCACATGTGCATCCGATGGGCGAGAAGCACGTCAACAACTCGAGTTTTTTGAGTTTGATTTGCTAATTATCGATGTAATGATGCCTGGAGAAACAGGTATCCAACTGATTAATGATCTCCGTAAAAATCTGGATGTACCCATATTGCTTTTGACTGCGATGAACGAGCCCGATGATCGTATATTGGGTTTGGAGTCCGGCGCAGATGATTATTTATCAAAGCCGTTCGAACCACGGGAACTGGTATTAAGGATTCAAAAAATTCTTCACCGTCTTCAACAACCAGCGATTAATAAATCAGATGGACACCGCATTCAGTTCGGACCTTTCCAATATGATCTAAGACAGGACCTATTATACAAAGGGGACAAAATAACCGGATTAACCGAATCCGAAACGCGAATATTAAGAGTATTTTCAAACTCACCAGGGGTTATCTTAAGCCGAGAAAAATTAATTGAGGTTGATGAAGAACTTGGAAATACTCGGACTGTCGATGTCCAAATAACTAGATTGAGGCGAAAAATTGAAGAAAATCCAAAATTTCCTCGCTATCTCAAAACAATACGGGGCCAAGGATATATATTAAAAACAACATAAAGAATAATATCAAACGGCATTTTGAATGAAGAAAATAGAACCAATAATTAAATACCTCCTGCCCAAAACACTATTTGGCCGTTCATTAGTAATTATTGTTACTCCATTAATTCTAATGCAAGCGATATCCACCTTTGTCTTTTTTGATCGTCACTGGGATACCATGACCAGGCGACTTTCCCATACCTTAGCAGGAGATATCGCTTTTATAATTGACGCTATAACCCCAATTGGAAGTGGCGAAAAACTTGATAATGTAAGAGATCGAGCAGAAAAAATTCTTCATATAAAGCTATCTTATAGTCCTGACAAAATTTTATTAAATTCGACCAAAACAGATGGGGATAGAGTACAGAAAACCCTTTCCAAGGCGATGATCGAGAGAGTAAAACGTCCGTTTTTGATAGATCCGGAGAAACTTGATCGTCGGGTCTTAGTTTATATTCAATTAGCCAAGGGCGTCCTTACCATAGATGTACATCGCAAACGCCTTTACAGCTCAACGCCTTATATATTTTTGATGTGGATGATTGGAAGCTCCCTGGTACTTTTTGCCATCGCAATAGTATTCATGCGTAATCAGATCCGGCCTATACGCCGATTAGCTTTGGCTGCTCGTAGCTTTGGGATGGGTCGAGATCCAGGAGATTTAAAACCTGGCGGGGCAACAGAGGTTAGACAAGCTGCCCTCGCATTTGGCCAGATGCGGCAGAGAATTTTGAGACAAATCTCACAACGGACCGAAATGCTTGCCGGCGTCTCGCATGACCTTCGAACTCCATTAACGCGAATGAAATTGCAACTGGCTATGCTGGACAAAAGTTCCGCTATAAAAGAACTGGAAGATGACGTTCAGGATATGCAAAAAATGATAGAAGGTTATCTGGCCTTTGCAAGAGGAGAAGGAACTGAAACTCCCATTGCTACTGATTTGGAAAACTTAATCGATGAAGTAGTTGCAGCAGAAAAGCGTGATGGATCCAAAATTAATTTGACACTAAACGTTCAAAATCTTCAAAAATTGGAGGTTCGGCCCCAAGCGATAAAAAGAGCCTTAACTAATTTGATATCCAATTCTAAACGATACGGAAAAAATTTGGATGTTAAGTTGTTACAAAACAAAAATTCAATAATCATACTGGTTGATGACGACGGCCCAGGTATACCAATCGAGTCACGCGAGGATGTTTTCAAAGCCTTTTTTCGTGTAGAACCATCTCGGAATCCTGAAACTGGCGGGACTGGGCTAGGCCTTACGATCGCTAGAGACATTGCGCGCAGTCATGGTGGGGAATTAGAGCTGGAAGAAGCGCCCACTGGTGGATTGAGAGCTATTATTAATATTCCTATATAGGATTGATTGTTTATTTTTTAGCTTCCGCGAGAATTTTGTCCCAGGTACTCCGCATCCATGACGTACAAGCTTGGGCCTGGTCAAAAAGCGAGTACTTACAACCCTCTCCATAGTCAAAATTAGATATGAACTCAGTACTTATTTGCCCCAGTCGACTATCAGCATTATTGGCATGGTAAAGCATTAATTGTCGTACTACTTCTTTCCAAGGCTCCAATAATTGCTCATTCCATAATTCATGATAATTCCCTGTCCCAGGATCACGGAAAGGATATTGAATACCTCTTCCAATATTCCCTTCACCATCAGTAGCAGCTATATTTTTCGGATTATTTGGAACTGCAGAGCGCGCATGACAATGCCGGACCCACCCCTTTGAAATCCAGTTGGCACAGACATTGCCCACTGTAAATGGATCTAAGATCAGATCTCCCTTTTTAATATCCTCATTTATATTAAAAACTTCTTGTTCTATGGGATTATCAATTTTAAAAATTATATGGCTATGGTCGAGTGTCATCTGAAATGGTAATCCCATAGATTCGACTATTTGACCAACTGCAGAAACTCGCAAAAAATCCTCTGACCACATATTGACATGCACTTCTAAGCAGGGGTCAACATTCCACTTTTCACCCTCCTTCAATGCGAATTCATAAAAATCAGCTACATCTTGATTGCTTATAAGTTTTCCAGAAGCATTGTGAGAAAAAAGTTGAATATTGTGTATCCTGGAGCCAAGTCTATTGGCTATTTTAAGGTTTTCGATCAGCAAAGCCTCATCACGCCCCAGCATATAAAACCAACCTCCACAGCGTATTGGAAGTTGATATTTTTTACTGGCTAATAAAAATTGTTCTACCTCATTAGCAGCTGGCGTTTTATCAACATAATCAAAGAGCCCCGTTTCTTTGACCATATTAAAGCGGGTATCAATATCTGGCATAGGATCTGCGTGAGTGTGCTTGATACCATTGGTTTGAATACCAAACTCAAGGTTTTTGAGCATTATTATCCTCCTAACGCTTTCCGTCTAATTCCTCTGTGCAGTTTTATTCTACAACCTGTCCTCATTCTTTTCAGTTATTAAGTTCCAATGGAAGATCTAAAATAATCTACCTCCGTTAGGGACGTTTTGGTCAATAGACACCAGAACAACTTCACCTGTTTCGTCTGGAAAACCTAAAACTAGTATCTCGCTCATGAACTTCCCAATTTGTTTGGGGGGGAAGTTGATAACAGCTGCTACCTGCCGTCCCTTTAAGCTGTCTAAAGTATAATGCTTTGTCACTTGAGCTGAGGTCTTTTTAATTCCCAGTATTTTGCCAAAATCCACCCAAAGTTGGAATGCTGGATGACGTGCTTCAGGAAAGGGTTTTGCATCAATAATTGTTCCCACGCGGACATCTATTTTTGCGAAATCTGTATACTCTATCATATTTGAGCCAGTTTCTTCCGTCATACTCACTTTCCTAAAATTCCTAGTTAAACATTGTTAGTTGAAATATCAGACCATTTTTAAATCTATTAACCCAAGGTTTGATATTATATTCTCTGTTTGCTTCAATCGTTCGTCCAAAATTCTAGTAGTAGCTGATAAGTCCTCACTGTTATCCTTTGACCAAGTACAAACACCACTCAAAAAGATCATACATAGACCTTTTACTCGAATAGCGCCTTGTATTCCTTTCGCTTCCAATCCAACCGCTGTGAGTGTTGCTTCCATTGATAATTTTAAGGATTTCGATCCTATCACAACAAAGCTCGGGTTATGGGGAAGGGTCTTCATCAATTTAATAACTCCCGCTTTATAGGGCGCGAGTGCTTCAAACCTTATCAAAAGAGCCTCTAAGAGCCGTTCTCTTGCAGGAATTTGATCATCTTTTAAATCAGCATCAATTGATTGGTTAACAGTGGTATCAATGAACGCAGAAAACGCAACGAGCAGGTCTACTTTATTTCTGAGTCCGCCAGTTATATTTAAAACATCAAAGTCACACTCTTGTGACAAGTTATCAAGATCTATCGACTGCCAGCTGTCGGAAACTATTTTTCCCATTACATTTTGATAAATGAGGTCTTCTTGATTGATTTTAGTCATCTCAAATTATATTTAGTTAACCCGCAAGCTCTTTAGATCGTCGACTTGCAGCTTCAATTGCTCGATCTACAATTGGCTGTATACCGTCCTCATCCATTAATACCTCCAACGCCGCTGCAGTAGTCCCTCCTGGGCTTGTGACGTTTATTCTCAACTGACTAGCTGGATCCTCTGATTGGCGTGCTAGCTCCCCTGCTCCTGCAACGGTAGTCTTGGCTAAACGATATGCTAAATCGCGTGGGAGCCCCGCTTTTTCACCAGCGGCTGCCATGGCTTCGATGAGAAAAAATACATATGCCGGTCCACTGCCAGAAACAGCTGTAACTGGGTCTAATAAGGCTTCATCATCTATCGATATCGCCTCACCTACGGCCGATAGTAAATCCCCACAAAGTAATGTCGTTTCCTCTGATACGTTACTATTTGGGACAAATACGGTAACGCCCCTTCTAACTGAGACAGGTGTGTTAGGCATCGCACGAACTATAGATGCTTTTTGACCTAATTTATCCTCAAAATATCTAATTGTTTTACCCGCAGCGATGGACAGAAAAACCGTATTAGGCCTCACGAATCGTTTGAGAGGTATAATTGCCTCATCCATAGTTTGTGGTTTAACGGCCAATATCACAACTGAGGGATTAACACCTTCGGGGATATCATCAGCAGTTTTAACAATTGTTACACCACTCGCACTCGCAAACTGATCTACCGCCGCCAGATTAGGTTCGATGACGTATATAGCTTCATCTACAAAGCCAGTCTCTAGCCAGCCAGCCAACATTGCGCCACCCATTTTACCGCAACCCACCAAAATCAGTGATGTCATTTTTAAGCTTCTCCAACAACTTCAATTAATGCCGCATCAAGCGCTTCTTTGGGTGTCTTACCTCCCCAGATTACGAATTGGAATGCTGGATAATATCGATCCGACTCGCTAACAGAAATATCTACTAAATCTTCTAGTTGTTCAACACTGGCAGGGCCTGCACCTCTCAACAAGAGTGTATGCCTAAACATGGGCATCCCATCTTCAGAAGACAAATCGAAATGTCCCAGCCAAAGCTTTTCATTAATGGCCGCTAGGAGAGCATAGACGGGTTTGAAACTTTCCTGGTGAATCCTAGTTTCAAAAACACAAGAAAAATGCAGTGCTCCGATTTCAGCTTGCCAAATAAAAAACAGGCGATAGTTACACCAACGTCCATTAATTTCAACGGACAGCTCGTCCGAACCAGAACGTTCATATGCCCATTCATTGGCACCAACGATTTCGACAAGCAACTCTAAGGGGTTATCGGATGAGGTTTTTTCATCTACATAACTCAGAGACATTGGTCAGCTCCTTTTCGGCACCCACACAATACTAACTGTACCCGCAAATTTTTGCATTTTTATGGCTTGATAGTGCTCCTTGTACAGTAGCATACAACATATAGTAGTAATCTCATAACTATTGGGTGTGTCAACCCCAAACACACATTATTTAGCGCATTTTTTTTAAATTTTATTGGAATAAATACTCTAGTTGATTTTCTTTTTGGTACGTGTTTTGGGCTTATGATTTAACGGCTTTTTCGCTTTTTCCAATAGTATCAGTTTCTCTTCGAGCTGGATCAATCGTTCCATCACTAACTCCTGCTGCTCTCTAGCTTTTTGAGCCATTTCGGTAGTAGCGTCAAATTCTTCACGACTGATCCAGCCACGATCATTTAGAAAACGTTCGAAACGATACTGGAGCATTTGCTCCATTTCATCGCGAGCCCCTGCAGCAGCGGACATAGCCCCACTCGCCAAACGAGCTAAGTCACCCAAAATCCGATTATTAGATTGCATAATTGTTATCCCTCAACAGTTTTCATGTCTCATAAATTATTATATAGAATGATTTCTGAAAAATTTATGAAAAAATATACCAGAAATTTTTGTTTTCTTTCTAAAGTAGGAGGAACATTGCACAGTTCGATAATTTAGGAAGAAGTAATCTGAGAGGTTGGATGATTTTAATTACAGGCGGAGCAGGCTTTATAGGTTCAAACCTCGTAGCAGCCTTGTCTAAAAAAACTGGGGCCCCAAAAATAACAGTTGTTGATCGATTGGGAATAGATGACAAGTGGAAAAATTTATCGAACCACTTAGTTCATCAAATTATTGAACCTGAACACTTGGATCGATACCTCTCAGAAAACGACGGATCAATAGAATATGTTTTTCACCTTGGAGCGATATCATCCACAACAGAGAAAGATGTAGACCTTATATTACGAAACAATTTTAATTTGTCTCTCCGCTTATGGAACTGGTGTACTAACCACAGAATCCCTTTTATATATGCCTCATCTGCCGCTACTTATGGCGATGGTAAAAATGGATTTAATGATCATTTTGATCCAATAGAGCTGTCAAAACTTAAGCCTCTAAACCCGTATGGCTGGAGCAAACACCTTTTTGATAAACTGGTCAACTATGAGGTTTTAAATGGATCATCTCATCCACCTCAATGGGCAGGTTTGAAGTTTTTTAATGTTTTTGGCCCGAATGAGTTTCATAAAGGAGCACAAAGTAGTTTGATTGCACAAATCTATCCACGCATAATACGAAATGAGCCAGCTAAACTATTCAAGTCTCATAAAGAAGGAATAAATGATGGTGAGCAAAGTCGCGATTTTATCTGGATAGAAGATTGTGTAGACATAATGATATGGCTTTATGAAAACCGAGATATCTCTGGCCTCTTTAACGTTGGAACGGGACAGGCGCGGAGCTTCAAAAATCTTATAGAAGCCATTTACCATTCGTTAAAACGCGAACCTGAAATTGACTTTATAGACACCCCACTTCATTTGCGTGATCAATATCAATATTTCACACAAGCTTCTATGAAGAAGCTAAAATCCGCGGGATATAAAAATACATTTACAGCATTAGAAGATGGCGTCCAAAAATACGTCGAGAATTTTTTATCAACAGATAACCCATATAGGTAAACTCTATGTTAACCGGGCTCAGCTTCCCAGATATAGATCCAATTGCATTTCAGATAGGTCCTATGATAGTTCGCTGGTACGCGCTAGCATATATCGCAGGTTTATTATTAGGATGGCGGTTTTGCATAATTCTGGCAAGAAGAGGGCCCATCGACGTGAACCCAAAAAAGTTTGAAGACCTGCTGGTATACGTAACAGCGGGTATCATACTGGGTGGACGTTTAGGCTATGTTTTTTTCTATTCGCCCAGTTTTTTTCTGCAAAACCCAATGGAAATTTTTATGATATGGCGTGGAGGTATGTCATTCCACGGTGGTTTTCTTGGGGTTATCGTTGCTGCTTTTGTATTCGCATCACGTAACAATATCCATACCCTTTATTTGGCAGATCTATTAGCTTGCGTTGCACCAATTGGCCTTTTTTTTGGACGAATAGCTAATTTTATCAATAGTGAATTATATGGTCGCGTCACAGATGCCCCTTGGGGAATTATTTTCCCTAACGGAGGCTCTTTGCCACGCCATCCAAGTCAACTCTATGAGGCCGTTCTGGAAGGTTTAGTTTTATTTATAATTTTAATAGCCACAAATTATATGACCAGGGCAAGATTTTTTCCCGGTGCACTATTAGGCTTGTTTCTATTGGGTTATGGAATATTCCGCTCCTTCGTGGAGTTATTTAGAGAGCCTGACTCACATATAGGGTTTATATTCAACAATATAACCATGGGACAAATCCTCTCTGTTCCAATGATTTTTATTGGGATATTATTTCTGTATATGGCGTTTAATTACAAGAATAGAGAGTTTTGATTTGTTTCAAATTGAACAATTTTCTGGAGCGGGTATTAAGCACGCTTTCTTTACTCGCCAGGGAGGTATGAGTTCCGGTATCTACCAATCACTCAATTGCGGAATCGGCTCTAAAGACAATAAAGAAACCGTTTTAAATAATAGAGCTAAAGCGATGGCAGCTCTTTCTCTACCAAGTGAAGCATTAATTACTTGCCATCAAACACATTCATCGGAAGCTATTACGATCACGAATGAAAATAGAAATAAGAGCGTTTATGTTGGAGATGGCCTTATTACAAATATTCCCAAAGTGGCCCTCGGTATTTTAACTGCTGATTGCAGCCCCGTCTTATTTTCCGATAGAAAAAATAGTATTATTGGGGCCGCGCATGCAGGTTGGAAAGGAGCAATTGGCGGCATTCTTGAATCGACAATCTCTGGAATGACGCAACAGGGAGCACAAATTGATGAGATATCTTGTGCAATAGGTCCTACAATAGGCCCCCTATCATACGAAGTGGGCCCTGAATTTCCAAAAGCCTTCTTAGACTCGGACCCCGGCAACGTTAAGTATTTCCAACCAAGTAAACAAAAAAATCATTTTATGTTTGATTTACCAAGTTTTATAGAGTCTAGGTTATCTAAAATTGGTATAGAAAAAATATTTCAATTAGAACGCGATACTTATCAAGACACAAAAAACTTTTACAGCTATAGGCGAAGCTGCCACAAAGATGAGGAAGATTACGGTCGCTTACTCTCAACCATTGTAATATTATGATAAAAGATCAAACATAAGTGCCGCATTTATATATTCTCATTCTTACCTTTATTATTCTGGGACTTGCTACGTGCGTTTTAGCTTAACCGCATGCATCATATTACTTCACTCGCTGGTCAGTAGCTGTGGATCAATTCCTCAACCTTTTCAGAAAAAAACAATAAATAAGGAAATAACGAACTTTCCGATCGCATCCAATAGCGCCGGCATATTAATAAAAGGCATCGAAGGCCCAGTAGGATGGGTGGGCGATGCTTTTGCGGAAGCTATGGCAAACTCATTGAGACGTCGCGGTTTAGTGGCTAGCTCTAGATCGTCAAATAGACTTTCCCTCTCTCTTACAGCTAATGGTTACCAACAACTGTATTTTGATAAACCTTCTGAACTAGTCATCTCATGGTTACTCGTTGATAGTAATGGTGAAATTAAAGGCCTGAGGGAAACCCGATCAACACCTCCCCAGCATTTTTGGCGAAACCCATCTCCAGAGATGTTTGAAGTTGTTGCTGAAACAAATGCAGATCAGATATCAAATTGGTTAAGTCCACCGTCTAAACCCACCAAACCCAATTCTTATCCAACGGTAAGGATGATCAAAATAATGGATATATCGAGCGATGATGCGGCACCTTTATTTTCTGCGATACAGACAGCAATGGCACGACGAAATGTAAAAGTCCAAGAAAACAAGCCCGGTGATCTAACCTTAGAACTCAAAATTGAAACTGAATTTATAGATGCTAAAATGCAAAAAGTTAGACTTGATTGGAAACTGGGGACCAATACAAAAAAAATAGGCATTGTCTCACAAGAAAATATTATAGAAACAAAGATATTACAGGATGCATGGGAAAGCCTTGCAAAAGATATAGCGATTGCAGCCGCAGAAGGTTTATTTCAATTAATAAATCAATATAGCGCGACATTATCGGTTGATGTGAAACAAGGAATGCAATAAATCTTGCACGACACTATTAGAAGTGAAGAGAGATAACTGTGGGATCTGTAGTTCTCTAGATTGGATACGATAGCAGCATGTCAACTAAAATTATGTCTTGTAATAGTAATCGCCCTCTCGCTGAAGCCATATCTTCCTATATGAATCTTCCACTTACAAACGCAGATGTTCGCAGATTTTCCGATATGGAGGTATTTGTTGAAATTCAGGAAAATGTTCGTGGAGAAGATGTTTTTGTAATACAATCAACATCCTCACCAACAAATGACAATCTAATGGAATTATTAGTAGCCCTAGATGCCCTAAAAAGAGGTTCCGCTAATAGAATTACCGCAGTTGTTCCATATTACGGATATGCACGCCAAGACCGAAAATCTGGCCCCCGAACTCCTATATCAGCAAAATTGGTTGCCAACCTTATAACAGCAGCTGGTGCGCATCGGGTCGTGACACTAGACTTGCACGCTGGCCAAATACAAGGTTTTTTCGATATCCCCACGGATAATTTGTTTGCTGCACCAGTCTTTCAAGCGGATATCAAAGATAAATATGGAAACGAATCATTAGTTATAGTATCGCCCGATGTAGGAGGTGTGGTCAGAGCCCGTGCGTTGGCGAAAAGTCTTGATGCAGATCTAGCTATAATTGATAAGCGCCGAGAACGCGCTGGTGTATCTGAAGTTATGAATATTAT
>Ga0315331_10003443_pt1 | contig 11978 bp, 11 predicted proteins | sample M160m34915metaG_FD_203456 | JGI IMG/M metagenome (GOLD analysis project Ga0315331, IMG submission 203456) | Ammonia-oxidizing marine archaeal communities from Monterey Bay, California, United States - M1 60m 34915 | ecosystem: Environmental > Aquatic > Marine > Intertidal zone | place: USA...
TCCCCAAATAAAGTGTTTTTCATATTGTATTCCAGGAATATTCTTTAGAACAAGTGATTCATTGATGCGAATATCTCTAAAAGATTTATTGGTTTGGGTGTCAATATCGCTTAGCTTACACGATATTATGCTGTTTACCTCTCTTTTGTTCCTTTTAAATTCAGGGAATTCGAGATGAAAGAAAACGTAGGGTTTTACTTTAAATCCCGATACAGGAATATAAATTTCGGTTAGCTCACCCATTAATTCCCCGGTATGCATATCAAACCCAATTTCTTCAAAGCTTTCTCTTCGTGCGGTATATTCTTGATTGTGATCGTTAGCATCTTGTTTTCCTCCGGGAAATGCAATTTGCTGACTGTGTGTGCCTCTGTATTTTGACCGTTCAATTAGTACAAGCTGAATTTGACCTTTGATCAACATAATATGGAGGGCAACGGATGAATTTTTGATATTTACATTTTTAGGTACTTTGTTGTTTCTGTATGGTGCAAATTCATCCCATAGTTTCTCTCCGAAAACAAAGTTTTGCAGCTTATATTTAATTTCCTCTTGCGTCATTTGTACGGAATAAAATTAATAGATTGATTTTATTTAGTTCACAAAATCAATAGTTATTCACTATTTACATTTTTGTTGATAAAAAAAAACATCAATTGAAACTTTCAATTTTTAATATAATGTATCTTTGCCTTGGAGAGAGTGAAGTGTAGTTGTTTTTGAGCCTTAGACCTGTATTCCATTGTATTGAATTCGTTCGTAGGGACAATCTCTTTCTACTCTTCAGTAATTTTATGTTTAGAAAAAATAATTTTAGAGCTAATGGCAAAAAGTAAATTGGAATACATTTGGTTGGATGGATACCAACCAACTCAAAATATGAGGAGTAAAACCAAAGTTGTTAATGATTTCTCGGGTAAATTGGAAGATTGTCCGATGTGGTCTTTTGACGGTAGCTCGACGAAGCAGGCTATGGGCGATGCTTCAGACTGTTTGTTAAAACCAGTTGCCATTTATCCCGACCCTGCAAGATCGAATGGATATTTGGTAATGACCGAGGTACTCAATTCTGATGGGACGAATCATGAGTCTAATGGCAGAGCAACGATTGACGATGATGATAATGATTTTTGGTTTGGGTTTGAACAAGAGTATTTCATTATGGATAGCGCAACTGAGCTTCCTTTAGGATTTCCTCGAGGAGGGTTTCCTGGCCCTCAGGGATTGTATTATTGCTCTGTAGGAGGAAGAAATACCCACGGAAGAGATTTTGTTGAGGAGCATGCTGATTTGTGTATTGAGGCAGGTCTTAATTTCGAAGGAATTAATCAAGAAGTGGCAAGTGGGCAATGGGAATTTCAGTTATTTGCTAAAGGTGCAAAAATAGCAGGAGATGAAATTTGGATTGCTAGGTATTTATTAGATCGACTTACTGAGCAATATGGATACTATATCGAATATCACCCAAAACCAATCAAAGGTGATTGGAATGGTTCTGGTATGCATGCAAACTTCTCGAACTCTACATTAAGAAGTTGCGGTTCAAAAGAGATATACGAGAGAATATGTGAAGCGTTTCGACCTGTAACCAAAGAACATATCACTGTATACGGTGCATATAACAATCAGCGTCTAACTGGTCTACACGAAACGGCATCAATAAATGATTTTAGCTATGGAGTTTCTGATAGAGGTGCGTCAATACGTATTCCAATTATGACTGTTGAAAATGGCTGGAAAGGATGGCTAGAGGATAGACGTCCAGCCTCTAATGGAGACCCATACAAAATTGCAGCGCGTATAATTAAGACGGTGAAAAGTGCTGAATTAACTTTAGCAGAAAAAGCGTAATTGATTTTTTGTGTTTGTATTTAAAGGTCAACGTCAGTTGGCCTTTTTTTATGGAATCAATTTCAAATTTTACTTAATATTGAAAATAGATAAGAATAAATAGATTGATTTCCCGCGAGCTGGAGGGTTATAATAGATTCATTCTTTGAATGAGTCGTTACGGGACTCAATTCACTCAATAGCATTTTTAATTCGTTTAATATAGGAATGCCTGTTATCATTTCATTGGCAAGAATGCCTTTCCAACCTGCATCATTCAATTTAAGGATTTGAGAAAGGTCACCGCCTAATTCAATGGAACCTGAAGTTTTCGTTACATCAAGAATTCTATTATTTGTACTTAGATAAATACTGTTTAGATCGACAAGACGGTATGTGAATTCTACGTCATCCAACGCCATTACACCAGTTTTTTTCGATTCATGATGTATAGACAAATCTTCACTCCCAATTGTCGATTTCAATAATGAAGAGAAATCATTGATAGTTATGGAGTCCTCAAATTCAATTAACATATCCGCATTAGGAAATAAAATGGGATTACTGTATGAATTTAAGCCAAAATAATTTATTGAAAAGTTTTTGACTTTATTTTCTAATGGGTTCATCAAGTTGATTGCATTGAGATGATTTGCTCCTGCATAAAAGTGTAATCCTTGTGCGCTTATTTTTTTATTTACTTGGTTTTCTTCTTTATTGATAAGGTGAATCTTAATGTTTTTACTCGAAGTATTTAAATACGCTTTTAAGTCAAGCTTATCATTCGTTTTCTCATATATTTTAACGTCAGATGTAGGAGCTTTTGATAAAGTAAATAGGTCAGTTGAATTAATTTCATATAACACCTCTTTTCTTTGAAACAAAGGGCCGAATAGTTGAATATATAAATAATTACTGTTTGACTTATATAGTAAAGAATTAGATGTTTTGTGTTGGCTCTTTGTTCTTAGAAAAACGCCTTTTTCACCTTTTATATCAATGGTTAAAATTTCTAATGGTTCATTTAGATCATTTGTGTGCTCTGAAAATTCTGTAAATGGATCTTTTGCATCTTTTTTAGACTCGGTATCCTCTTCCGCAATTTTAGATATATTTTTTATTAAGTCCGAAGCACGTATGCTATATAATTCATTTATAAATATTTTTTTTGACAGCCCTTTAATGTCGATTCGAACGAGTACATTACACTTTTTCGGAACTTCGACGCGCCTGTTCTCATTGATCTCGCTAATCCTTGTGAATTGGATAATAAGAATGACGAAAACAAAAAGAACCATCAACAAAATGGTCTCGCGAATGTTTTTACTCATAATATAAAGATATAACTTATTTGATTTAATTATTTTTGAGGGTGAGAAGGATTGTACGTTTAATATTTAGGGTTTTTGGGTGGAAGATAGATAAGCATTCACCAAGTGGAATTAAGAAATGTGTCGTTGTAATGGGCCCACACACTTCAAATTGGGATTTTATTTTAGGGAAAATGGCTTTTATTTCCTACGGAATAAAGGCGAATTATCTTATAAAAAAAGAATCATTTTTTTTTCCTTTAGGTTTCTTTCTTAAAAAGATGGGAGGGATTCCTGTAGATCGAAAAAAAAAGAACAATATAACTTTAAGAGCAAAACAGCTCTTTTCCGAAAGCGAAGAACTTTTTTTAGTTTTTACACCTGAAGGAACAAGGAAATACAATTCAAATTGGAAAAAAGGATTTTATTATATTGCTATTGAGTCCAAAGTACCCATTTATATTGCTTATGTTGACTATGCGACAAAAACTGGTGGATTTCACAGTTTGTTCGAACCAACAGGGGATGTAGAAAAAGATATCCTAGCGATTAAGGCCATTTTATCGAAATTTCAGGCGAAAGTACCTGAAGATGGAATTAGAATGGAATGATTAACCCGTTTTTTTGGTTTTAATTGAATATGGGCAATGTTTACAACTATTCTTACAGCAATAACCCCTTTTTAAATGATATTCTTCCGTAAAAATAATATACCCGTCTTCGTTCAGGTAATAATCATTTTTTTCCATTTTTTTTATCTTGGAAAACTTAGAAAAATCTTCTTTCATGGATTATAAGTTAACAACAATTTTCAGTAAACGTACAGTTTTATCACAAACTCAACGTTTACGTTATACAATTAATAACAACGTATCTAATAAATTGTTTGTAAAACGTGACGATTTAATTCATTCTGAAATTTCAGGTAACAAATGGAGAAAACTTAAATGGAATGTAATCCGAGCTATTGAGAACAATTGTAATTGTATTAATACATATGGCGGTGCCTATTCGAATCATCTTCTTGCCACTGCTTCTTTGGGAAATGAATTGAATTTGAGTACAAGAGCTTTTGTTCGAGGCGATGAACTTAATTATCAGTCAAATCATATTCTTAATCGTTGTTATGATTTAAATATGGAGCTTATTTTTTTGTCTCGAAGTGAATATAAAAATGTCAAATGCTCAAACGGTATTGATCCATCAAATAAATTCATTTGGAATGTTCCTGAAGGAGGTGCCAATAGGGAAGGTGTTCAGGGTTGTATGGAAATAATGGATGAGACTGAGAATAATTATGATTATGTGGTGATCGCACAAGGAACTACTACAACTAGTCTGGGCGTATTGAATAGCCTTAATCCAAATACTAAACTCATTGTTGTTCCCGTTTTGAAAGGGTTCGATTCAATTGGAGAAATGAAAAGATTAGCTTCTAAATGTGAATTGCCGTTTGATGTATCTAGAATTGTAATTTTAGATCAATATCACTTTGGAGGGTACGCCAAGACCAACATGCATTTAAATCAATTTGTCAGTGATTTTAATAATTCAAATACATTTAATATTGAACATACCTATACAGGGAAGGCTCTTTTTGCTCTGAATGATTTTATAAAAAGCAAAAAAATAGAAGGCAAGAGCATTCTCTTTATACACACAGGGGGGTTGGCTAATAAATTAGCCTAAAGGATTTTGTCTCTCTTGTTAGAGTTCTTGTAAAGATGAAGTGTCTTTAAATAAATTTCAAATGCTCCTAAGCTGTTTGTTGCTTGGTTGAAATAAGAAAGATTGGCATCGAAGGAAACACCCATTCGAAAACCTTTTATTTTGAAACCAAACGTTGTTACAAGTGCATCTTTATGTCTGTAATAGAATCCGTAGTTTACAGTAACTGTTTTATTAATGCTAGTGATAGTTGACCCCTCTTTTAAAATGTGTTCCAATGAGATACCTCCAATTAAATTAGAGCTTGGACCAGTTTTAAAGTACATTACTTGAGGTTGAATTCTAAGGTCTCTTTTCCTTGTAAAAATATTAGCACCTGCATGTGCTACAGTTTGCATGTATATACGATCTCCAAGAAAAGAAAAATTAATTTTTTGTCTATTTAGGTGATTTAAGCCAACACCTCCATATAATAATGTTTTATTCCGTAAAGTATGCTGATAAAACACTCCAGTGCTGATGTCAATAGTTGCATAAGATGCATCTGTATTTAATGAAGGCTCATTATTAATACCAGTATTAAATCCTCCACCAGTCCATTGGTTTTCCCAAGTCATTAATGAAGCATCATATCCTTGCTGATAAAATCCCGGAGATACACCTACTGAAAGCTTATTTCTTCTGTCTAATGCGATGGTATAGTTTATAGGCACAGACACCGCAGTAGTCATAAGTCCAATGTCTCCTGTTTGATCATTAACCGCATTAATGCCAATACCAAAATTGTTTGCACCTAAAAAACCATCTGGAATTTTAAAGCTGGCATTCAAAATATTAGTTCTCATTGGTTTTTCTCCAACCGTAAACCATTGATACCTAAAGTTTGTGAAAAAGCTGTAATCTTCTTCTCCTGTAGCAACGGAACCAGCATTGTACATCATTGAAGATTGTGACCACATACTCATGGATTTATCTTGTTGCGCAAAAACTTGATTAGCTGCTAGTAAAATTATAACAAATGCAATTTTTTTCATGATGTCTATCTAAATAAGGTTACGTTTCCTTTTAATAACTTAGAAACGCCGTTTATGAGACGATACTCTAATAAGTAAGAATAAGTTGCTGGGTTTACAGGTTTCCCTTTGTAAGTCCCATCCCAACCTTCATGGGGGTCGGTAGTTCTAAAAATCATTTCACCGTATCGATTGTAAATTCTAAAATCAACTTCCACAATGGCACCGCCTTCTTTAAAACCGTTGTTGAAGTTCTGATCAGCGTCGACATTGGTTAATACTCTAAAAACATCATTTTCACCGTCTTGGTTGGGTGAAAATGAATTAGGAAGAACAACCATTACCGAATCTTGAAAAACAACAGATACGAGAACCGTGTCGTATGAAGTACAACCTTCAGGAGTAGTGTAAGATGCAACATAATAAGTATCATAAAAAGGTGTTACCGTTAACGAATCATTTACGTCAGGTGATAAGCTGTCAGACAAAACTCCACTCGGATACCAGATCATATTTCCTCCTGGAGGTGTTCCGGTTGCATATAAATAAGCTTCTTGATACATGAAGATGGTTGTGTCAGGAATTTCAACAAAAGCACCATTTGTAGTGTCAGATAAAGATGCTATGACAGTTGGTGTAGCGCCAACGTCTACGCTCTGAGCGGTTTGATTTGACCCAAAAGTATTTGAAACAGTTAAGGTTATGGTATACGTTCCGGGTGTGTTAAAACAAACAGGCCCTGGATTCGCTCCGTTATATGATTCAGGTGTTCCATTTTGAAATGTCCATTCAAAATTGATTGGGCTTCCTGTAGAGTTATTGGTTAATGTAATACATTCTCCTTGACACAGCTGACTTGCAGACATGGAGAAATTTGCTGTAGGTGACTGACCAAATGTCAAGAAACTAAATGATAATGAAATGAAGAAGGCAATAAACCTCATAAGATTAAATTTACGTATTATTTCTACGAAAGTAAGTAAAAAAGTTTCAATTTAAAGAAGCATTCACTAATAATATGATGCCTCCCACAACATTTTAACCTCTTTCATTTCTTTTACATCGTGAACACGGAATATAGATGCGTTTCTTGAAATCAAAAATGAATGCATTATACTTGTCCCGTTGAGTGATTCATGGGTCTTGGTTTCAAGCTTGTTGTAAATCATTGATTTTCTTGATATTCCAACCATTATGGGTGTGTGCAGCACATGGAGCATCTCAAAATATTTTATAAGCTCAAAGTTTTGTTCTATACTTTTAGAAAATCCAAAACCGGGATCAATAATGATATCGTAAACACCATACGACTTTAGCTCTTTTATTCTTTTAGAGAAAAAACGGATGAGTTCTTTAATGATACTCTCACTATTTAATTTGTTGTTGTTTATGCTTTTTTCAATATTGTGGGTAAGAACATATGGGCATCGATGTTGCTTTAATGTTTCAAACATTTTCTTATCACCAAACCCACCACTTACATCATTAATTATATCTGCCCCGCAAATAAGTGCCTCAGTGGCGACATTCGACCGAACCGTATCAACCGAAATGATTAGGTCAGGGAATTTTTCACGAATTTTTTTTATTGCAGGAATAACTCGATTGATTTCTTCTTGGACGCTTGGCAGTTTAGAACCGGGTTTAGTCGATACTCCTCCGATATCTATTATTTCCGCACCGTTATCTATAAAAAGTTGAATTTTTGCAAGTATATCTTTAGCTGAAGAACCTGAGTCATTTTCATAAAAGGAATCGTGACTTAAATTAATAATTCCCATTATCTTTGGTTCGTCAAAATGGAAAAGCTTTCCTTTGATATTTATACTTTGGGCTTTATAGACTTTTTGATCAATATACATTTCTGATTAATGAAAACAACAACACAACAATATACAAAAGTAATGAATGTTTGTAGAGAAATATTCAGAAATAAAACAATTGATTACGGTACATCTTGGCGCATCTTGAGACCGAGCTCACTCACAGATCAAATTTTCATAAAGGCAAATAGAATACGAACGATTCAGGATACAGGCGAAAACAAAGTTGGGGAAAGTTTCGAAGATGCTTTTTCTTCAATAGTTAATTATTGTGCTATGGCAGTGGTTCAATTAAGACACAAGTTTGATTTTGAAGAAGAGGATTTATCAAGTGATCAGGCTTTAGAATGGTATGATACAATTTTTAAGGAAGCATTTGAGTTAATGGAGAGTAAGAACCATGATTACGGTGAAGCGTGGAGAGATATGCGTGTAAGTTCATTGACAGATTTAATTCTAACTAAAATCTTAAGAATAAAAAAAATTGAAGATAATGCCGGTAAGACCATTGCGAGTGAAGGTGTAGAAGGAAATTATTTTGACATGCTCAATTATGCTGTGTTTGCATTAATACATATAGAGCATCAAGGTTAAAGAACTGTTAAAACTTTAAAATACATTTGAAAATAGGTTAATTTCAAAAATAAAAACATGACGAATCAATCAAAAAGACAAATAGTTTGGGGAATCAGAATTCTAGTATCTGCACTCTTTATATTATCTGCTTTGGCAAAGCTTTACCCTTCTCCGGTTATGGGCATTGCTTCATTTGAAGCTAAATATTTAGGAGCGCTAGGTATTGACGGAGGCTATGCTAAAGTAGTTTCAAGATTATTAATTGGTTTTGAGTTGACTTTAGCATTATTAATGCTTTTACCATTCTACTTAAAGAAAATTGTTATTCCTTCGACCATTGCCTTATTATCTGTTTTTTCAATTCATTTACTTGTTCAAGTGTTTAATGGAGAAGCGAGTAATTGTGGATGTTTTGGAGAATTGATTCCCATGACACCTTTAGAGGCATTAGTAAAAAATATTTTGACTATCGGTCTATTAATTCTTCCAATTACTTTATTCAAAGATCAGCTCGAAACTACAAAAAAGATAAACCCTATCTTAATAACAGGTTTGTCTGCATCACTTTTGATGTTTATTCTTCTACCACAGGGGTCTTCAATTGTTTCTGGTTCAAATACCAAATCGAAAGCATCGATTTATACTAAGTATTTTGACGATATTGCCCAGGGTAATAAATTGTTGTGCTTTTTTTCACCAACTTGTGAGCATTGTATGGAAACAGGAAAACAAATAACAGCACTTTCTAAAAAATATCCAGGATTAATACCCGAAGTGAGAATTTTATTCATGGATGAGTCAGATAATGGTTCTGAAAAAGAAATAAAAGATTACTTCAATTTTATTGGAAAGGAATACAATTATAAAGTGTTGTCAATTGAAGATTTTGTGCCCTTGTTTTGGGGAGAAAAAGACTTTCCTGGAGTAATGTATTTGTATGAAGGAAAGGAACGGATTTTCTTTGATGGAAATGGAGAAAATGAGTTTAACATGAGTAAATTACTTCAAGAAATAAAACGAGAGTATTAATGGCTAAAAATATCATTGCTGCAAATTGGAAAATGAACTTGATGAGGGATGAAGCCATCTCCTTGTTTGATGGAGTGGATAAGGGATTGTCAGCACATACAGAAACTGAGATTGTTATTTTCCCTCCGAGTATTTATATTTCTGATTTGATTTCACATGATTCACAAATCGAGGTAGGAGCACAAAATTTTTTCAGTGAAAAAAAAGGTGCATTTACAGGAGAAATTAGTCCGTTTCAATTAAAAAATCTAGGGTGTAATTACGTTTTAATTGGTCATAGCGAAAGAAGAGAATTATTTCACGAATCTAAAGAGTCATTATCCAAAAAAATGAGGAGTGCGCTTGATGCCAATTTAAAAATTATTTATTGTTGTGGTGAAACATTGCAAGAGCGAGAAGAGGGGAGTCATTTAGATAAAATACAATCTCAACTAGAAATTTTAAAATCGCTTACAAATGATGAGTTGAATGCAATTTCTATTGCATATGAACCGATTTGGGCGATTGGGACTGGATTAACTGCAACTCCGGCTCAAGCTGAAGAAATGCATGCTTTTATAAGAAGAATTTTAATTGATTCTTTCTCAGATGAATTGGCAAGCCAGATTTGCCTTTTGTACGGAGGAAGTTGCAATGAAAACAATGCTAATGAATTATTCAATTGCCCGAACATTGATGGAGGGCTCATTGGTGGAGCATCTTTAAAGGTTGATTCGTTTTTGAAAATAGTTGACTCGATTAAATGAATCATTTAGAATTTCAGTTTACCATAGAGCCACCCAACCCATGGTCAGATATTGTAACGGCTTACCTTTCAGAAATAGAATTTCATGGTTTTTATGAAAAAGAGGGTACGCTTTATGCATTTATTTCCCAAGAGGAATTTGTTCAAGAAGATTTTCAAGAAATAGTGGCTTCATTTGAGGGTAAAGGGGTGAGAATTTCCTTTATCAAGAACATTATAAAGCATAAAAACTGGAACGCCAGTTGGGAATCAAATTTCTCTCCCGTAGAAATAAAAGAACAGCTTTGTATAAGGGCTCCTTTTCATGAAAGGGATGAAAAATTCAAGTTGACGATTATTATTCAACCAAAAATGTCATTCGGTACGGGGCATCATCAAACAACATATTTGATGTGTGAGGCCATTCTTCAACTTGATTTACGAAATAAGAAGATTTTAGATATGGGCGCGGGTACTGGTGTTTTAGCCATCCTCTGTGAAAAGCAAGGAAGTACTGATATTACGGCGATAGATATTGAGGAATGGTCTGTAGAAAATTGTATTGAGAATACGATAACGAACGACTGCAATCATATTGTTTCATCTTGTGGAGATGTTGATCTTATAGCTGGCAAGAAATTTGATGTGATTTTCGCCAACATCAATAAAAATATATTGAAGAGTCATTTACAGCAATACTTTATGTCTTTAAATGAAAATGGATTGTTATATTTAAGTGGTTTTTTTGTTACAGATGCCAATGATTTACAACAACTTGCGGAGTCACTAGGTCTAAAATATATTTCGATCAATACAAAGGATGAATGGGCAATGCTCATTTTACAAAAATGAGTTTATGCGATTATTATTGTTTTCTTTCTTTTTTTTGATTTTGAGCTCTGTTCAGGCTCAAAAATTATCGACGGAAAAGGATAAATTTTTAAAACAGCTGCCAAAGATCGTGGAGAGTGAATCATTCTTGAATTTTGTCAAAAGAGATTTTACCAAATTCATTAACTCTTCCAAATTGAACTCACAAGAGTACACTCGATTCGTTGAAACATGCAATAAGATGTTAAAAAGGTCATATTCATCGGACGATTTAATGCATTACGTGTATGCTATTTATTACGCTAAGACTAATTCTTTTACCTCTTCATTTATATCTCAATGGCATTTATATTATGATTCTAATTTGACGGAATCAGAAGTCGCTGAGGTGAGAGGCTTTATACGTTTTAGTGAAGGATTATTTAAGCACAGAAGTTTTTATAAAGAATCAGATTATCGATGGGTCTTGGATGGAGGAGAGCTCACATGGGAAAATGAAAAATCACTACGCTTAGTCGTCAAGAATACTAATTTAAAATGCATGATCTATCAGTCAGGACCCCGAGATAGTGTCGTTGTTTACAATACTTCGGGATATTTTGATGTCACTAAGAAAGTCTGGAATGCAAGAGGAGGAAAGGTGACATGGGAAAAGGTTGGTTTTCCAAAAAATGAGACGTATGCGGAAATTCGGGGTTATAGAGTAAGAGCAAAGGATACAAAAATAAAAATAGATACAGTAGAGTTAACCACACCCTATTTCGATAAACCTATCTTAGGCAAACTTGAAGACAAAACCATTTTTAACCTAAAAGAAGGGGAATCAAGCCCTATTTTTAATTCTTTCGAAAAAAGGTTAATCATTAAGGATTTACGTGACCAAATTGATTACGATGGTGGATTTACATTAGAAGGGGCCAATTTTATTGGGAGAGGGGTTGAGAATAATCTAGCAAAAGTCACACTTAATTATAATGAAAATAAGCTTTTTGAATTAAGATCTTTAAATTTTGTAATGACACCACAACAGATTATTTCACGAAATGCGAATATATCTATGTTTTACGAAAATGGTGATTCATTGTACACCAAAGGCGCACTTGTTTATTGGAATGAGAAACAAAAAGAGCTCAAAATAACTGCTGATAAAAAGGGAACCAATCCTGTTCCATTT
>Ga0315331_10003446_pt1 | contig 11971 bp, 10 predicted proteins | sample M160m34915metaG_FD_203456 | JGI IMG/M metagenome (GOLD analysis project Ga0315331, IMG submission 203456) | Ammonia-oxidizing marine archaeal communities from Monterey Bay, California, United States - M1 60m 34915 | ecosystem: Environmental > Aquatic > Marine > Intertidal zone | place: USA...
TTAGACATGGGGAGGAATTGTGCGGTGCCGAAGCATTCAGCCCAGTATTTTGGGTATGAGTAGAGTTTAGGTGGGTTGTCGCTATGACCTTTAGGAACCAACCCTGCTGTCTTTCTTAGAATCATATTTGGCGCTTAATAATTAGTAGGTGGCATCGAAAAGATAAATCGAGCAAGCAGATCAGTTCAATCTATAAATATATCAGCAGAAAAAGAAAGTTCTCTAGAAAAATTGATCAATTGGAATGTCTTCTCCATTTACGTTAAGTGCTCCGTTTTCCAGAGATCCGCTAAGCAGAATGCGGTCATTTTCCATGCGCAGAAAATTTTGTTGTACGAAAGCTTCAACTAATTCAGAAAATTGACTACCCATTATTGCCTGCTCATCTAGTGAGATCTCTATAATTATAGTCATGGCGTTAATAACGTCGGACATGTTTAAATCAGTGGCTGATTTTAGATTAGGTAATCCAGCCCAATTAATTTTTAGATCTACTGAATGGTCACCATCAAAAGCATTAGCCAGAATCAAATTATTCAAGATCAAGCTATTCTGAACGATGAGCATGCCTAATTGTTGATTCATGAAATTGGATTGATCTATTGCTGTACTTGAGTTCGGGTTGGTTTGTTCCTGCAAATCTGTAATTAACTCGTAATAACTTCGAATTATTTCAGCCCTAAACTGCTTTATTTCTGTGGTCCAAGAGAATGAGGTGAAGGGAAAATCACTTTTAATAGATGCAACCCGAAGGTCTTGATAGACGTCCAAAGCGCCCGCAACTGCTGATTTTTGTATTTGTGAATTTATTAGAATATCTCTTGCACTAACTTCTAATGGGCCAGATATGCTAGTAGCAGGTATGGTTAAGCGCGCAGATCTGGGGGCGAGAATGTCGCTAATTTGGGTGGAGCTACTTTGTAAATTTAAACTTGCAAGGTTAAATCCGAATTGAGAGTTTAGATCCTTGAGTTGTAAGTTTCCGACTGACACAAAAATTTCAGAAGACTTATCCGGGTTGGTTTGAAGGCTCCCGCTCATGCCGGCGAAATTTACCCGTGCGGCACTATCATCATAGCTAACAGGCGATACTTCCATAGTTGCAGTTAGAGATTGATCGAAAGCGACAAATAAATCAAAACTTAAGCGAGGTAATTCAAAAGGAATTTGCGTCAATACGCTCGTAATTTCGGCGGTGTTAAAACTTGGCTGCACTGTCGCATGAGCCAAGCCGAACTTAAGGCCCGCTTTAGTAAAAATAAAAGGGCCATGGGAAATATCGAATTCAACCAACATAGTCAAATCGTCGACAAGGTCTAATGCGGTATAACTGACATTTATTTGTGCAGTACTTCGAAACCAGCCATTATCAAATTGAGTTTCATTAATGCTTAGTTGTCCTCGAGTTTCCATAGGGATTAAATCGAAGAGGCTAGTAAAAGTCGCATCTCTGATACTGATTCCGATAACTTTGGGAATAATGCCCAAAAGTAGGACAATAGTCACCGAAAGCACTAGTAATACCTGGAGAATTCGATTACCCATTGCGCCCTCTAAGCTGGATTTATTGTGATTTCCTCATGATAAACACTATATCAGGAATTTTGCCCAACTTGTGTCGTAGCACTGGTAAATAGGAGCTAAGCAAGTTGTTTTGGTAACTAGACTTCTTCGATTGGGCTTAGCTTATAGGCACACCGCCGAGCGCCGGTGAGCGTATGATCAACCCGTTCAACGTTAGCTAATTCTGTAAACAGTGCTTGGAAGCAGCTAAGTTCTGAATGACAAAACTGCTGGCATTTGTTAGCTGCAGAGAAAATAGGGCAGTGGTTTTCGATAAGTAGCCACCCATCAGGGAGTAGGCGTACCTGTGCCATGTACCCTTCATCACTACGTAATTCGGCTAAGCGCTTGACTCGAGACTGAATATCATTTCCAGCGGCTCGCAATTCTTGCTCATAATACTCCGTTAATTGATTGCTCCGATGATCAATTAGAGCGTTAAGGCTCTTTTCACCTAGGCTTTGTTGGATTGCATCAATAAGTTCGAGTGTTACTTGGGAGTGTCCATCAGGGAAGCGCTGATGTCCCATTTCAGTTAGTCGCCAGAGATGAACGGGTCTCCCGCGGATTTGTTTTTCCTCCTTGGTTTGGGTAACTAGATTTTTTTCTTTCATTTCGGCTAGATGTAGGCGAATTCCCATTGTCGTCATGCCTAGCTGATTTGACAGAATTTTTACCGATTGAGGCCCTCTTGTTTTTAGACGGCTCATTATTTGTTCCTGACTTTTGGCAAGGTCCATGAATTTAGCCTCCATAAGGGGTTATCGGCCAATTAATGAAAGTATTTACTTTATTATATAGTCATTTGCTCTTTATAAATTAATAAACTTATTACTTTATTATATTTTCGTTCAGACTCCTGCTCTTCAATAGCTGGTTTTTAGTGGCGGGCTTCCTGGACTTTATCCGCTTGATTTTGATGAATAGACCAGCCGTTAGAGTTTGATCGTTTCTGCAATTGAAACAGCCAGATGGTTCCAAAAATGCTATTAGTAGGAAATTGTAAGAGAAAAGGGTTATATCAACCTTGCCACGGATGAAATTAAAGCTTCAACGAATTGATTAGATGTAAAAGTTTTTCACCGTACTAGCCGATGAGTGCAGCGCAATCCTGGACAAAGACGACGAATGTATTGCATATGTGTCAATCGTCTAGGCTGGGAGTTCGTTGGATACTTAAGCGAAGAATCAGCTAAGCGAACCTACTGTTCCAAATAGTTTGTTTATTGGTATAGGATTAACGAGGAATAATGAGTCAATTCATGCACAATCTGACAGGCACGATAGTAAATGATTTTTAATGCCCCACTTTTAATTACTTTTCTTGTTTATCTATTGTTGATTCTTTTCTTGGGAGTCAAGGCTTACAAGCGCACTCACAGTTTAGGTGACTACATCCTTGGCGGCCGAAAATTGGGTTCAGTCGTTACCGCGCTGAGTGTTGGTGCCTCGGATATGAGTGGTTGGCTTTTATTAGGGCTACCTGGCGCTATTTACTTGGGTGGTATAAGCGAAGCATGGATTGGAATAGGTTTGGTTATAGGGGCTTACTGCAATTGGTTGCTTGTTGCGAAACCACTAAGATTTTACAGTCAGCGGGCGAATAACTCATTAACACTTCCAGATTATTTCGAAAATCGATTTAATGATAAGAGTAGCGTGCTGCGTGTCATTTCTGCCTTAGTTATTTTATTATTTTTTACGTTTTATACGGCGTCTGGTTTAGTGGGTGGAGCCATTCTTTTTGAAAGCAGTTTTGGCTTGGAATACTCCCTGGCTTTGTTAGCAGGTGCATTTATTATTGTTGTTTACACCTTTGTTGGTGGCTTTCTTGCAGTGGCATGGACTGATGCTTTTCAGGCAATGCTTATGTTAGCTGCTTTGTTAATAACGCCAATAGCTGTCATAAATGAGGCTGGGGGTACCGGTGCCGTGCTGGACCAACTGGAGCAAATTAATTCAGAAAATACTAATTTGTTCGCCAATTTGACCTTGCTTGGATTTGTTTCGCTAATCGCTTGGGGTCTTGGCTATGCTGGACAACCTCATATCCTTGCGCGCTTTATGGCGGTCAAGGATCCACAAAAATTGAATTCTTCAAAATGGATAGCCATGAGCTGGATGTTGGTTGTTTTGTTTGGATCAGTTTCTACCGGGTTAGCAGGAATTACATATTTTGTAGGTCAACCTTTGGTTAATCCAGAAACTGTATTTATTATATTGAGTCAGAGCCTTTTCAATCCATGGATTGCCGGAATAATTACAGCCGCTATATTGTCTGCCATTATGTCGACTATTGATTCACAGTTACTGGTTTCATCAAGCGTTATCAGTGAAGATTTTTATAGGGTATTCGTAAGACCAAAGGCGTCGGAAAAGGAGTTATTATTGGTTAGTAGAATCGCAGTCGTTGTTATCGCCTTGCTGGCGCTAGTTATTGCTAGTGACAGAAATAGTCGGGTTTTAGAATTAGTCAGTTATGCCTGGGCTGGATTTGGGGCAGCCTTTGGCCCGGTAATAATTTTCTCTCTTTTTTGGCGAAGTATGACGGCACTTAGCGCAGTTATCGGGATGATTGTTGGGGCAGTTACAGTTGTAGTTTGGTCGAATCTTTCCGGTGGCTTGTTCGAATTATATGAAATCGTCCCTGGCTTTCTATTTGCTTCACTCTCGATAGTATGTATAAATCTCTTGAAGGCAGAACAAAACGCGTCAACATTGAGTCAATATGACGATGTCCAAAACAGTTTGGCGGCAAGCGACTACTGAGTATGTTGCCGTTTCCGGCTGATTTATTTTTGCGGATAATTAGAGCGTTCCATTTCTAAGCTTGAATTATCCTGTCAGCCTCATCCGCTAAATTATCCAAGTATTCTTGCTTCTAGATGTTTTTACAAGATTATTTTTTTAGAAGATAACAATCAAATTAAGCTCTAATATTTAATAAGCAAAGGCTGGCCAGCTAAGTAAATGTTGTTAGGAGCTTTTCTTAGTCATTTGGATATGAGGCATGCCATCTTCCATGTAAGCAGCTGATTCGGTCTCGAAACCAAAGCCGCTATAGAACTTCTCTAAATATTTTTGTGCAGACAGACTTATGTCCGCTTCCGGCCATTCTTGTTGGCATTGAGCTATAGATTCTTTTAATAAGGCCTTACCTAACCCAGTCCCGCGGCTGGTTTGTTTAGTTAGTACTCGCCCAATGGATGAGCCAACATATTTGATCCCTGGAGCTAACAACCTCGAATAAGCGACTATCTCACCATTGTTATGGGCGCATACGTGGATCGCTTCTAGATCAAAATCATCAATATCTTGGTAGATACATTCTTGTTCAACGACAAATACCTCAGAACGAAGTCGGAGCAGCGAATACAGTTCATGTACATTAAGCGTGTTAAATTTTTGAGTCCTAAATTGAAACTTAGACATTCGTAGCTCGATCAGACGAGGTCAGCAAGACGCGAACATTATCATAGAACTTCGTTGACGGTCTGCCGCTTCATTGGAATACTACACATCCTTGTCCCCATGGCACAACTGGATAGCGCAGCCCCCTCCTAAGGGGCAGGTTGCAGGTTCGACTCCTGCTGGGGGCACCACTAATGCGGAGTGTTAAGAAAGCGGCTAAAAAATTCAGCAAAAATGGTAGGATTTTTACGCCACTATTATGCAGAGTATGGTAGGGATTGAATTTGTAGGAAAGATTCTGAGTGATCAGACAAAGCAAATTTCCAGTCTCCCTCTACTGCTTCGGTGTCAAGAATGGCCAGAACCAAGCTTGGTTCGCCAGAATCCTCAGCAGAGTTTCCTACAGAGAGAATTTCCGCGTGCTTAATATCGTCGGTGTTGAGCTGCAGCAGCTTAGATTCCGAATTTAATGGATTGTCACTTGCCAAAAGATATAAGCGCTTTTTAGGTTTGCCACGATAGAACATGCGAGCGACAACTTCTTGGCCAGTATAACAACCCTTGTTGAAGTCTATTACACCTGAGATGTCGTAGTTTAGAAGCTGCGGTGTATAGTCTTCGGATCGAGTGGTATCAATATGAACTATTCCCGCTCGAACATCTTCACGCTGCCACTGGTCCGATACACGGTTGCTTGCGGTCTGATTACCAATTTCAGCAATCATTGCTTCGTCTTGGCACCAAAATTCGAAGCGGGCGACAGTGCCCGGCGAACGAATCAGAGTCCCGAGTTCATTGTTTATGCAATTTCCTGGATATTCAGGAAGAACGCCGAATTTTTCTTGTAGATAATTGATTGATTCAGATCCAATTAAACCAAACACCTGGAGGACTGACTGATCAATGCTAAGTTCGACTTTTGAGAAAACGGCATACTTTGCCAACGTCTGAATTATGACATCAGCTATTTTGCTGGTTGTGCGTAATAGACAATCATCATCAACCAAGGCAACCTGAAAATCACTTACAACGCGGCCTTTTATATTACAAAGCGCCCCGGTTAGACTTGAATTAATCCTCAATGATTCCATATTGCAGCTCAACTGTCCCTGTAAAAACTGTTTTGAATCAGGTCCTGAAGCCCTAACAAATTGGTAGTTATCTAAATTTATGACGTTCATTTTACTTTAAGCTTTTTCGAGAGAATCTTTAAAATTTCCCAATTAGACTATTACAAATAAAGGGCGTTTCAGTTACCGTTTACCAACAGCTACTATAATGGCTTCAGTCGCGTATTATCATATGCAAAAACTCGATAAGCAAAAGATTTTCTGGCATAGCCGCCGTGGAATGTTGGAACTTGATCTATTGCTGGTGCCTTTTTCTCAAGAAGTTTTCAGCGACTTGCCCTACCAGGAACAACTGTTATATGAACAGCTTCTGGATGAAGAAGACCAAGATCTATTCGCGTGGCTAATGGGTACGACCATTCCTCAAAATAGCAGGTTCCGGCATATCATTGCGAAAATCTTAGCGCACAATAATGGATCAAACTAGCCTGATTGCTCTACTCTCAAGTGTTTTAAGTTAAATGCATTTTATCTAGGTATTATATTTTGCTAGTGTTTTTTGGAGAAAGTATGGTGTCTTGAGCCTCTTCAAGAGTATTAGGGTAATCTAGATTAAAGTGCAGTCCTCGGCTTTCTTTGCGTTGCAATGCACAATTTATAATTAGTTCCGAGACAAGAGCAAGATTTCTAAGTTCAAGATTATCGTTGGTCACGGGGTGCTTGACGTAATAGTCTCTTACTTCCTCTCTTAGCAATTTAATGCGCCGCTCGGCGCGATTGAGTCGTTTACTATTGCGCACGATGCCAACAAAGTCCCACATAACACGGCGAATCTCATCCCAATTATGAGAAACCAAAACTTCATCATCAGACTCAGTGACGCTACTCTCATCCCACTCGGGCACTGCTGAAGCAAATTCGGTGGCTTTGTATTTTTCTTGAATGTCGGTCGCAGCGTCAAAGGCTACAACGAAACATTCAAGTAATGAATTGCTTGCCATTCGATTGGCACCATGTAATCCACTAAAACAAGTTTCTCCAATTGCGTACAAGTTTGCGATGTCAGTTTCGCCAGTGGCGTTAATAACTACACCGCCACAGGTATAGTGGGCTGCGGGCACGACTGGTATTCTTTCTTGTGTGATATCGATGCCGAATTCTAAACAACGCTGATATATTGTTGGGAAATGTTCCTTCACAAATTCTGAAGGCTGATGACTAATATTCAGGTAAACACAGTCACAACCAAGTCGCTTAATTTCGTAATCAATCGCGCGAGCAACAATATCTCTTGGTGCCAATTCTTCCCTTGAATCAAATCTTGGCATAAAACGAGAGCCGTCAGGCAATTCCAACTTCGCGCCTTCTCCCCGCAATGCTTCTGTGATAAGAAATGATTTAGCGTGCGGGTGATAGAGGCAAGTTGGGTGGAATTGATTAAATTCCATATTGGCCACGCGACAACCAGCACGCCATGCCATGGCAATGCCATCACCGCTGGCTCCATCTGGATTGGTGGTGTAAAGATAGGCCTTACTGGCACCTCCTGTCGCAAGGGCAACGAATTTAGCCTTAATTGTTTCTACTTTAGCCGTCTCTTGATTTAACACGTAGACACCTACACAGACAGGCCTAGAGCTGCCCTGGGGGGTTTGTGTCACTAAATCCACAGCAGTACACCCTTCAAGTAACTTGATGTTAGGGTGCGCTTCAGCCTTTCTCTGCAGGGTTTCAAACACCGCTTTACCGGTGGCATCCGTGGCATGAATGATGCGCCGATGGCTGTGGCCACCTTCCTGAGAGAGATGCAGAGAGCTCAACTCTGCCACCTCTTCTAATAACACAGGATTCTTATCGCGTGTTGTGGGTTTAGTTGTAAACGGCACACCTTGCCTTACTAGCCAAGTAACAGCATCTGCGCTTTTTTCCACCACTTGCTCAACAATGGCTCGATGGCAGAGTCCTACGCCGGCTATTACTGTATCTTCTACGTGAGAATCGACGCTGTCTGATTCATCAAGTACCGCAGCGATGCCACCCTGCGCATAGAAAGTGGCTCCCTCGCGTAGATCACCTTTACTGAGCACTGTTACCCGGGCAAAGTCTGCACTGCGCAGGGCCAATGTCAATCCGGCGGCCCCACTTCCAATGATCAGCAGGTCTGTCTGATTGCTTAAAAGTGACAAGGTCTTATTCATTTAACTTATTGGAAGTATTAAACTAATTGGATTAATTAAAGGCAAGATTAAGGCTTTATACTGTATGGATGGTATGCAGTTTGGTTGTTAGCAGTAGTTAAAAACGATGTTTTTTATCACCAATTTCTGATTCAGTCTTGCATGATTAAAGCCTGATACGCGGTACTGTTGTGAGATAGTGACATATTTTTTTAATATCTGAGAACTTTTGCGCCGCCTAATTGTCTATTTGAGAGGATCTGCACATTTGTTCCCGGTAGTGAGTTAGACAGGCACCAGTGTTAACGGAGATGGAACGAATGGCAGAGGATACTGATCAACGTTTAGTTGATAGGGTGTTAGCTGGGGACAAGAATGCGTTTAACATGCTCGTTCTTAGGTACCAACACCGAGTCGCTGCGCTGGTCGGCCGATTTGTACATGACGCACAGGAAGCGGAGGATGTTTGCCAAGAGGCATTTATAAAGGCTTATAGGGCCTTGCCTTTGTTTCGTGGAGACAGCGCGTTTTATACCTGGCTTTATCGAATAGCTGTAAATACGGCTAAAAACCATTTGGTATCCAGGAACAGAAGGCCGCCCGCGAGTGACCTGGATGTTGACGAAGCTGAGGTCAGTGAAATAGGAACCGTGCTAAGGGAGATTGAAAACCCCGAAGGTAGTTTGGTCACGGAAAAATTAAAACAGGCTATTAACACTGCTGTAGAAGATTTACCTGAAGATTTGCGCACTGCTTTCACTTTGCGTGAATTTTCAGGGTTGAGTTATGAAGATATTACTGAGGTTATGGATTGTCCAGTCGGGACTGTAAGGTCTCGGATTTTTAGAGCCAGGGAAGCAATCGATAAAAAGATTCGAGATTTGTTGTGATAAATAAATTTCACAGTTGCACAAAGCCGCCAATGTTTACGACAATAGGTTGGCTGGCAAGAGGTACAGCATGAGCCAGAATGATAAGGAAACGTTGTCTGCCCTGTTAGACAATGAAGCAGACGAGCTTGAATTGCGTCGATTGCTTAAATCCTATGGGACAAATTCAGGGATAGCCGAGTCTTGGGAGCGATATAGCTTGGTACAAGCTTTGCTCCATGAAAATGCTGTGCCGGTAAGTGCTAATTTCAACCAAAACATTCAACAGCAAATTGCTGTGGAGGCTCCCTTAAAACGCCAGCACTTTCCCGGTTGGCAGCAAGACCTTACGAAAATAGCGATTGCTGCTTCAGTTGCCGCGGTATTCTTGTTTACAGTTCGATCTAATCTTAATTCAGAGCCAACGCCGGAACTAGCCAATCAGGATCAATTGCCTTCTTTGCAGTCATCAATTCCAGAGCCAAGCTTGCTTGCAGAGAATGTCTCTTTTGAGGTCGATCCCCAAGCCCAACTGCTGTTGCAGCAATACATTAATCGAATTGAGATTGATGAGGCAGAACCGCCTCATGTGGCCCACATTCAAGACTCGCCTCTGTATAGGCTGGTCAATGAGCTTCAAACAAGAGAAGAACAGCGATAGTCTTTTCTAGAACCTGCACTAAGACCCCCTAATACCCTGCCACGGCAGGAATTCGCAATGATTACAGGTTGTGAGTTTAAACCTGCACTATGGTAAAGTTACGCTTCTCACTTATGCTCTTTGAAACAAGTAGTAAGCAATACAAGCAGAAGGGTCAGACTGGGTACACACGCAGGATTATTCCCAACCAAACGGAATCAACTTATGAGATTGTTGTTACAGAATCGATTTACATTCTTTCTTACACTAGCAGCTGGTGGTGTTTTTCTGCTGGGAACCGCCTATTTAGGCGCAGCTGAGTTACCGAATTTTGCTGATTTGGTAGAGGAAAATGCGCCATCAATCGTTGAGATCTCGACGACTCGTTCGGTTGAGTCCCGGTCACCTGTTGCGGATCAGGAATTGGAAGATTTATTGCGCCGTCTCAACCCAGGACAAGAGCCAGATCTCGATATTGAAGGAATCCCCGAAATGCGTCAGCGTGGAGCTGTGGGTTCTGGCTTCATAATCTCTGAGGATGGTTACGTGATCACCAACAATCATGTTGTAGCTGGTGCTGATGAAATCCAGGTGCACCTAAATGATCGTCGAGTTTTCGATGCTGAGGTAATCGGTTTAGACGAACCATCTGACTTAGCCCTTCTGAAAATAGGCGCCGGTGATTTGCCTTTTGTAGAGTTTGGTGACTCAGATATATTGCGAGTTGGTGACTGGGTATTGGCAATAGGTTCTCCTTTTGGTTTAGAGTTTTCAGCTGCTGCAGGAATAGTTAGCGCACAAGGCCGTTCTGTTCCCGGCCGTTCTTCTTACAATTACATGTCATTTATTCAAACCGATGTAGCGATTAATCAAGGCAACTCTGGTGGGCCATTATTTAATCTCGACGGTGAAGTGGTAGGTATAAATTCACAAATATTAAGCAGTACCGGAGGGTCAAATGGAATTTCCTTTTCGATTCCAAGTAATGTTGCCTTAAACGTTGTTACTCAATTGCGTGAGAATGGGCGCGTGGAAAGGGGATTGTTAGGCGTTCGCATGCGTGAAGTAGATTATGCACTGGCTGAAATTTTCGGCATGGAAAGACCTAGGGGTGCTTTTGTTGATGAAGTACAAGCGGAATCTCCAGCGGCTACAAGCGGTATACGCAACGAAGATATAATTCTAAATTTCAATGATCACGAGATTGAGTACTACACAGATTTGCCTTTTTATGTTGGGCAATACCGTCCAGGTACTAAAGCTGAAGTATTGATCTTTCGCGATGGTGAATTAATTACTCGAACAGTTGAGCTTGGCAGTTCGCCAACGAATATTGTTGCTGCAGTTTCACCGGAGCCAGCAAGAGATAGAAGAAACCCACTGGGCTTCAGAGTCAACGAACTCAGTGCAGAAACTAAACAGGTTACTGGTCTTTCAGGTGTAAGAATTGCTGAAATTGTAGAAGGACCTGGCCGTGAAGCTGGCTTGGTAGAAGGTGATGTAATTGTAGCCCTGAATCGGCGAGACATTAATTCTACAGAACAATTCGCTGAAATCGCGAATCAATTACCTGCCTCGGGATTTGTTCCAATTCGCATAATTCGCGAAGGCCAAGGCACGACGATGGCCTTGGAACTTTCTCCCTAATTAGTCTCGCTCATTCTTAGATTTTCTCCAACCTTACCGGGGTAGGTACGTGTCTGATTTAAGTCACATTCGAAACTTTTCTATCATTGCCCATATTGATCATGGCAAATCTACCCTTGCAGATCGATTTATTCAGACTTGCGGTGGACTGAGTGATCGGGAGATGGAAGCGCAGATACTTGACAGTCTCGATATTGAGCGGGAGCGAGGGATAACCATCAAGGCTCAGAGTGTTACTTTGCATTACAAAGCCAAAGATGGAAAACGTTACCAACTTAATTTTATTGATACGCCAGGTCATGTCGACTTCACCTATGAGGTGTCGCGATCTCTGGCGGCTTGCGAGGGTGCGTTGTTAGTAGTGGATGCTGGGCAGGGTGTTGAAGCCCAATCCGTTGCTACTTGTTATACCGCGATTGAACAAGGTCTCGAAGTTTTGCCAGTGCTAAACAAGATGGATCTACCTCAGGCCGAACCCGATCGAGTGCGTCTAGAAATTGAGGAAATAATTGGCCTGGATGCCACTGAAGCTGTTTGCGCGAGTGCTAAAACTGGTTTGGGCGTGCATGAAATTCTGGAAGAGATAATTGCCAA
>Ga0315331_10003448_pt1 | contig 11966 bp, 17 predicted proteins | sample M160m34915metaG_FD_203456 | JGI IMG/M metagenome (GOLD analysis project Ga0315331, IMG submission 203456) | Ammonia-oxidizing marine archaeal communities from Monterey Bay, California, United States - M1 60m 34915 | ecosystem: Environmental > Aquatic > Marine > Intertidal zone | place: USA...
CAGGAGTTGAAGTTCCATTCGGTGCTGGTGTTGTTTATTCAGCTGAAGAAGGCTTATGCGCTTTACCAGCTGCTAGTTCAGATAAGTTTGCGGGCGTTGCCCTTATCGACAAAAGGCTTCCAATGATGCCAGGAGTTGAAGGTTTACCAGCTCCTAGAAATTCTTACTTACCAGATGATACTGTTGCAGCTTTAAGGGTTGGCCGTGTTTGGGTTCTAGTAAAAGAAGACGTTGCACAAGGCGATAAAGCATACGCAGGCGCTGATGGTTGGTATAAAACAGCTGACGCGGCAAGAGTAGAAACAGATGGTGAGTACCTAAAAGGCGGAAGCGCTAACGGGTTCGCATTATTACAACTTTAATTAACGGGGTTAAAAAATGGACAACATTAAAAAATGGAACCTAGATTCTGATAACATGGGTTTCTTTTTCAAAAGAGAATTAGAGCAAATTAGGTCAAAAGCCTACGACATTAAAAAGGTGCCTTTAAAAGCACGCGAAGTTTTCCCATTGGATTTTGAAATCCATGAGGGTGCTGAGTTTGTGGTTTACCAACAATACGATATGATTGGCCAAGCGCAAGTTATCGCTAACTATGCAACTGACCTTCCAGATGTTGACGTCAGAGGCGAAGAGTTCCAATCAAGAGTTAAGTCACTTGGTGATAAGTACACATATAGTGTTCAAGATATACGCGCTGCAATGAAAGGCCAAAAGCCTTTACAGCAAAGAAAAGCTGATGCTGCACGTAAAGCAATGGCGATAAAAGAAAACAAAATTGCTTTCAATGGTGAGCCAACGCACAACATACAAGGGTTCTTTACCAACCCTAACATTCCAAGAGTAGCTGCACCTGTGGGCGCTTCAACTTCTACTGAATGGGCAAACAAAACACCTGATGAAATTCTTGACGACTTGCATTTTATGGCAACTTACGCGTCAGACATTACTGATGATGTTGAACAAGCAGACACTATCTGCCTTCCTGTTAAGCAATATAACCTTATCAGAAAAACAAAGATGGGTCAGTACGACACAAGAACTATCTACCAAGCATTTATGGATGCAAGCGATTACATAAAAGAAATCAAGTCAATTCCAGAGTGCAAGGGCGCTGCTGAAGGTGGGCTTGATATGGCTTTTGCTTATCGCAAAGACCCTGACGCGTTGCAATTAGTTATCCCAATGGAGTTTTTGCAGCACGCCGCACAACAAAAAGGTTTAGAGTTCCAAATTCCTTGCGAACAAAGAATCGGCGGAGTGGTTGTATATTTACCGCTTTCAGTTGTGTTTATGGAAGGTGTTTAAGTCTTTGCTTTACGCTTTTTCGTCAACTCGGAAGGCTGCCGTTTGAGGTGTAAGCAATGTTAAGGCGAGCGGGGGGTGCCTAGAAATGCCCCCGACCAATTAACCAACAAGACGGAGAAAATTATGTCTGATACAAAAAAGAAAAAAGCTGCAAGATATTTAATCGAAAATAAGATTGGTACTATGTATGGAACCCAAGTTTATATTGGGGAAAATTTAGAACGTAAATTAAAAACGATTCTTCTTTATAACGGTTATAATTCAGTGCCTTCACATATTTGGGATGAAGTTCAAAAAAATCCAGTTGTGAAAGCATACGTTGATACTCAAAAAATCAGTATCACGAAAAAAGATTTGCCAGACCTTACGGCTGAAGAAGCTAAAAGCGTGGTAAATGGAATAACTGATTTAAGGTACCTAAACATTATTGAGGCCCGCGAGGAGCGAGCGTCTGTAATATCAGCAGTGAATAAACGAATAGCCTTTGTTAAAAATGGCGGAATAAAAGGATAATTAAATGCCTTACTACGGTCAATTTATAGCGTTGTTTAAAGAGTTTATTAGCCTAGAAGAAGCCTATGTTAATTTGTGGCTTGATGTATGTATTTCGCAAGTTGACGAAAAGGCATTTGGTAGGCAATACGCTATAGCCGTCTACTACCTCACAGCACACCGTTTATCAGTTCATAAAAACTTGGGTGATAATGGCGGCATTGACCGTGGTTTAATTACTTCCGAAAGCATTGGCGACTTATCTGTCAGCTATGGCCAACCAAATACTTCTGGCGGTGAGGGTGATGTTAATTATAACCAAACCGCTTACGGTCGGGAGTTTTTGGCTATTAGAAAAATGCAGATAATTAACTATATTGCAGCGGGTAGAAGATGAGTGTGAAAATCACCGAAAAAACTAGGGGTGATCTTTACGAGCGGCTTAAGTCCGAACTCAAAGCAATGGAAAAACTTGAAGCTGTTGCTGGTATACTTGCAAAAGATGGAGCCGTTACAAAAAAAGATAGTGACGGAAAAAAATCGAAATACAAAGTAATAGACGTTGGCGTTGTGCATGAGTTTGGTTATCCAGAAGGTAATATACCAGAGAGAAGTTTCGTTAGGTCGGCAGAAAAAGCAGCGTCCGGAGAGTTAAGCCGCCTCACAGAAGACCTTTTACTTGATGTAATAAAAGGTGACTTGACTGCTGAAGAAGCTTTAGGGGTGCTAGGGGAAGAAGCAAGAAACGCCATTCTAATGCAGTTTAGTAGCCGCGGTCGTGGCACTTGGGATGCTTTGAAACATCGCTCTGGTATGCCACTACAAGACACCGGACAACTAATGCAATCCATTCACTCTCAGGTAAGGCGTAAAAAATGATCAGTGCAGCACTCATAGAAAAATATGGAAAAACTATCTACATTGACCGAACTGAACCTGGGAAATTTGTCGATGGTTTTTGGGTTGATGGTGAAGTGTTTTCTGCACCTATTAAAGCAGTATGCCAACCCCTGTCTGGGCGTGAGCTTGAAGCATTGCCAGAACTTGAGAACGTCAAAAAAACCAGAAAGTTTTATTTTATAAATGATGTTAATTACCACCTAGGTCGTGATCCTATAGACGGTGATGTTGTAATTGAAGACGGCGAAAAATATAAAATTCAAGGCGTTGAAAAACATACCCACCCCAGAAATGAAGTCCTTCCCCATACTAAGGCCGTTGGTATTATGTTTTCAGAAGCGGGGGATTGCTAATGGAAAGCAAATATTTAGTTTTTATAAAATGGCTAAAAGAAGAAACAGGTTTAGAAGTTGTTTGGGAATATCAAAACGCACCGAGGCCACAAAGCAACTATATTTCCTTGCACGTGCGCGGGCGCGAGTATGTAGGTATGCATCACGAAACCTACGACTCAACACTAGGTAAAGCCGGCCTTGGATATAACAGTGTTATAAATTTACAGGTTCGCTGTAAAAATGATTATTCTGGAAGTATAATGGAAAAGGTAAAGCTATCGCTGCGCAAAGAGTCCGTCCAAGATTTATTGTATGGCGAAAGTTTTGCTTGTTCATATGCAGGCGGTGTTCTCAATCAACCGATCGAAAGAAACGGGGTTTGGGAGCATCAAACTATATTAGAAATTTTCTTTAACTCGACGGCGGAAACTTTAGACAGAACGTCTATAATTGAAACCGTGGAAATAGAAGCAGAGGTTTAAAAAATGAGTTTACCAATTAGCTCGATTGCAGATGTGACGATTACCCGCACGCCTGCGCCAATAAGCCAAGCGGCTTTTGGAATCCCTCTTTTACTTGATGAACACGATAAGTTTTCAGAGAGAACAAAAGACATATTCCAACCTTCAGATTTACTTGCACTAGGTTTTGAAACGACTGATGTTTTGTATGAAAAAGTTTTGGCTCTTTTCGCGCAAGATACAAAAGTTGAAAAAGCAGTAATAGGCCGTAAAGATGCGGGCGAAACAATTACAGCAGCATTAGACGCTATACAAGATTATAATGGTGGCTGGTATGCGCTTGTCACAACATTCACAACAGACGAAGACATTTTGGAAGTTGCTGGTTGGACTGAATCATCACCAAACGAGAAGTATTACAGCTTTCAATCTGACAGTGTTGACAGCCAAGCTGGTAGCATAGGTATTGATTTTGTGCTTACTGGTTCCCCTCCTGGGTCTCTTATTCCAGCTGTTTGTGATGTAAGCGACTGGGTGAGAAACCCCGTAAATTTTGGCTACGATTCTAATTCAGAAATTATAAATTCTCCAGACAGTTTATGTTTTCGTGGCACTGATAGCACCCATCAATATTTTGTGGTGAACAATGACTCAGATATTTGGTACGTATATCAGTTTGATTTGTCTACAACTGTAGGCGTTGGTTCCTCACCTACAGACCAGTTAAACCTTCAGCTTACTGTGGGCGGAAACCAAATTTATGATGGCAAAAAAGCACCTACAAGCGGTTCAAATTTTACAGGCTATGATTGTAATGTTACGGTAGTTCCAGAAGTCTCGAATGTTTTTTCTTCGTTAAAAGCGCTTAACTACGATAGGTCATTACCTAACTTTGCTTTAGAGGGTCACCTTGACGCTGGTATTGTTGGGCTTATGTCGCCAATCGTTCCGGGAGCAGCTACAGCGAAATTTAAAACTGTTAAAGGCGTTCCGGTTTCAGCACTGACGAGACAGCAATATGCAGCACTGGACGCTTTAAACTGTAATTACTTTACAAATGTCACAGGCACAGATTTATATGCTGAAGGCACAGTAAGCTCGGGTGAGTTCCTTGATGTTATCATTGGCATTGATTGGATTAAGTACACTGTCAGCTTTAACGTGTTTTCTGTATTGGCTAGGGCTCCTAAAATTCCTTACACGGATAAAGGCGCAAGCATAATCCAAAGCGAAGTTTCGGCTGTTCTTAACCAAGCTATTGAGCGTGGTATTTTAAGAGAAGACCCAGCTCCAGTTGTAACGGTTCCGGCTGTTGCTGATGTAGCTGCTTCAGACAGGCAGGCAAGGCATTTACCTGATGTTAGGTTTACAGGTGAACTAGCAGGCGCTATTCACAAGACAACAATTAACGGCTCAGTTTCTGTGTAGGAGTAACAAATGGCTTTAAAAACATACGACCCAGCTCAAATTTCAATCATTGTTGGAGGCGCGATTATGTCGGGCTTTGCCGATGGTGAATTTGTGACTACCGAAAGGAATGAGGACGCCTTTACTATCGCAACTGGTGCTGATGGTGAAGTCTCAAGGGTAAAATCAAATAACAAAAGTGGTAGGATTACCATAACGCTACAGCAAACGGCTGACAGTAATCTTATTTTATCGGGCTTCGCGCAAGCTGATGAGCTAAGAAATGCCGGTGTTGTTCCTGTCTTGATTAAAGACTTAAAAGGCGCGACGCTTGTGACAGCAGCAAGAGCATGGGTTGCAAAAGCACCTGCGACACCTTATGCTAAAGATGTTCAAAATAGAACATGGATTTTAGAAACTGATGAGTTAGTTCAAGTCATCGGCGGCAATACACAGTAAAAAAATAATACATGGAGAAGATTAAATGTATAAAACAAACACGGTAACAATCGGCGATCATAAGTATGAAATGAGCGATTGGTCTGTATTTAAAACCATGAAGTATCAGCTAACCGTCTTAAACAAGGTTGAGAAAGCTCTGCCAAGTTTGGTTAATGGTACCTCAGGAGATCCAACAGGGGAAGAAATTAGTCGAGCTGTTTCTTCAGTAATCGGACACCTAGATGAACACGCTTTGGAAAGTTTTTTAAAAGATATTTTTGAAGGTGTTTCGAGAGTTGGAGTTGGGCCAGTTGATATTGCTACCATGTTTGCTGGAGGGTCTACCCTTTCAATGTATAAGCTAGTGTATCAAGTTTTTAAATGGCAATACCGCGATTTTTTTTCCGCACTCCAAGGCGACAAAAATATCCTCAACAAGCTGATGAGCAAAGTGGTCAAATAGACTATGGTTCTGTAGATTGGCGAGTGTGGAGGGTGGTTCTTGCAAAAGTTGCTACCCTGCATGAGATACAAACGCACTGGAGTATGTCTGATTTATTGGACGCTAACGAAGCGCTTGATGTAAGATCAGAACAAGAAAGATTTGAGAACGAACAAATAAATAAGCCTGGAGCGTAAAAATGAAATTAAGAGAATTACTATTCGGCATTGGGTTTGAGGTTGATGATAAACAATTAAAAAAAGCTGAAGGTACACTCACTAATTTCAAAGGCTTTGTTACTAAAATAGGCGCAGTTGTTGCTGGTGCTTCTGCGGCTATTTCTGGTATGGCTTATATTACAGGCGGACTTGCTACAGAATTATATAACACCTCTAGCGGGCTGGCCCTTACCACTGAAGAACTTCAGAAATTACAATATGCAGGAAACAAGGCAGGCGTTTCAACCGATGAAATGAGTAGCGCACTTGAGTCTCTAAATAGCTCGGCGTGGGCTATGATGGAAGGCAACCAAAGCGCAATCACTTCTTTTGGGAGGTTTGGCGTTACTGTTGTCGATACAAACGGAAAAATGAAGGACACAGACCAGCTTCTTTATGAACTATCCGACAGCTTTAAAAAAATGCCAGACGGCCCAAGGAAAGCAGCCTTAGCAACTGAAATTTTCGGTTCCTCTGGTCGTAAAATGTACCGAATGTTGAACCAAGGTTCTGGCACTATAAAACAAGCAGGCCAACAATTAAAAGATTTTGGCGGGATTATGTCTAAAGAAGGCATAAAAAATGGCTTGGAATTTACGGATTCTTTGAAAAGTTTATGGGCGCTTGTTAAAGCAGTATATTCTCAAATAGCTCAAAAACTTTTGCCTGTTGTAACCAATGCGATTAATTCATTTATGGATTGGGTAATCGTAAATCAAGAATTGCTTTTAAGTGGCTTAGATCAATTTTTTGAAGTCCTAATTCATCTTATCAAGACAACCTGGAGTTGGGTAAGCAAGATACTTTCTGTTTTTGGGTTGTTGATTAAAGCGGTTGTAAAGACCACAAATGTTTTCGGCGGCCTTGCTAATATCTTAAAAGTAGTCATCTCGTTAATAAGCCTTTACATGGTCGGCGCGTTGGGGGTGATGGCCGGTAGCCTCCTTCACAGTATAAAGTTGTTTATCGTTTTTAACGGGGGTATAGCAAAGTCTATTTTGTTGTTGAAGACAATGGGAATAACAGCCTTGAAATCTTGGATGAAAACTCTTGGCCCTATGATTATCGTAGCTGCTAAGTTTATTCTGATAGGTGCAGCAATCGCGGGCGTAATCTTATTGTTCCAAGACCTTTACACTTGGATTACTAAGCCTCTCGCTAATTCTTTTTTCAAAGATATGTTTGGTGATTTTGATGAGTTTAAGCAAAAGGCAAAAGATGTAGCCAGTGAGATTTGGATTTTCCCTGAGTTATTTGATGAAATAGGAAAAACTTGGGATAACACCATAGGCGAGTTAAAAATTGGTGAAATGTTTTCTGACGCTTGGGATTCTGCAAAAGATAGCTTTTCAGACATAGCCCAAATGATTAAAAAAATGTTTTCAGGTGCGATTGATTATATATTCGGCGGCAAACTTTACGATGTCCTAAAAGAAACCATAAAAAGCATAAAAAGTTATCTTGTTGATTCCTTCCTACAGGGTTTAATGTCTGTTGTTAATTTTGTGAAAAACGGAATTACTGGAATAACAGAAATCGTTAAAGACCCTGTTGGAACACTAAAAAAAGTCGGCTCTAATATAAAAGAAAAAGGTGGCAACCTCATATCCAGGGGGATTGATTTTGCAAAAGGTTTATTTAGTAGTGGGGATAAACCGCAAGATAAAATAAAAGGTGATATTAGTAACAGCGTAAAAAACAACAACAACAGCAATGCCGTGAAAAATGACATAAAGCTAAACATAAACGCTAAAACCAACGCTAGTGCAAAAGATATAGCTAATGAAACAATGACGGCTTTAAAGTCAGCCCTAGTAAAACAAAATTTTGAAACAAGTGTAGCAACCCAAACGGCTGAGGTATATTAATGGCTGAAATAAATATATTAGCCCGCAAGGAAAGTAAGCTAATACTGACAAAAATAAAAACAAAAGAATTAACTAAGTTCGATGTAGCTTTAACTGAAGAACACGTAAGACAATCAGAACTAACGGACTTACCAGTAAGTAATGGGTATACTGTTTCTGATCATTTAATTTTCAAGCCAGAAATCTATTCAGTAGAAGGACTTATTTCTGAAACCCCTTTAAAATTATTAGGCGGTGTTTTCGGTGATGATAAAGTTGACTTAACTAATGCTTGGAAAAATGTAGAAAACTTATGGCGTGAAGGTGCAGAGCTTACTATATCAACAGGATTAAAAGTTTATGATCGTATGATATGTGTGGGGTTAACTGTTCCTCGGGATGGAACAACAGGGCATAGCATAAGAATAAAAGCAAACTTCAAAGAGCTAAGGACAGCACAAACAGAAATTGTAAATTTAGATTCCAACTTGAAAAAAGGCGACCAAGACCTCGCATCAACAGCTTCAGCAAAAAAAGATAAGGGTAAAGTAACCCCAGAAGAAACACCACAATCTGAAGACGCTAATAGTTGGGCGAAATCTACAGCTGACTTTATTGGTAATATATTTAAAGGGAGTTAATAATGGCACTTATAAAAGCAGATATTGCTACTGTAGTAAAAACTAATTTCGATGCCCAGTTTGGCCCCTCACACCCAGACTTTACAGCTGAAAGGCAAAAGTTCGCCGATGCTATAGCAGACATTTTAATTGATGTTCTGCTAACTAAATTAGATATAACAGGCCAGACAAATGTCTTAAGTGGTTCGTCTGCGGGTTCTTACCCTACAACAATAACGAAAGTTTAATATGTTAGAAATACCATTACCAACTGACACATATAATTTTAGAATAAATATCACTTTAGATGGTGATATATATTTCATGGAATTTAACTGGAACGGCAGGCTAAACTTTTGGACTTATGACCTAATACTTTCAGACAACACCCCTTTGGTGCAAGGGATTAGGTTAGCTGTCAGTTACCCATTATCTAAAAAATATGTATACACAAAAGGGCTTTCGCAAAATCTATTCCTTTACGATACTACCGAAAAAAACGAAGAGCCCACTTTTCAAGGGTTAGGAAGACGTTGGAGGTTAATGTATGGCGACCCTGTATAAAAGAAATATAAACCTAACAGTCCAAGATTTAGAGACCAGAGATCAATATAAATTTGACGGCTTGAGAATAGCTTTTGACTTTGTAAAATCATATGAAGGTATTCCTAACAGTGGAACGATAACCATATACAACGTATCAAAAGACGCCCGCGCTCCCTTAGATAAAGTTGGTAATGTTTTAGTTTTGAGGGGTGGCTACGGTAACGAAAACAAGCAACTATTAACCGGTAGCATTTTGAAAAGTGAAACAACCGATGAAGGCGTTGATATAGTCACTTCTTTAGAAATAGGTGATGGAGCTATTGCCCTCGCGAGCGCGCACGTGAGCCAAGTTTTCCCGAAAGGTAATACAGAACTAAATATATTAGAAGCAGCAGTCGCAAGCCTAAAAGATGAAGGTATTAGTTTGGCAAGTAATTTTGATACAACGCCGTTTGAAACTAAACTACCAAGGGCCGTAAGTGTTTCTGAAGACGCTAAATCTGTATTAACTGAGTACACTCAAAAAAGGGGTTATACTTGGTCGGTGCAAGATTCGCAGCTACAGATTTTAAAACTGGATAAAGGAACAACCGAACCAGCAATAAAGCTAGGGCCCCAAACAGGACTAATCGGAACCCCTGTTACTTCTTTTAGTAATATATCTTTTAAGACCTTATTAATTTCAGAGTTAGCTGTCGGTCGAAAAGTTGTAATTGACCTACCGACCGTTACAGGAAATTTTGTAGTTTTAAAATTAAACGGAAGGGGTGATAATTACGGTGGCGAATTTGGTTTCACCTGTGAGGGTTTAGTTTTATGACATTAGATTTAGAGAATAGGTTCCCCAGCCAAGCAGACGTTATTATTAAAGCTGTAGACAGTCAGCTAAAAAAAATGAATATCTGCATGCCTGCGGTAATTCAAAAGTTTGATTTTGAACGGAAACTTGTAGAAGTTCAGCCTTCGCTTAAAATACTTTTAAAAGACAAAGGGCCAATTAACAGGCCTCTTATTCAGGATGTGCCTGTTGTTTTTCCTAGGTCAGAAAATGCGGGTATTTATTTCCCTTTAAAAAAAGGTGACTCCTGCCTATTAGTTTGCAGCCAGCGCAGCATTGATAATTGGATTACTAACGGTGGGGTTGTTGACCCTAATAACCCTAGAAAATTCAGCCTTAGTGACGCGGTGGCATTGGTAGGCCTTTACCCAACATCAAAACAATTACCCATAAGCGAAAGTGAAAAAGATAATCTAGTCCTAGTAAATGAAAAAGGTAGTTTATCAATAAAGCCAGAAGGTTCTATATCTTTGAGCGGATCAAATTCTCAAGGTGACGAGCCTTTTGTGCTAGGTAATGTGTTAGCTACCTTCTTGACTGATATAATAGAAATATTGAAAACTACCCCGACAAGTATTAGTTCAGCTCCAGGTTCTCCGGCTGGTATAAACCCTGCTTTGATAACTTCGCTGACGCAAAAGGCAACTGAGTTTATTGATAACTCAGAAACTAATATATTGTCTCAAAAAATATTTGGAGAACGTTAATGGAAAAAGATATTCTCAATAAAATATTAGACCAAACTATCGAGCTGCATAAAAAAATGGCCAAGTTTGATAGCACATTAAATTATTTTGGAATACAATTAAACGACAAAACATCTCAGTTCCGCAGGTTAGAACAAAGGATGGATTCGCTTGAAAATTTTAAGCTAACTGTAGAAACAAAGGAATCAGTTCGGCCCGAAAGTTTTTGGGCGCAATCTGTTAAAATATCAAAAGGGGTTACTATTGTCGGCGGCCTCGTTTACATTTTTTACGATATTTTAAAAACGATAGGATTATAAATGTCTGACATAGCACTAGACCCAAACACAGGTGATTTACTTCTGCTTGATAACGGTTTAACTCTAACAGAAGGTTTAGAAAGCCGCCGCCAACATTTGGAAATAAGGCTCAAAACATTTTTAGAAGAGTGGTTTCTTGATACAAGTGTGGGGGTGCCTTACCTTCAAAGACTTTTTACTCAAAAAAACCCTGATACTCTTTTAGTGCAAAGCGTTATCCGTGAGCAAGCTGAAAAAACTCCAGGTATTACATCAATTACTAAATTTGATTTTGAAATAAATAACGCCACCAGAAACTTGGTTGTTGAATTAGGTGCCAATTCTGTTGATGGTGAATTTGAAATAATATTCGAGCAAGGGGTATAGAATGACTTATGGCGTAGTGCTTAGTGGTTTCAATAAAAAAACTTTTGAAGTTATTAACGGCGAAATAGACCAAGTTTTAAAAACAGTATTAGGGCCAGCTATCAACACATTGCCTACTTCAGTTGTTGGCCAATTAAAGTTCATCTTTGGTGAGCGCGAAGCTATTATGTGGGATGAAATGGAAGCGGTTTATAACAGTCAATTTATTGACACCGCAACAGGTGTTTCACTTGATGAAGCCCTTGTTTTCGTAGGTATGGAAAGGAAAGCCGCAACTCAATCCGAAGTTGACCTCAGAATATTAGGAGACAAAAACACATTAGTACCGCTTGGGTTTCGCGCTGGTCAGCCTAATTCTGATGTAGCACAGTTTGCAACTCTCGCTGATACAACTATTGGGGATGGAATAAATGCAACCCAATCGATTAACTTTTCAGCCGAACCTGACTTTGGTGTTTACTCCCTAAGCCTTGGCAGTGACACGACAGGCCAAATACCTTACAACGCTGATGCTGCTACTCTTGAAACAGCTTTAAACAACCTAACAACCGTTTCTGATTTAGTTGTAACGGGTAATGTTTTAGATGGTTTCCTTATTGAGTTTGCAGGCGGCGATGGTGAAAAATCTCAGCCAATACTTCAGGTCACAATCAACACTTTAGAAGTTAATAATAACGCTATAGCAATAGATATAAATGAAGAGCAAGCGGGCTTTTTACCTTTTGGTGATGCTCCTAGT
>Ga0315331_10003450_pt1 | contig 11964 bp, 7 predicted proteins | sample M160m34915metaG_FD_203456 | JGI IMG/M metagenome (GOLD analysis project Ga0315331, IMG submission 203456) | Ammonia-oxidizing marine archaeal communities from Monterey Bay, California, United States - M1 60m 34915 | ecosystem: Environmental > Aquatic > Marine > Intertidal zone | place: USA...
CAGATCTGAATATTCAAAAGAATCTGGTTGTTTTGGAACCCGGTACGGCCTCCAAAGTCTCGCCACCACAGGTTGCTGAGGTGCTCGATTTTTCTAGATCACCAAATGAATTAGTAGAGTCTTTTAGTGAGACGATCCGAGATCATCTTCTGCTGCCAGGTGAAAAACCCACAACCACTATTAGCTTTCCTCAAGCAGTGATGCTTTCCACTGAAGAGATTCTCTCTCTGGAGAATCTTGCAAAGCGGGCTGATAACGGCTCGGTCTCTGTTACTGCGTTCAATGGAATTCCTGCGTCTGAAACAACAGAGCAAGCAACCGATTCACTTAAACCATTTGGAACTGATAAGCCGGCAGACGACTCCAGCGAACAACTCGTACGATCACCAGCAATCGAAGACTCGAGTGACAAAGAGGTTCCGCCCGTTCTGAAAGGTATGACAAGCAAATCTGAAGCGAAAGGGGCCGCCATTGACAGGTCAGTCGCTGCTGAAAAACTAAAATCATTGGCTTCAACTGATGATTCAACACGTCTGGAAACAAAACATCGCAATCCCGCTCCGCAGCCTTCGGCCGGGCGTCCACCTCAGATGTCGCCGGAGACACAAGGCCATGTGAGCGTTACCACAAATGTCGACTCACCAGACTCGCTCCGGTCACTTGTTTCCCGCACTCAAACGATTCCGCAGAATCAACAAAAAACTGAAGACAAGAACACCGATCCGCCTTCAGAATCTTCTCGAGGACAATCTGACGCAGTCGTAAAGGGACTCCAAGCAGCCGCTGTTGCGCTCGACAAAGTAGAGAAGAAGGTTCCTGTGCAAAGTCTTTTGACGCGGACTTTGGGGCAATCATCCACACAAATTCCCTCTGCTGAGACTTCCAGCAGCAAGGCGACTTACCCATCCAAGTCGGAGACGAATCTTCCACTTTCATCAGTAAATACGAAGCAAAGACTCCAACCGGTTTCAGCGGAATCAGCGAAGGCACTCACGTCTCTCCCCCATCCAAAGCGTTGGGAAAAAAATCCTGACGTGCGTCTTACGCCGCGTTACGCTCGACCCCATACAGAAAACGCTCCAGCGCCTCCGCTCCAACTTGAGCAGGCAGGAAACCCACTTGCGATTAATCCAAAGAAAGTGAATTCTGACCAGCCCATATCATCTGATAAATCTTGGGTCAATCTTGACGAGGGCACTTGGTCAGAGGCCACCACAAGCACAAAAATAAAGTCTCCGGAGCCATCGGATACACCACGGGAAAGAATTGTTAAACGGCTGTCTGCAGAACGCAATGCAACTGCCTTACCACCACCACCTAATGCACCATTGCCCACTTCCAATCCTCTTTTTAATACAAAGGGGACTTCGTCTACCGAACCTCCACCAGAGCCAACAATAAAACGGATTATTGAGAGATTACGGCCTGGAGAACGCTTACGCGACCGGATTGGTCAAAACATCAAGCGATTTGAGACCACCACGCTAGCAACTGCGACATCACCAATAACTGCATGGCCACCACCAGAAGAACTCGTGCAGAAACTTGATAAACTGGCCGCGGATGGCCCTCCGCGGCCATCGTCATATAAAGACATTCGTAAATGGGTGGACCAGACAACATCTTCTTTATCCTACATTATGACGACTCGTGGTCCACACGATCCTCAGGCGATACCTGCTATCATCACCTTAGACCAATGCTTCGATGATGCGATGGTCCTAGCTGATTCTCTTTCTGATATCAATCGTGCGGCCCAGATTCGCCGAGCGGCCTTTGCTGTTAAACGCCGCGCAAAAACATGGCATGCTTCTGCAATTCTTGCTGAAGGGATTACGGAGAAAACAGCTGGTGGAAGAAACACACTGGATGACATCTCTTCCCTTCTTGCATCACTCGAAAACTTCGAAGTGAATTCAGATGCCGGACGTGCTACTGAAGTCCGCCAGGCTCTTGCTGTAGTAGAACGGTCAGAATTATTGCAAATTGAAACACTGAGGCAGGCTGTTATTCATCACTATGCTGCACCAAACTTTCGAGTTGCTCTAGATGAAGTGTTTCTCACAAGGCTGATGCCGGAATCACCAAGCCGAACCGAAACAGTACGGGAGGTCATTCTCGGAAAACCTGTTCGAGGTCGACGCGTGGTTGAGCAAATAACATCTATCGCCCTGACTCCAGATGCTGATGAAATCTGCTTTGACCTCACCGTCGACGGCCAAGTTTCGACCTATGCAATCACTGAAACTGGGCCAATAGCACTTACATCAAGAGGATCGGGCCAATTCACAGTGAAGAAACCGATGAAAATTTGCCGTGACGGGCTGATTGTAGGCCGATCGGTAGCTTCGGCATCGAACCGCGCTCGCCTTATGAATGTTTCTACAAGTTTTGACTCTGTTCCACTCATGGGCTCTTTGCTGCGAACACTTGCTCGCAATCAACACGCAGACAGTCTTCCAGAAGCAAATCGAGAAGTCGCTCAAAAAATTGTCTGGCAATCATGTCGTGAGACAGATCGGGAGTCAGAGAAAAAATTCGCAGTACTCTCAGACCAGATTGAAGACAGCTTCTGGCAGCCCTTAGTACGACTCGGCCTCAGCCCGACTCCATTCATGGAGACAACAGAAGATAGAGCTACACTTCGGCTACGACTCAATGCTGACACCCAGCTGGCAGCTCACACCCCTCGGCCTCGTGAGCCAGATGGAACACTGTTTGGCTATCAAGTTCATGAATCAACTATCAATAATGCTTGCGAGAGACTCGGGATTAAGGGCCAACGGCTTACGCTGGAAGAACTCTTTAGTCACGTACAACAACAGTTGGGTTTGGAACAAAAGATTCCAGAAGATCTACCGGAAGGTGTTTCCGTTGCATTTGAACAAGTTGAACCAATTCGTGTTGATTTTGAACAAGGACTTATCCAAGTAAAAATCTCTATTGATGCTCTCGAGAGTGGTCGGCGAAACTGGTATGACGTTATTGGCGGCGTTACGTACAAGCCTGTCGCCTCTGGAAACACTATTGTTCTCAAGCGAGAGGGACCAATTCGTATCAGCGGACCCGGGCACCGAGGACGGATTGAATTCACCTTAAGAACAATATTTGGGAAAATTTTCCCGAAAGAAAGACCCGTGCCGATAGTACCCAAAAAAATTACCGAACATCCTCGACTCCAAGATCTCACCACCCTGCAGGCGATGAGCTGGGACGGCTGGGTTGCAATCGCTCTCGGTGACACTCATCAACTCCAGACGGCAGAAACTCCGGAAGAACAGCCTCCCATCATCCGCTAGGAAGCAACTCGTGACCACTCCTCGTACATATGTAACGTGGACGGGTTGCAAACAAGGCCAGCACCTCTGACAATTTGGGGATTGTCTTCTGTTCCCAACTGCTTCTCCCGAAAGGACTTCACCGTGCCAAACCAGTCCGAGTCATTCCGAACAGAATCTGACAGCATGGGAGAAGTCCGAGTTCCCTCAGACCGTTACTGGGGTGCTCAAACTGAACGTTCGCGTGACAACTTCAAAATTGGTGTTGAACGCTTCCAATGGGGGCGTGCTGTGAAACGTGCCCTTGGCATTCTGAAAAAATCAGCCGCTCTGGCAAATGGTGAACTTGGGCAGCTACCAGAAGAAAAAGTGGATCTCATCGTGCAGGCATCCAATGAAGTTATTAATGGCACGCTTGATAATCATTTCCCACTTGTTGTATTCCAAACTGGTAGCGGCACACAATCCAACATGAATGCAAATGAGGTTATCTCAAATCGAGCGATAGAGATCGCTGGTGGAGATATGGGGTCAAAAAAACCGATTCACCCCAATGATGATGTGAATCGTGGACAATCTTCAAATGACACGTTCCCAACGGCAATGCATATTGCGGCCGTAGACGTTATTCATAGCCGTCTGATCCCAGCTGTTCAGTTACTACGAGATGTATTCGCTGATCTTGAACAGCGTTACGGTACGATTGTAAAGATTGGACGAACTCATCTACAGGACGCAACTCCAATCACACTGGGTCAGGAGATCTCGAGTTGGCGCACTCAACTGGATGAAAGAATTTTGGGACTAGAACGTGCTTTACCGGGCCTCTACGAACTGGCAATCGGTGGAACTGCCGTTGGAACAGGTCTCAACGCCCACCCCAATTTCGGTGAAAAGGCCGCGGCTTTTATCTCGAGGGAAACCGAGCACCCCTTCGTCTCAGCATCAAATAAATTTGCAGCTCTTGCTGCCCATGACGCACTTGTAGAAGTGAGTGCAGCTGAACGTGGGCTTGCAATGGCTCTTCTGAAAATTGCCAACGACATCCGGTGGTTAGCAAGCGGCCCACGCTGCGGCATTGGTGAAATTGCTATACCCGAGAATGAACCTGGAAGCTCAATTATGCCTGGAAAAGTCAATCCGACTCAATGCGAAGCATTGACTATGGTATGTGCTCAAGTTTTTGGTAACGATGCAACCGTAGCCTTTGCTGGGAGCCAAGGAAACTTTCAACTGAATGTCTACAAGCCAGTGATGATTCATAATGTATTGGAAAGCGCGGATCTACTTGCAGATGGCTGCGACTCAATGCGTGTTCATTGCGCAACTGGAATAACACCGAATCTAGATCGCATAGAACAACACCTCAACGATTCGCTTATGCTTGTAACAGCACTCAATACACACATCGGGTATGAAAACTCTGCGAAGATTGCAAAAAAAGCTCACGCTGATGGAACAAGCCTGAAAGAAGCAGCGGTTGCACTTGGTCTTGTTACTCCGGAGCAATATGACGAGTGGGTTGTACCAGTTGAAATGACACGCCCACTTTCAGTTTGATCATTTAACGGTTTTGTTCTCATCCCGCTCGAAAAGTCAAAACTGTGTACCCCAATCTCACTGCTGGGAAGGCAACCGCTCCACTGATTCATCGTGAACTATCTGAACACGTAACTCTCCTCGACACTCTCGAAGCCGGCCTGGTAAATTATTGATCTTTAGAAAGAGTGGGCCGCTGTGACCCGCCATAATATTTATTTCGGCACCTTCGCCAATTAATTCAAAGTGAGATTGAGGCCCTTTGTTGACCCATTGAGCTGCAAGAAGCCGCCCCAGCGGCTTGCCACGATACCAGTCAAACGAGATGCCATCGGCTGTACTTCCCAACTCCAACTGACCATCTCCACCTTGAATGGTGCCGACTGAGCAGAACCCTGTAGCCTGAAGTTGGTAACGTTGGCCGGCCTCTAGACGCCAACCCGGATTCTGCCAGCCACGATTAGCAGCCACAGAACGTGTGAGCCACTTATCTGCAACGGGGCCTCCTTCAGACCAATCGATAACCATACAGTCCGTGTCATATCCGTAATCCAGTTCAGAAATAAAGGCATTAAAGTCACGGCTTCCCACACTTGGGTTCCAACCCGCATGCGTAGTTAAACGGTGTGTCATTCGCTCGTCGAATGGGCCTTGCTCCATAGCAACAAACGCCTTTTGGTACCGCGGATGCGTTGCCAGGAAAGCTACCGCCGACCACGCTAGTGCGTAGGAATTAATTGTGCCATGACGTGTCGGACGAAGCTTAAATACATCTTGGATTCCCACTGCTTGACCTGTATTGCAAAGGCGACGAATTGTCTCAATACGACCAAGCTGTTCGACTTCATTCGGTGAGGATGGTATCGGAGTGTGCTCAAATACCTTTTCTTCTTTCACCAGCCGATGTGTTGCCAACCACTCTGCTATGCCTTCGGTATACCATGTAGGTGCACTCATTTTTAGTAAGGTCGCCGTAAATGCATGAACACCTTCGTGCAACATAAGATGACGTCGATATGCTGGATTTGACTGATCAACAAACCAAAACCGGTAGTGATCACAATACCCATTTGTGAAATCAGGAATTGTATCGGGCAGCAAGCCGGCCTCTCGAAATCGCTCTCGATCAACAATCAAACAAGCACAGACCTTCCAGTCTGAAACAACTGATAATGGAACGCTGTAGTGGTCTGCCCAGACATTAACAGCCTCATCAAAGACTTCTGGCAATTCTTCCATATCATCACCAGCACGACGAGGACGATCTGTAATCAAAACCAGATGATCACTCTCAAAAACTTGTAAACCTACAAGTCGCGATCGATAAATAAGATTCTTCCAGTCGAAATTTACAGGATGAGTATATAACTTCGCATGATCCGCTTTTTGTTCACCTGCCAGAACATGCACTGGGAGAAACAGAAGAATAAGAAACACGAGGACGGCGGCTTGCTGCATCAGGCAGCGTTTCATTGGAGAGCATGTCCGAGACGATTTTCGGCGACCTATAAGCGAAAGAGCTCCTTCCAACTGGAAATGCTCCCAGAATCTTCCGGCGTGCAAGAACCACCTCCAAGCGGGAGAAATAGGGGGACTGTTGAAGGGAAATAATACGTTAATTTTCATAAAGGGGGCAGAATTAAAAGGATTTTCCGGCTCGAGCAGCTGTGTTTTGCCGAAAAACAGAAGAAGCGGTGCGTGTCTCTGCGATTGTTCCCAATGCCTTTACCCAACAGCTGCAGTGGATCATGATAAAAAACATTTCGAAAAACACATCTGCAATTTTAGTAGCCGGTCGTTGTCGCGACTGGTTTATTTATTTTTGTTGTTCACTGATTAGTACCACAGCTTGCGCTCAGCAGGTCATTCTCGTACCGGGAACAGCCCACGTCCCAGTAAATCGCATCCAAGCGCCTGGATATATTCCACCACCACCAATGGTCCGTCGACCTTGGTGGTTTACCGTCCAGACAGTTTCTGGTCCTGGAGCTGTCATGCCGGTGCCGCGAGTAACACATTACCGCCCCCAAGTCTTCCGGTTTCCAGCCCAAGCGTCGGTCCTTGCTGGTAAACCAATCACTCCACCAACGAGTACCTTTCCTTCACAATGGGCTTCAGCTCCGCCGATAACACCATCAGCCCCAGTGGCTCAAAAACCTGAATTGGCGCCGCCATCTTCCTGGGCTCCAAGCGTTGGTTTGCCACCTCCACAAACAAGGCAAGAACCACAACATTCGCTGCCGCCCCCAGTACCACCGAAACAAGTATCCCCTTCTTTGGCAACACAACCACCACCTTCAGGCAATTGGGCGACAATTGCGATTAATGCGAGCGAACCTCAGCCCAATGCTTTGGCAGTCACAATTCCAGCTGAACCGGGCAGTCTTCTGGCGTCACAGCCTCAACAAAATGTCCCTCAGAAGGTTACAGCATCCGCACAACCTGTGAGCATCCCTCAACCACCAGCAGCCACACCCACTGCCTCAGTTTCTTGGTGGCGATGCATTGGCGTCACAGATGGTGATACGTTCACCTGCCTTGATACGGCTGGGAAGCAACAAAAAGTCCGTGTTTCTGAAATTGATGCGCCTGAACTTGGTCAACCGTATGGACGTGACGCACGAGACACACTTGCAGAATTAGTATTTGGCAAATCACTTGCTGTTGTCCCGATTCGCAGTACTGCAGACGGACTCGTGATTTGTAAAGTCTCTGTGGACGGGAAAGATCTAGGAAGTGAGATGGTGGTTGCGGGTGCAGCATGGACTGAACCGCAATCAGAGAGTTCACTTACCAAGGACCAGCAAGATGCCAAAAATGGCAAACGAGGCCTCTGGTCAGAGGCTTCGCCGACACCACCATGGGAATTCCGAAAAGCGACTGTGGCACCCTGGCAGCAAGCTGCATAGGTTCATTCGTGCTCACTTGTAATTAACGGCTGGCCATCTTCTGCGATATCAACGTGGAGCACCATGGGGTTACAGCAAATTGGACAATCTTCAACATAGTCTTGGTGAAGCCCTTCAGTTACGTCGATTGGCACGACTATCTCTTCACCGCATGAATCACAGATATAGTGTGCCTCTACCTCTGCAGGTTGCATATCGTGCCTGTTCGCGTTCAAACGTAAACGACTCACTTGCAAATGCTCGTCTATCTTGTATTTCATGTCTCTACTCCTCAAGAAGACATTCTAAAAATACGGAAACAGTAAATCTCCGCTTCTAATAATACTCACTGCCATTTGAAAGCGTAGGCTATCCAACAAATAAAAATCAGACAGAGGCAGAAAACAGAAAACTCAATCAACCAACACAAATATTGGCTGCACGAGATCGACCCAAGAATCAAGGTGAATCCTTAGAAGGACATTGTCCGCTCTATTACCCAAAATGGCAGCGTGTCTGTCCAGTCGGAATTTGGATTGAGTGCACGAGTTCGGACACTCCGTCTAGAGACACTTATGCTAACACGAAAACAGTTTCAATAATCCGTTGCATGTCTAGGCTGCAGATATCGCTACCGTTTTTCTACACTCACTAAATGAGAGAAGACATATTAGAGTTGTTACAAAACAAACGCATTTTCTAGTTGCGACAACGATTTTGGCAAAGAAAGAGCGGGCGACCGGGTTCGAACCGGCGACAACCAGCTTGGGAAGCTAGTGCTCTACCAACTGAGCTACGCCCGCAAAAATCACCTAAAAACTTTCCAGCCTGTAACTTACATCAAAACAAGGAGTAATTTCATAGGTACAATATGAAATGGGTAACAGGCTCGCTTCTTTGTACAAGACTGCTTCGACCGTTCTCATCTACTTGTAATCCAAACAGGAATCAGCGATGGCAGATAAATCAGACCACGTAGAGAACAGGAACACTTCGCTACCACGAGATGAAAGTCTGAAGGCAGGAGCACATCAGAGTGAATCGATCATGACCGATCTATCCCAGCAACCCAAGAAGCCGCACTTCCGCGTTCTAGGAATGGCGTTACTTGCAGGCATCATCATTGCGTGTGCAGGAGTTGCATTGCTACCTCAGTGGCTTGTCTCCGCAAGTGGCATCCGTCAACTCATCGTCCGATCAGTACCGAATTTACGAGGCGATGTTTTTGTCGGCGCAGCATCAATCGGCTGGTATACACCACTGAGAATACAAGACATTGAATTTCGTTCTGCTCGTAGCGGACCGACACCGATACGGATTGGCAGCATCGAGGGCACACAAGGATTGCTGGAAATCATTAGAAACGGTGGTCGGCTTGGACTTATAACGGTTAATGACACCGAGCTCCATCTTGCTTATGACGAAAACCATATTTCAAATTTTCAAGAAACTATTGGTATAGAGCCCCAAACAAGCCAACTGAGCAACCAATCAGAGAACTCAACACCACCCCCACAGCAACCTTCGGGCCAGACAGACGAGCGTGTTCGTATTGCTGTCAGAGACGCACGTGTACGAATCGATGGCCCATGGACAAGCACGCCGTGGGAAAGTGAATCGATTGAGGTTGAAGCGGTTCTGAACCAGTACACCGACGGCACGAAGGAGTGGACCTTAACTCCCGTTACGCTCCTTAATCATGCTCAACTCAATCCTTCGGTTGCTGCAGGGGCTCTAGCCTACGCTGCACCTATTCTTGCAAACACCACTCGTGCAAGTGGTGAATTTTCCCTCGTCATTGACGAAGCTCGATGGATCGCTGGGGAAGAAAAAATGGCGACTATCGACGGAAATCTTACACTGCATGCGGTCGACATTGGCCCCGGGCCCATGGTTGCAAAAATCATTGCAGCATTGCCAGGACAACTCCCTGTACCACCCACCGTACGGATAGCAGAGTCATCGAAAGTACACTTCCGAAAATCAGACCGCCGCATCCTCCATGAGGGCTTGGCTTTTGGGATACCCCTCAAAACATCCGGTAATCGACTCGATATTACATCCGAAGGATCCGTTGGTATCGACGACCGTTCAATCAATCTTACACTCTCCCTACCAATACCTGACTCTTTGCCGACAGACAGACCACTGTTTGCCGCCCTCGCAGGAAAAACGATCAAGGCCTCCGTCGAAGGAACTCTTGATGATCCCAAGCTTCAATTGGACGCCTCATTGAAACAGACCGCGGCAGATGTCGCGGCAGATTTTATTCGAGAATTACGGAATAAAAAAAACCAGACACCACCAGACGAAAGCACTGAAAAAAGCAGTGGTGCTCCAGAACAGCGACCGTCATCATCAGCCAGCAATTCAAGCATGAAAAACCCCAAAAGCCAGAAGCCTTCAGAAGAAAAAGTGGGGAACGCGAAGAAACTGGATCAACTCAAAGGTCTGCTGCCTACCGACATTTCTGATGACCCGACCACCGATGCGGTTATCGACGCCGTGGGAGGAATTCTCGACGAGGTTGCAAAGAGGCGGGCAGAACGCGAGCAGATGAAGAGCAAAGAGGCTACAGACACTCCTGACCAAGATCGACCAGCACGACGTTTTCTAAAAAAACTTTTGGATGCTGGTAATAATGAGGCGTCCGACGACGCGGTGAAAAAATCTCAATAGACACCACGTGTCGGTCTGCAATCAATGCAATAAAAAACCGGATCCTGCATAACGCAGGATCCGGCAATTCAGCGATGAACCTCAGGGCAGATTCATACATGTTTTATAAAACCAATATTAGGTTTTAGCTGGAGCTGCAGGGGCTTCCTTTTTCTTATTCTTCTTGGCCTTCTTAGGAGCTGCTTCTGTTGGAGCAGCTTCTTCAACGATAACAGAACCACCACCACAGTTACCGTCTGCACATCCGCTTGTGCAATCTGAGCATTCGTATGATTCACAAGAATCACAAGAATCACAAGAAGCGGCTTGCTCACCGTGGCAACGATTACGACGACGGTGAAGAAGACCATGACTACGACCATGACAACGACGACCGTGGCAACCATGACGGAAACCGGCAACGGCACTGGTGTCGACGCTGATCAGAGCAAAGGCGATCAACGCGATGAACGCCGCAAATGAAATTCCCAGAAAACGCTTCATTTCTTTCTCCGAAACAAGTTAATTGGTGCGGGATTGCACCTTATTTTGCCGTCAACACACAAATCCGACCCGGGACGGCGACCGGAGCAGAGCAACCAAAAACAAAACTCATTATTGGAAGCTCGTCGGAACAACCCGCGGCACCCCCCTGCAGGTGTTGCAGGTCGGCCGATACTTCCATCAATCAAGTTTGACAAAAAGGCTAGCAGTCAAAATAAGACTGTCAAGCAACATAGGGGGTTTGGGGGGGTTTTGAGCCATGGGTGGGAGGCTGGTATGCCTTCTTGGCAATGCCAAAGCACCGCATCGACGTAACAAAACAGTCAAATTTGCGGTGAAAAGTAAAGCTGTCACCGCCCTGCAATCCCAAATCCCTTACAAAGAGGGGCCGGGCGTCTTCAGCACCCAGTTCGAAAGAAACGCGTCAGAACGCGGAGAGACTCGGGAAAGGTCCTGTCGACGTCTTCTGCACTACTCGACAACTGTCCCGGAATCACCAGACGCCGTGCGAGTTGCTGGTGCCTGCTCCTGCATCGCCAGTTTGGCCCTTCGTGTAATCTCCTCGGCTACTAGCCGCTGTTTTGCGAGCATATCTTCAGGGTCTTCGAAATCGAGCAGCAGAGGTGGCATGTCTGGGAAAATCCTCATGGCCATACCAACAACCCGCCAGCCCTCAGGATCAAGCCGGCACACCCAGATTACATTATCCGTGGTCGTAAAACCTTCTGCATCTGTATCTGTCCATGTCGTTGCCACGTGGACAACATCATCAGTTCCTCCAACGGTTTCACAATCACCCACTCGGTAGGTAGCTGTATCCTTCACTGGAGGAGCAACTGAAAGGCCTAACTCCTGTGTTTTTGCCCGTGCAACCTCTGTCAGCATAGCCATGGCAGATCGTTCATCCCCACGTTTTATTGCCTCCAGAAATGTCGTAACTGCAACTTTTGCAGGTTCGATATTCGCGACTACTGAAGGCTCTGCACCTCCTGCGGAGCACCCTGACTGACTTGTCAAAGCAAGCATGCAGCATCCGGCAATAAACGAAATCAGCCAAAGTGAAACAGCTTTTCGCAATTGCTGCTTACACACATCTC
>Ga0315331_10003452_pt1 | contig 11962 bp, 8 predicted proteins | sample M160m34915metaG_FD_203456 | JGI IMG/M metagenome (GOLD analysis project Ga0315331, IMG submission 203456) | Ammonia-oxidizing marine archaeal communities from Monterey Bay, California, United States - M1 60m 34915 | ecosystem: Environmental > Aquatic > Marine > Intertidal zone | place: USA...
GCAACACTGGCGAGTGTGGGTGTTCCGCCGAATTGCGGCGTGATGGCAACTGCAATCGACGCCCAATCAGAGGAATCATATCGTCCACTTCAGCAGTCAGCAGGCCGGCGGCGTGCAGTTCCTGCTGAGCGACGGCTCCGTTCAGTGTCTCAGCGAAAACATCGACTACGGTCTGTTTCGTAACCTTGGCAAGCGATCGGACGGGAATGTTATTGGCGAATTCCAGGCCGAAATGGGATCGGGGGACGGACAACACAGTGACAGGCTTCATTATCCCTGCCGCTGTGCGTCCGATCAGGCAGACAGCCCCAAAATGCTGAAATCGACGTCGCAGTGCAAGGCGCGAACCCTGTGTTCTTCACGTTCGGAACCCGTTGCGCGGTGCAGTATCGGATTCGAAGAAACCGCAGGTTCACCTGCGCGATCTCAGCACTGCATTCCGCCGCTTGGAACATCAGAACGGAAACCCCGGCATGACCGGCAGTATGGGGTCAAATGGCTGCAACTGGTCCGATGGGGGCACCTGCACCTGTGCAGTTCGACGTAAATTTTCATCTGCGGTTAGTTTTTTGGGTTTCCACAAACATTTCGAAGAGGTTCGGCGTAACCCCGTTATGCGGCGAAGGTCCCGTGTTTCGCTGCATATCCGGTTATTTGACGGCCTGACCAGTTTACCGGAAACCACCACTCCATCTCAAAAAGCTGACTTTTTCTTACTTGATGCGTCGTGCCGGCCCGCCGACCACTTTGTGTTGCCAAAACCATCCCGGATTCGCTGACGATGAATGAAACCATGCAGACTAAGGACAACGTGATTGAAATCAGAAACCTGTCGAAGGTCTACCGCGATTTCTGGGGCAGAAAGAAAGTCCAGGCCGTCAAGAGTCTGAGCCTTGATGTTAAACAAGGTGAAGTGTTCGGCTTGTTGGGTCCGAATGGTTCCGGCAAGACGACTACCATCAAGATGCTGTTAGGCCTGCTGTTTCCGACGTCCGGTGAAATCAAGATCCTGGGCAAGAAGGCCTCAGACGTGGCAAAGAACGAACGCATTGGGTACCTGCCCGAAGAATCATATCTCTATCGCTTCCTGAACGCGGATGAGACGATGGATTTCTACGGGCGACTGTTCGACATCTCAGCCGCTGAACGTGTACAGAGGTCAGATGAACTGATCAAGATGGTCGGACTCGACCCTGCTCGTCGCCGACAATTGAAAGAGTACTCCAAGGGTATGACCCGCCGCATCGGACTGGCACAGGCTTTGATCAACAACCCTGACCTTGTGATTCTGGACGAACCAACCAGCGGCCTCGATCCCATCGGTACGCGGGAAATGAAAGATTTAATCCTGAAGCTGAAGGACGAGGGAAAAACCGTTGTGCTGTGCAGTCACCAGCTGGCGGATGTGCAGGACGTCAGCGATCGCATTGCTGTATTGTTTCAGGGCGAACTGAAGGTCCTGGGAGAAGTTGATCAGTTGCTGGAGCTGCGTGAAGAGACCGAAATCCGAACCGGGAATCTCAATGACCAGGCCATCGCGGAAGTTCGGCAGGTGCTTGAAAAGCACGGCATGCAGGACAGCCTGATTCAAAAGCCGCGGGCGGACCTGGAGGAGTTGTTCCTGAAAACGGTTCGCGAAAGCAGCGAGCGACCCGGGCGAAGATTTACAGCAGAAGAAATGGCGGCAACTCAGCCCGCCGCAGCTGAATCTGCTGATTCATAACAGACCTCATCTTCCCTGTTTTCGCTTTCTGACCTCAACATTTGCGGACTCAATCATGGATTTCGATCCACCAACATACAATATCGCCTTCGGTGTAACCAGCTGGCTGAAACTGGTGGGAATCATCGGCGTCGTCGCAGTGGCCATCGGCGCGCTCGCCTCATTTTCCCGTAATGGTGCAAATGGCAGCCGCGCATTTCGAGCGGGATTCACCAGCTTCCTGAAGGACCTGCTTGCGGTATCGCCGCGCCGCGTGATCGCACTGGCCCGCCTGACGTTGACGGAAGCGATGCGGCGGAAGGCACTTTTAGTTTTCGTTGTATTCGCCATCATGTTGATGTTCGGCGGTTGGTTTCTTACGAACAGCAACGACCGAGAGGACCTGCAGGTCAGCGTCCACATTACGTTTATGCTGACAACAATTTCGTGGCTTATCCTGCCAGTGGTCATGTTCTTAAGCTGCTGGGGTCTGCCGGAAGATATTCGCGTTCGTTCACTGCATACCGTTGTGACAAAACCGGTTCGTCGAGTTGAAGTCGTGATGGGACGAATCCTGGGATTCTCCACGCTGTCTACTGCAATCCTGCTGTTAATGGGTGCTGTTGGGTACGTCTGGATTCAACGTCAGGTGTCGCCTTCCAGCAACCCAAACGCTCCGGGGCAGCTGACTTGCCGTGTACCAGCATACGGCAATCTGTTTTTTCTTGATCTGTACGGCCTGCCCAAGAACGCGGGAATCAATGTTGGTGATCCCTGGCTGTATCGGTCCTTTGTTGAGGGAAATACCCGCTCCAGAGCTGTGTGGATATTTCGTGATGTGACACCGGACCGCATGGGCGACCAACTGAATCTGGAATCACGATTCGAGGCTTTTCGTACAGTCAAAGGTTCGGATGCCACGATTAACGAAGGAATTGAGGCGCAGTACACGCTGGTTCGTAACATGCGTGAAGAGGCATTTTCGCCGTTCGGGGTGGGCGCAAGTTTCCGACCGGCTGCAGAAGCCATGCGCAACGGCAGCTTTCAGAATGCCGCTGATCTGCTTAGTGATGCGGCGGATCGACTGGAATCATCGCAAAGCGACTTTCCGGAGGTTGACTGCCATCAGGTGTCAATCGCCTGCATCCAGGCTGAATACGTGCTGACAGAGCTGGGCGATGACTTCAAAGACGTTGTTGATGCATTTGTGCTGTTTGGCCAGCTGGCACGTGAAATCGAATCCGATAACGATGCGTCCTACAAAGATTTATCAACCGCCTGCGAAGCACTGGCCGGCGTGCTGCGGAAACGCGACCAGGATCTAATGGAGTCCATGCCGCGTATTGAAGTTCCTCTGGAACCATTCCGTGTCGCGGAATATCACGAAGGTGAAAACGTAACTGCCTACCCGCGGAAATTGTCCTACGCTGCAGACTATGAGGCCACGGCTCGTTTTCTTGCAACAGTGACTGCAGAATGGAACGAGCAGAAGAAGCTGGTCGAAGGTACGGAACTGTCATCGAGTCTGGCGGATGACCTTGCCGAATCCGCCGGAATTTCTTATGAAAACGCCGAGCTCTTCGTTGAAGTATTGCAGGAACAGATTGATGCAGACGGTCTGGTGATTGCTGATGGCAAACTGAAGATCACTGATGATTCTCGCTGGCTGCAGTACTTCATGAAACTGGTCAGGGAAGAGAAGCTGATTTCTCGCGACCCGGAAGGGTGGGTTCTGGAAGCAGATGTGTTCGACGACCTCGCCTCTAACGGCATGCTTCGAGTTGACGTCGCCTGCCTGAACCAGCAAATGTTTCTGGGCATGGCCAGGCCCGACCTGTTTATTCGCCTGAAGGACAATTCATTCCTGCAGGGATACAGCAAGGCCTTGCTGAATATCGGGTTAATGCTGTCCCTGGTAATCGTGCTGGGTGTAACTGCCAGCTGCGTCGTGAAGGGGCCCGTATCATTCTTCTTCACCCTTGCTGTTTTCGTCATTGGACAGTTCTTCCATGAACTGATGCTCCGCATTGTGGGTGGAGCCGAAGAAGGAGGAGGACTTGTCGAATCGGCCATGCTGATTTATCAGCACAGAAATCCAAGTACGGGGATGGATGCCAGCGAACGCACTCAACAGGTGGTGAAGACACTGGACACCGGAGTCGTCGGTATTCTTGATGTCGCGAGTAACATCATTCCTGACTTCAGCATCTTCAGTGACTCAGCGGCTTACATCGAAAACGGATTCGACGTCCCGTGGAACTCGTCCGTGCTGCCGGCTATTCTGACATTTTTCGGGTTCCTTGTACCGTGTATCATTATTGGCGCGGCATGTCTTAAGTTTCGTGAGTTGGAATCGAAATGAACAACCTTACATCAAGACAACGAAAGCTGGTATACGCCGGCTGTATTGTCCTTCTGCTGATTCCAATCGTCTATCTTGGAGCGCCAACGTCGGAAGATGTTCTGCCTGGCACCAGGGCGGCGGTATCAGGGGGTCTGCTTGCTCAGATGCGAGTCGAACACGACCTTGGCGAAAGCACTCTTGGAGAAATTGATCCGTCGAGCGCGGCCATGAACCTCGTTCTGCTGGGACTAAGAGGACCGGCGGCCGGGATCCTGCACCTGCAGGCAGTGGAGTACCAGGAAAAAAAGAACTGGGGAAAACTGAAAGCCACCGTGGATTCCATCATCAGACTGCAGCCTCACTATGTTGAAATCTGGAGGTTTCAGGGATGGAATCTGGCCTTCAATGTATCACGCGAATGGGACAAGGTGGCAGACCGGTTCTATTGGGTGAAGGAAGGCATCAAGTTTCTGCAGCTGGGCACCACCCGAAATCAGACAACCACAATTCTGTTCCATAATGTCGGTGACTTTATGGGCCGCAAGTTCGGCAACTCTGATGAGAAAAAGTTTTTCCGCAAGTTCTTTATTAACGACCCGGACAACGAACGATTCCCTGATGGTTCTTCTGACCCGGAACTCAACCCACAGGGCAAGGATAACTACCTGGTCGCCAAGGACTGGTTTGACATTTCCAACGACAAGGATGCAAATGGGTATCCGGTCAAGGGGATGACACATGTGTTCTTTCGGCAGGCGCCGTCAAGGGCGCTGTTCGATCATGTCGCAGCCAAGCAGAATGACTATGCCGCCGACATGAAGGAAAAGGGTGAGGGCGAAGACCGACGGCAACTGCCAGAAGAAGATCGCAAGAAACTGGAAGACGAAGACCGACGCATCTGGGAAGAACAGAATCGAGGCGGCTGGGACGATGCTTACGCTGAATGGACCGACGTGTACGGCAACGAAATTTTCCTGGGCCTTAACGATGTCAAATACAAGCTGAATTGCTCGTCTGAAGAACTGGCAGCACTGGCCAAGGAAAACGGCGTCACACTCGCCACTCAGCGCCGCGTGTGGGAGCAGAACGTCAAGATGGTCAATTATCGCTTCTGGCAGAACCTTGCCGACTGCGAACGCGATGAGGCGACCGTTTCGGCACACAGAGCCATCGCAGACGGCAAAGTGGCCTATTCAAGAGGCGAAATTTCTGACGCCGAGGACAAAGATGGAAAGCTGCAGCCGTCTCATGCGGAACAACGGTTCATTGACGGGCTGAATGAGATGGAGACGGTTCTCGAAAAGCACCCGAGCCTTGCGGTGCACGACACCTATATCGATGAAATCCTGCTGGCCGCTCATTATTGGAAAACGATCCAGCAGTATAACGACAGACAGCCACCTGAAAGTTTTCCTTTAATGCATTTCATTCTCCGTCATGCATCTCGCCAGCCTGACATTGAGAGAACATTCATACTGGAAAACCGCAGCAGTTTTTAGCGTCGATGATGTTTCGTCGTTTACCGTCACCAACGGAATGATCGTTCGTCGCGAGCCAGGTGTTCAGCGACTGCACCTAAGTACGACCAGTCGGAGTTACTGTCTTGTTTGCGGGCCCAATATTTTCCCGAGAAGCCCTCACGACTCCACGCCGACTGAGCCACTACCTGTCGCGGTCCGGCTATGTCGCGTGCCTGCTGGTGCTGATGTATACCATTCGACAGGCGACGATCGGGTTCCAGGACACGAAATTTTCGGGGGACTTCGCCTCCTTCAGCAGTCTCGTCTTCAGCGTTTTTGCGTTGCTGCAACTGACCCTGGGTATGTTTTTTGCGACTCTGTTTACGGCCGCCAACATCGCTCAGGAAAAGGATCGTCGCACACTGATACTGCTGCTGATGACCGATATGCGCAGTCGTGAACTGGCTCTTGGAAAACTTCTGGCGAGTCTCCTGATCGTCGGCGTGCTGCTGGCGGCGTCAGTACCCGTTTTCTGTGCGTTGCAACTGCTCGGCGGCGTCAGCTGGTCACAGATTCTGTGGGCGGAGGCCATTATTGCAGCGACAACTCTGGCCAGCGGATCGTGGGGCTGCATGGTCGCCTACTGGCGCGAAAAAACTTTCCAGACGCTGGCGATCAGTGTACTGGGTGTGGTCCTGTTTGTGGCATCCGTCGAAGGCGCCGTCGCCGTTGTCGGCAGCGATTCAACCGCCGGAATCTGGCTGGGGCAATTTTCTCCGTACAGATCATTATTCAGTGTCCTGAATCCGCTGAATGGTCTCTCGCACGGCGTCGTTCAAGTCTCTGCTTTCGAATCAGTCTCTCTACTGATCGGCCTGGCTGCTGCTCTGAATCTGTACACCATCATCCGACTGCGTGTCTGGAATCCTTCTCAACAGCTGAGACAAAGCGTTCTTGAAGATGAGCCGAGCCCTGCGGCTGACAGTGTCGCAACAGTCGTATCCGCGGGTACAGAGCGCAAACATCACCGGTCGGTCTGGAACAACCCTGTCACCTGGAAGGAAATCGCCACGAGGGGTTACGGCCGAAAAATTTTTGTCATCAAACTGGCCTACGTTCTGCTGGCGGCGTTGATCGGGTATTCGGTCATGACCTCGCAGACAGACGGCGCAGCGCTTGTTCTTGGAATGATGTCGCCAGCGGCAGCCGCGTTCCTGGCCATTGGCGTGATCAGTTTGCTGCTGATCAATGCTCAGGCTGTGACATCCATTTCCACAGAACGCGACGACAACACACTGGATATTCTGCTGGCAACAGATCTGCATGCCAGCGAATTCATGACCGGTAAGATTCTTGGCGCACTATGGAATACTCGCGAAATGATCGCTTTGCCCGTGCTATTAATGGCGGGAACGATGATGAACGGCATCTCGCAGCAGCTGACGCTCGAGAATCTGATCTACCTTGTGGTGGCGTATTTCTGTCTCTGCCTGTTCGCCATTATGCTCGGTCTGCATTCCGGTCTGACCTACGACAATTCCCGCGCGGCCATCGGAAACAGCCTGGGGACGATGTTCTTTCTGTTTATCGGAATCTTCGTCTTCATGCTGCTGCTGGTGGAAGCACGGTCGTCGTTCGCTATTCAGATGCAGAGTTTCATCGTGTTCATCGGACTGGGCAGCATCGGGCTGTACAGTTCCCTGACGCATAAGAACCCCTCCAGTGCCTTAACAATGGCTGCTGTGATGTTGCCCTTCCTCACCTTCTACGCCATCACCGACTTTCTGCTGGGTGGCACTCTGGGAGTCTGCTTCTGGGTCTGCGTGGCCTACGGATTTGCAACCATCGCGATGCTTGTCCCGTCCGTCAGCGACTTCGACGTCGCTCTGGGACGAACCACCAACGACGCCGGCTGAGGCTGGCTGACGGTGCATGCTTTCTCTTTAGCCGGCGGCGCCGCCTGATACGCATGCTCATCGGCTGCTGCACCTTAGAAGGTGGATTCTACGTGCATTCTGCTCACTTGAGAGGTGCATCTGCGTACCGTACCCGGTCGTTTCTGTGCGTTAAACGGCCTGACCCCCGTCCGCGGCCGTAGCAGCCAATCCGGTCTTTCACGAAAAGCGATGATACGTTGCTGACTGAACAACTGAAGTCCTGTCTGCATAAAGCTTTTCCTCGCAAACACAGACGAAGAATATCTCGCCGATCCCGGACGCGGCTGACGGAATCGGCGACAGAGTTCCTGGAATTCCGACTCATGCTGGTCGCCGCCAGTGCACTGGCCGGAGATGTCGATGGTGACGACGAATTTGATGCCAGTGACTCGTTCCTGATTCATCCGACAAAGCTGGCGGGAACAGGCACGCAACTCGAACAGTCCAAAGGGGCGTCTCCGCGCACGACTGCAGATATCCGTATGAACATCGATGACTGACGGGCCCTTACGGATGGTGCCGTAATCCAACTCAGATCCGGCTCAAAATATTTCACTGACAACACGGCCGCCGCCGCTGGTGGCCGGTAGTTCGATGAGCTGTGGGGACGAACCACACTGCAGTATCGCCTCCAGTGTGCTGTCAGCAGAGTGTCAAACAGCTCCACGTTAGGCAACCTCGTCACCCAGTTTTCCGTTCCATAACGACCGTAGGACATTGCCACCTCGGTGACCCGACGAACCAGACGCGGTTCGTCTTCCGGAACATAAGTCTGACGAAGCTGAGTAGAACGAGACTGACCAAGTCTCCGACACGCACGACGTTCTGGTACCCGATCATGCCCCAGAGCGTCACGCACATGCTCCACAATACGAAGACGCTTAAAAGAGTTCAGGACTTTCCCGACGCGGCCTCCCACAGAATCGCCCTGTCCAGTTCCACCTCGCCACCAGTTTCTTCAATCGAGCGTTTTCTTTTTCCAGCTCCTTCGGACACTTTGCCTGATCCGTTTGGATCCCGCCTTATCTTTTCCGCCAGCGGTAATAAATATTGGCCGACACGCCGGTCCGCCGACACGCTGTCGCAACTTCCATCCTCTGCGAAAGCAGGATTTCCACTTCCCGAAGCTTCCGGATCATCTCTTCTGCCTTAAGTCTCTTGCGTGTCGTCTGATGCCTCCTTCTTCTGTGACCAAACCCTCTGTTTACCACCCAATGGCTGGTTGCGGTTAGTGAGGGCAGGTCACCTTTGGTTTTCGCCCTGAGCATCAACACGAATCCGGGCCTTGCTTCGCAGGTTCAGTCCGGCCCACGGCCACCCGTCGCCGTTCTTATTCCGCCTCGGGAAGTGTAAATATCTGATTGCAGCGTTTGCACTTAATCTGTTGCCCTGGGATTTCCGGGGCAACATCAACCTTCGATTCACCCAGAATAGCCGTCACGTCGTACTTGGAATTGCACGACGGACACACAGCGACCGTCTTGTCTCCACGGAGTCTGATTTCTCCCATCGGAACGTCGGACACGACAGCTGTCGTGTCGGATGACTGTGACGCCGCAGAGGTCGCCGGGCTGACATGAGCCGCCGATGGCGATTGGCGAGTCAGCAGATCAATCGGGACCGGAATAACAATGGTTGTCTTATCATTGCTGACATCGCTTAATGTCTGCAGAACTCGCAACGTCATGGCGCCCGGTGATCTGGCCAGCGACTCCGCCGCATCGGCAAATATGCTAGCGACATACTTGTCAGATTCTGCCTTAATCTTGATCGCGCTGGCCTCCTTGCGTGCTTCCGTTTCACGCATCATTGCACGCTGCAGCCCTTCGTCCATTCGAGCATCCGTTAATCGAATATCAACGTCCGTAAGGCCCCAGCTTGAGGCGGTTCGTGAAACGATGGCCTCAATTTCTTCCGCTATTCTCAATTTTGCGCCGCGAACCTCCTCAATGGTCTTACTGCCGAGCACGTCGGCAATCGTCGTCAGTGCAAGCTGCTGAATGCTGTACCGATAATCGTTCACTTCAAGAAGAGCTCGGTCCGGTGCTTTGACTCGAAAATTAAGATTACCGGAAATGATGACAGAAATGTTTCCACTAAGCACAATCTGTTGTTCAGGCAGGTCAGTTGTCTGAAGGCTACTTTTGGTCTTCGTGACCTTGTGAATAATCGGAATATTGAACCCCAACCCCGGCTTCACTACACCGCTAAATCGTCCCAGAGTTAAACGGACACCGACTTCATCCTGCCGAAGTACGAACAAACCAAAGACCGTAATCACCCCCTGCCCTGCCATGATGCCTCCTCGTAAAGTGTGACTCAGTTGTGTGCAATGCTGTATCATCCGCATTACGACGTATTTCGCAAAGGCACCAACGTATGGAATCCAGACTGCGGATGACTCGAAATGTCAAATAACATAAACTTACCGGCAACCAACAGTCTGTCAGATGTCAGATGTAGGTCGCGGGCCGGAATTCACCCAGCCGTGTCTCGTGTCAGACCAGGCCGGCAACCTGCAGCGCCAGGGCGTATATCTGCTGCGTGTCCAGCACGCGCTCATTGGCGTCAAACAGACTGGCCACGGCTTTGCGATGGACTTTCATCTTAGTCCCGCCGACACCGATCGCACCGTAACAGATCACACCATGTTTTTCCGCGGCCTTGTCGGTGACACCGATGTCCGTGATGCCGACAGGTGGCACTGCATTTAAGTCAATGGCAACTGACAGGCCGTCCAGCGCCGCCAGTGATCCTTCCGGCAGAAAACATACGCCAGCGGCTCCGGCAGCGACGACAAGCTGTTTGCCGGAACACAGACTTTGAAATTCATCGGCCGTGGCAGCGCCAGCCGGAGTCAACGTTCCCGCGTCAGTTCTTGCTCGGATCGCATCACAGGCGGCGGACGCTCGATCTTCGGACCGTGACACAAGGGTGACGTCGCTGCCCTCGGTTGCCAGTAACTGAGCCACTCGCTGACCGACCGGACCCGTGCCACCCAGGACCAATGCGGATGTATCATCATGATTCAGGTGTTTCTTCGCGGCTACGACCGCCGCCGCAGCAGTGGTATTGCAGCCGTTGGAATCCATCATCACCGATACCTTCATCGGTCCGAAGAACGTCGACCCGATCGTTCTCATCAGTGTTTCGCCGTCAGACACATTGCTGCCACCAACAAAGATGGCCGTGTTCTTCAGATCCGCCGGACCACGAGTAAAGATGGCCCCATGCACCAGACTCGTTACGTTGTCCGGTGAAATGCCGCCGTAGCTGAACAGTTCGTCGACTCCGGCGTCGACTGCCACAATGCGGTCAAAAGTGCTGGGGACAGTGTCACTGTCAAACTGAATCAGAATCTTCTTCATCGGTGTCACTTGGTTAAGAGCGTTCTTGGTTGCTTCGTCGTGCCTGCAGGGCACGACGGTAGTCAGCAAAGACATGTTCGGACATCAGTGTTGCTTCGGCTGCCAGTTCGTCGATGCGGTTGCGGAAGATCGCAAAGGCACTCAGTGACGGTACTGCGACGCCAAGTCCCAGGAGGGTGGTAATCAGAGCTCGATAGATGCCTGGAGCAAGTTCAGAGACCTGCGGATTCGCCTTCTGTTCGAATTCCAGAAACGCCTGAATCATGCCCCAGACGGTTCCCATCAGTCCCAGCATCGGTGCGATGGTGGCGATCACGGACAGGTATTCAATGCGTCGAAACAACCGTGCTGACTGTTCGACGGCAGCATCTTCCATCGCTTTTTCAATGGCGTTGTAGCTGCCTCCGGTTTCGTCCAGTCCCGCGTGCAGTACTCGGCTTAAGAATCCGGGATGCTGCTGGCATAGCTGCTTCGCTTCGTCAATCTTTCCTTCGGCCAGACAACGGTGCACTTCTTCGGCCAGTCCCGGTGGGATCAGCGTCGAGTGGCGAATGTTCATCACATGATCCGCAATCAGCGCCACCATTACCAGGCTGAGCAGAACGATCAGGTATCCGACAGCACCGCCAGCACGCAGCATGTCGTTGAGACTCAGACCATTGTCGGCCGGTTGCTGAACGACGACGTTGGCCGGCACATCCGACTGAAATGCGACTGCGAATGGAGCGTTGAGCAGGACAATGCCGAGTGCCGAAAGAACGACGAACGTCAGCCAGCGTGCTGTCGTCGTCTTCAGTTCAGACATCAGTCTACCGGAATTCTGCATACGGCCTTTCCCATCGAACAACGCGGACGCGCTGGATCTTCATCGGTCCCCAGTGACCGGTCACCACGAGGTTGTCCGAGTCATTTGCCGCGGAATGGTAGTAAAACGTACGGTGCGCGCGAATCGGTGGTTCGGCATCGTGAGCCCATTCGGGTACAATTCATGTCGGCCTGCGTCTTAAACCACACCGGCTAACGCCTTGAGCGGCCTATCTTCCGGGGCTGGTCAGAAAATCTGACAGAACTGTACTTTGTTTCGTTAAACGGCTGACGATAATTACTCGTAAGAACGTTTAGCAGGACAGGGACGTTCCTGTGCAGACATC
>Ga0315331_10003454_pt1 | contig 11961 bp, 6 predicted proteins | sample M160m34915metaG_FD_203456 | JGI IMG/M metagenome (GOLD analysis project Ga0315331, IMG submission 203456) | Ammonia-oxidizing marine archaeal communities from Monterey Bay, California, United States - M1 60m 34915 | ecosystem: Environmental > Aquatic > Marine > Intertidal zone | place: USA...
CTGAACGAAAAACGGCTGCACGATTACAAGCTGGTCATGATCGGCGAAAAAATGACAGACGCGGCCAGCGCACATTCGGGCAGACAACAATAGCGCCTCACCACGGCTTTTTTCTTCGCCTCCACGGTCATCGTTTCGCACAGACGCAAAGAAGTCACTAGGATGGGCGCGCGTTCGTGACCGGCTGCGCACGGAACGCGCGTCTAAAACACTATTCTTTCTGCACAGAACACAGGGCGACGACTACCGTGAACAAAACTATCCTCGTGCTGCACATTTGCAGCTTGCTGTCCGTCGGCGCTGCATCAGCCGCAGAAAAACCCAACATTGTGTTTTTCTTTATCGACGATCTTGGCTGGGCAGACCTGTCGTATCAGGGATCTGAATTCTATGAGTCGCCCAACATCGACGGGCTGGCCGAAAGCGGGATGGTATTTACCGATGCTTACGCCTGCGCACCGAATTGTGCCCCCAGCCGAGCCTGTCTGCTGAGCGGCAGATACACGCCTCGCCACGGCATTTACACAGTTGGTGATCCCAAACGCGGAAACCACCAGTCGCGCAAACTTGAACCCGCTGAAAATAGAACAGTACTGGATGACGCATTTGTGACGTGGGCTGAAGTCCTGGACAAGAACGGATACGCACTGGCCAGCATGGGGAAATGGCATCTGGGCAGCGACCCCACGACTCAGGGCTTTGATGTAAATATTGCCGGCAGGGAATGGGGCAGCCCCAGTGGTGGCGGATATCACAGTCCGTACAAATACCCAAACCTTGTTCAGCAGGAGAAAGGCGAGTATCTCACAGATCGTTTGACTGACGAGGCCGTCAGCTTCATTGACGATAATAAGGACCAGCCGTTCTTTCTGTATCTGACTCACTACGCCGTGCACACACCGATTCAGGCGAAGGAAGAAGTAACAGCCAAATATCAGGCGAAAGAGCCCGGCGAACATCAGAGAAACGCCAGGTATGCAGCCATGATCGAAAGCGTCGATGACAGCGTCGGGCGAGTGCTGGCGAAGGTCGAAGAACTCGGCCTGACAGACAACACCGTAGTTGTGTTCTTTTCAGACAATGGAGGGCACATGGGGGCGACGTCAAATCATCCGCTGCGAGGCGCGAAGGGCATGCTTTACGAAGGCGGCATTCGGGAACCCTTCATCGTCCGATGGCCCGGTGTCACAAAGGCGGGCAGTCGCTGCAGCGAACCGGTTATTGGTGTCGACCTGTATCCCACATTCACGGAAATCACGAATTCAAGAATGACAGAAGGGTATGAACTCGACGGTCTCAGCATCGTCCCGCTGCTGAAGGATGCGTCCGCGTCGCTGAGCAGGGATGCACTCTACTGGCACTTTCCCTGTTATCTGCAGGGAACCGGAGATCCCCATGGCGGTCCGTTCCGCACAACACCGGCCGGAGCCATTCGGATGGGCGACTGGAAGCTGATTGAATGGTTCGAATCCGGTCGACTGGAACTCTACAACCTCACAGAGGATCTGGGCGAAGGTAACAACCTGAGCGATTCCCACCCGGAAAAGCGCACAGAGCTGCACACTTTGATGAAGCAGTGGCGGGCTGATACAGAAGCGCCCGTACCGACGACACCCAATCCACAGTACAACAGGAGGGGACAGAAGCAGCAAAAGGGCCGCCGCCCCCGAAAGCAATAGTTTCCCTCGGATCTGTCTCCGGGCTGCGGCCGTCAGCCGAGTATCTCCTCAGGCCGCACCTTCCTGCGCGGCCGGACGACCTGACCTGTGGCGAAATCTGGCACGCAGAGATTCCCAGTCAATGACCAGGGTTCCACCTGTACCTTCGTGCTGTTTGGACCATGTTGCCAGCAGATCAAGACACGCGTGGTCAATGTATGTCAGCTGAGCAAAATCGACGTGCAGTTCTGATCCGTCGGGGACAACTTCCAGCGCCTCTGCCAGATACGGAAGCCGTATGAACGTCGCCGCCCCAACCAGTTTCAGTGACGCCTTCTTGCCGTCCGGGTCCACCTCAAGCGACGTTCGCAGCCGGGAAAACCGATGCAGCAGTTTCGCCGCTGAAAGAGCAACCCCGGTCAGGACACCCGTCAACAGGTCCGCACAGACAATCGTGGACAGCGTAACCGCGTAGATGATGACCTCTCCCCTGCCGTAACTTCTCAGCTCGCGAATGGCTCGTACGTTGATCAGCTTGTAACCGGTATACACCAGCATCGCCGCCAGCGCTGCAGTTGGAATCATCCGCAGAAGAAAGGCCAGCAGGGACACAAACACGAGCAGCCATAACCCATGCAGAATTGTTGACAAACGAGTTCTGCCTCCTGCCTCAACATTCGCAGAACTTCGCACGATCACTCCAGTCATCGGCAGTGCGCCAACCGCACCGCAGATCATGTTGCCCACACCCTGGGCAGTCAGTTCCCGGTCATAGTTAGTGCGCGTCTCAGTCTGCATCTGGTCGACCGCCGTGGCACACAACAGCGTTTCGGCACTGGCCACCACCGCCAGCACAGCCCCCGCCTGAATGACAACACCCCAGGAAACAGACCGCAGAACGGAAAAGGACGGAAAGTGAACCTCACTCCATAAGTTGTCCGGCACTTCCACATAAAGCACGGGCAGTTTAAGTATTGTGGTAGCAACAGTCGCGACCACAATAGCCACCAAAGGTGCGGGTACCAGTTTCAGCTGCGCAGGCACCACAACTTTCCACAGCACTAAGATCAGAATCGTCAGCAGGCCCACTTTAGCGGCCCAGTCATGACTCTTCAGCGCACTGAGAACAGTCTCCAGATGGTGCTGAGCCTCTGCCTGCGAAGTTCTCACGCGGACTGCGTCCGCCTGCTGCAGATCGTTCAGCGCGATCCGTACGTGAGCAAGTGACTGATTCGCAACCTGTCTGAGCAGGGCAGGATCCCGAACCGTTTCAGATACACCGGAAACCTGCAGTCGCTCCACAAGCCCAGCAAGGTCTTCAGACAGGCTCTGCTGCGTTTCGATCAGAGGAGCAATACTCGAGCGGTCCGGCGAATGAGCGTCAACAGGCTGATCCGTTCCGTCGCGTCCGACATCTTCGCGTTCTGTAAGAATCTGTTCTGCCACCAACTCACGAATCTGTACCTGCTGCTCGTGCACCGCACCGAACTGCTGCAACAGTTCTCTTCGCGCAGTTCGATCCTGAACATTTCCCAGCTCCGGCATCGGCAGTCCTTTGCGAATCGCATCGGGAATCGACAAAAGATTGCGGATTCCGCTGCCCTTGGGAGCGTCATCCACCATGACGTGAAACTGACTGGACAGAATCAGCACGCCAATGCCTGCCAGCATACCGTGAATAACAGCAGGCGAAACGGCACGAAACCAGCGACCATATCCCATGAGACCTGCGAGCACCTGAAGGCCGCCCCCGATCAGGACGGCGATACCCAATACCTCCAATCCATGATTCTGCACAAGGTCATAGACAATTACCGTCAGTCCGGCCGCAGGACCACTGACCTGCAGTGGAGCGCCGGCGAAGCTGCCCACGACCAGACCACCAACAATGCCCGTAATCAGTCCGGCTGCCACCGGAACACCTGATGCAATGGCAATGCCCATGCACAGTGGAAGAGCAACAAGGAAAACTACGATCGATGCCAGAAAATCCTGCCTTGGCGAAGCCAACAGCCCCGAGGGCACCGCCGTCGAGGTTTTCGTTTCCTGAGTACGCGTATCACGATTCATGATTGCACCTCCTGGTCAACAGGTCGTGACCCGCGAGACGTCGGTGAATCAGAAAACTCAGTTCGCTCAACGGGAACAAACTGACGTTCACCCGAGTGGTAGCCGAAAACTTCTCCGGTCTCAAACCTGTACACCCAGCCATGAAGATCCAAAACGTTCCTCCGCAGCGCCGCGGCAACGGCTGGATGAGTTCGGAGGTGATCAAGTTGAACCAATACGTTTTCTTCGACGGCCGCGTCCAGGCGATCCACGGGACTGTCGACATGCAAATTGTTCTCATCAACAATTCGACACGTCGATTCAGAGTGCCTCAGCCATGCACGAACTGCCGGCAGCTTCGTCAGCTGTGACGGGTCCAGCAGGCCTGCCATCGCGCCACAATGAGAGTGCCCGCAGACAATGATGTTGTGTACTCCAAGCACCTCTACAGCGTACTCAATGGTGGCAGCCTCACCACCATCAACAGCTCCGTAAGGAGGAACGATGTTGCCGGCGTTACGCAGGACAAACAGTTCTCCCGGATCAGTCTGCGTCAGCAACGACGGATCAATACGTGAGTCCGCACACGTAATGAACAACGCCAGCGGCTGTTGTCCGCCTGCAAGTGCTTCAAACAGATGCTTTTTTGAACTGAAAACAACACGTTGAAACTGATGAACGCCTTCAACGAGTTTCTGCATAAGGAGACCTCCCGAGGGTGAGCGGACGTAACACGTATTTACGCGCAGCACCGTGTTGAGTAAACAAAGTAGTAAGCAGGCGGCACAGAACTCTGTGCGCGGATCAGACGATTGCGATCCCGATACGGGAAAGGCAATGGCGCGGGAAAGGCAATGGATTGGCGTCGGTGAAAACGTGTTCCCGGACGCACCTTCAGCGCAACGGCTGCATGGCTCTCCACGACGGCTGCGCATGGGCAGCTTCCAGGGTACAATCGCGCACAGTGTGCTGCTTAGACGACCAGCGGGGCGAGCAGACCGTTGGAAAGCTGGTGACCAGCCTTCAATCCCGGTCGACAGCCATACGAAACGACCTGACAGCCCCGGCAATCAGGCCGGAGACTTCGACTGGCACGATCTCGCCGTTGCTTCAGACGGCGACGAGCGGAATCGGAAACGACCAGTTCTTCCCCGGCATGTTCTCCGTCCTCTTCGATCGGACATTCGGCCTCAGCGGAACCCGCTTGTGCCTGCATTGCAAGCTGAGGGAGGGGCAGACACGTGAAAGCGCAAATGCACACCGTCACAGACATGAGTCGTGAAAGATACGCATCCGTTGTCGGTCGCAAGTCGAATGTCACCAGGGCATCTCATTTCGGAACACAAACCGTTGTGCCAACATCATTATTTACGACTAACCGCCTTTGGATAGTCGACTGAATCTGGCAATACTTCCAATTTCGTTCGAAACCAGTCCATCGATCGCAGAGGTTTTCTGTGCTTTTTCGCTGTTCATGGCTGTTCCTGGCTTCCGCTGCCGATTCAGCACCAATTCGTCGGGTTCAGCCTGTCGAAGCTCAATCTGCCGTTCCGGATCAAAGACCGGATTCTCCTGCGGATCCTGACGTTGATCCGGACGTTGATCCGGAATGACGATCGGTTGAAACGTGAAACCGATGATCAAGAAAGCCAGCGTCGCCCAACCGACAAAGTATCGACTCCGCCCGATCGGAACGGAATCGTCGGCGGTCGGCGGATGACGTGGTCCGGTGAGTGTCAGCAGGATCAGCAAGAGGACATACGAATACATTTCCAGCTGAATCATGGCAATAACAGCCGTCAGAATCAGTCCCCAGGCAATCCAGTGAGCCCTGCGACCAATAAGCGTGTACATAATATGCCCACCGTCCAGCTGACCAATGGGCAACAGATTCATAGCCGTAATGAAGATTCCAACCCAGCCGGCAGTCGCATAGCCGTTCCAGTGAAAAACCATGCCCGGTGTGGCCGGACCATGTATCGCCTCGATAATCCAGCGTACGATAAACGGTTGACCAAACTCAAATTCAGCTTGGGCAGACGCCGGCACGTATCCCGAGATCGATACGCCAAACAGTAAAACCGGGATCGTAACAACCAACCCGGCGATGGGTCCTGTCACCGCAATATCGAACATCATTTTTCGATTAGCAGCTCCTCGTCCCTGCAGAATAACGGCTCCCATGGTCCCCAGCGGAGGCAGTGGCAGCGGTATGAAGTACGGAAACGACGCGGGGACTCGATAACGCACGGCCTGCAGATAATGTCCCATTTCGTGACACAGCAGAATCAGCATCAACGGACAGCTGTAGGTGCAGCCCAGACGTATGGCCTCCAAGAATCGGTCGCCAATGGTCAACGTCTGGCCGGGATCATTCGGCCAGATTCGGGCCAGATGCGTCAGGATCTGCACCCGTGCTTCATCGGAAAAAAAACCCGGCATAATATCCAGCGGCCAGTAGTCTGCGCCCACCAGCGTAGTGCTCAGAAACGTCAGAACAAAAAGAATGAGCGACATGCGCAGACGTCGGCGTTTGCGGCGATGCCAGGACTCCCAGGCCAGGCGAGCGTCGATCTGCCCGTCCAATCGCTGAATCGCCTCTTCTTCCCGCGTCAGCGCTGCAGTATCGCCGACAGGCCGGAGCTCCGACTCGTTTGAGGAATTGAGGTCACGCGAATCGTCAGAGTATTCGGTTGTGGAATCCTGGCTGGAATCAGACATGTGAGATAGTGTGGAGCGAGCGGCCAGCGGATGTTGTTGACGATTTCCACGCGATGGGCATAGATTTCGGGACCGAGTGGTTTTCCATAACGATGGCGCCGGCAGACTGTGAGTCAATCGGTTTCCCGAAATAACCTGCGGACGACGCGTCGGTAGAAACAGATTATCATCTAGTTTTCGAGGACGTTTCCTGCGCTGGTTCTTCTTCGGTGGCGGGCAATATGGATTTTGTCTTCACACGCACACGCAATTGCCGCAACGTTTCAACATGAGCCTCAGCTTCTGCATTCAGCGGATTATCTTCAAGATACAGACGCCAGTACGGGGCGAAATACTTGTCAACATCCGATTGCGCCATCTGGGCCAGCACCGAAATATCGACGATCCTGTTGCCGGACAGGAACGTCCAACGCAGTCTGCTTAAGGCCTTCAACGGCGTAACATCCACAACCTGATTATTACGCAGATCCAGACTTCCGAGCTGTGGCAGAGTTGCCAGTTCCTTAATATCAGCTACCTGGTTCTTCGCCAGGTAAAGAGAATGCAGTCGCTTCAGCCCGTTAAGTGCGGTGATGTTCTTGATCTGGTTGCCGGTAAGATAAAGGGAAGACAGTGTCTTCATGCTGCCCACCGAATCAATTTCAGAAATCTGATTGCTTTCCAGATTCAGGTACTGGAGTTTTTCGAGCGTTGCCAGAGGAGCCACGCTGCCGATCTTGTTGTGCGAAAGATCAAGAGACTGAAGGTCGACGCATGTGGCCAATGCAGCAAGGCTGCTGATCTCATTCTTCGAAAGGTTGACTTCAGCCAGTTTCGTACAGTGCTCCAGTCCGGTGAGATCCTTAATACCGTGCCCCTGTCCATTAAGAAAATAAATTTTCTGCAGATCGGCGACTTCCAGAGTGTCCTTTTCAACAGCCTTCCGCTTCAAAATTTCACGCAGCAGAGCATCCAGAGCTTTATCCGGAACCGTGACTGTGACCGGATCTGCTGTTGGTGACAGGTGCGCAAACGAAACAGATACGGTTGCAGCATAAAACAGCAGTAATGTCAGAAATCGCATGATGCACGTGTTCTTGATGTTGTCTATGAGGCTGACGGTCGAATTGAGAACGTCATTAATCGATGCCTCATGATACCAGTGAAATGCCCCGGACGGAATTGTTCTGTCTAGTCATGGTGTACGTCGACCGTGGACTAAGTCGCCGCAGCATAACGGGCCGCCTGGTCCGGTCGCTGCGGCGGGCTCAACTGAAACCCCAATAGCCCGAAAGACTCAAGTCAGAAAATCCGCAGTATTACACCTGCACAGCGGATGCAGCTCTAATACTGCGTCCGGATTCCTGCACAGCGACTGGTAGTGCCGTCAGATTCACGTAAATCGATTTACAATCAGGTGTTGTGGAGCGGAGTACTGCGAAAATCGGACTTCGGCATGAGATTTGAATTGGCGATTTGTCATCTCACATCCTCATCGCACAACGGAGGACGCACACGATGTCACACACACACCTTAATTCACTGGAGTCGCCGCAATCCCCTGCCAGCGGCGACCACGCGCGACCACCGACCCTGCCTGAACAGCCAGCCGCTCAATCGTTCCCGGAACAATTTCTGAGCAGCTTCTTCCAGGAAAAAAACATCAAGTGGATGCTGGTTGTCGGAGCGGCGATTGTCTTTGGTTCATCGTTGATGCTGGTAACCAAGAACTGGCCGAGCTGGACGTCGGAACTCAAGTATCTGACGATTCTGGGATATACAGTGACAACATTCCTGGTCGCGGAGGTGTGTCGGTGGCGGCTAAATCTGACAGCCACCTACAAAGTGCTGCACCTGCTGACACTTCTGCTGTTACCCATCAGTTTTTACTCGCTGACTTGGTTGTCCTCGGGCACCGCAGCAATGTCAGCACTATTGGTATGTGCCACCGTCTTCCTGTGGCAGGCCAGCAGTCGCATTCTGGATCACCTCCTGCGAGGTCGTCAGACCACATTTCTGATCAGCTTCCAGTTGCTGTGCATAGCCGGCGCACTTCCGCACGTTTCCACACCGATGGCCGCTTTTGCCTTCATGATGCTTTGCTGGGCTGTATTCACGGCAGGTGTGGTGAAAGTGAATCGACACACATTCTGGCTGGCGGAAGAGCATCAGATGCCGCGCGTCTTCGGCTTTCTGCCGATCGCCATACTAGGACTGCAATTCCTAATACTGATCGGAACGAAAGCAATTACATCCATTCCGGCACAGTGGACCGGAATGGGCTGCGTAATGGTCTCCGCAACGGTACTGATGACAGCGCGCACGGTTGCGGACGTATTCAGGCAGAGAACGGGCAACCTGGTACGACCGCTGCCCTGGCACATTGTCGTGCCAATGTTTTGTGGGCTTGTGCTGACAGCCCTTGGCCTGGTGATCTCATTCAGTGGATTCTCCTATGTTGGTGCCACCACCTATGCCGTCATCCCGACGGCGGCTGTTTCTGCGAGCCTGATGTGGACAGCAGCGCGTGACACGAAGCACTCGGGCTTTGTATGGGCAAGTCTTCTGTGTGCTCTGATCGCCTACCAGTGTGCCCCGACCCTGTTCGCAAATATCGTACAGCAGCTAAAAGCGGGGGCCGCCAGTGCGATCAGCGAAGAGCGGCTTCCTCTGGCATTCTACGGTCTCACGTACCTGCCGTTGCTGGCCGCAGTCGCGACTGGCAGCCGCTGGTTTGATCGCCGCAGCGAGTTTGCTTTAAGCCGACCGATGAAGCATTTCGTGTCGGTCATTTCCGGCCTTTTGTTCTGTGCGGCGTTCACCCACCCGAAAGCACTGTTCCTGGTTTCGCTTATTAACGTCGCGTCGTTCATCGGTTATGCCATCCTGTTTGTTGACCGTCGCTATGTTGTTCCGGCAATTAGCGCTTTGATGCTCGCGACAGGTTCGGCGATACCAGCACTGAACGGCATGGGAATCACAAGCATTTCCTCCGACTACGGCTTCGTATTGCTGTCGGGGCTGGCGGTCGCACTGACGTTAACAAAACTGCTGGACGATCTGTTGAACAGAATCCCAGTCGCCCCCGGCAGTCTTGTACGCCACCGCAACATGCTCACCGGCAAGCTCACAAAACACTCCGCCCTGCTGCAACGACGGGATGGCAGCGACCGTGGACTCTGTCAGTTGGCCGGATGCATTTTAGCAACAGCGCTGTCAGGTCAGTGGCTGGGGCAGGCGATCTATCAATTCTGGACACCTCTGAGCGATGCGCAACTGCTGCAGTACGGCATGCTGATGACAGCCTTCGCATTGTATACGATCAGAAACCCTCACTACCTGAGCGGCTTGAGCATTTGGCTGATGCTGGGCTTTGCCGCGGCACGGACAGCTGCAGGACTGAATGTTACTTTCGACGTCCTGATCGCAGGCGCCTCGTTCGCAACAGTGGGGCTTTCTGTCGCTGGATACCTGCTGCTGAAGTACGGTGGCCTGATGGAAGGACTCAATTCCTTTTCAGAGTTGCGACAACGACTGGGCATTAAGACGACGGAGAACCTGCCCGCCACAGAAGAAGTAAGAAACTCTCGCGGCTGGACACGGCAGGCACAGGCCTTCGTTGTGCCTTTGTGTGATTTGAGCCTTGTGGTTCTGTCGTGTCTGGCCACATTTATTCATCTGCCGTTCCTGGTACTGATCCACTTCGGGACGGCATCATCCCTGCTGACCTTCGATAGTGCTCTCATCATGACGGCAACAAGCATTACCGTGCTGTGGCTGGCTGCTGCAACTGTCGCTCTGAAGAGCCGTTCTGCAGGATTCGCAACCACAGTCGCACTGCCCCTGTGGGCCTCTGCCGCGGGTATCTGGAGTGGTATGCCGATCACGGTCGAATGGATGCCTGTGCTGTGGACGATCGTGCTGGCAACAATCTATGTCGCCGTCAATGCGTACCGGCAGGGAAACGCTTTGCCATCAAATGCGGCTGGCTCTTCGATCAACAGCATACAAACGTCAGTCGAGTCTGTGCCGTCATCTCACTCAGTTCCCGTGTACAGCGTCATCAGCAGGGTCAGTGAGAGCCTGCTGCAGGCCATCCTGATTCTCGGATGTTTGACGTTCGCGTTGCCACTGCGGCTGGCAGCCTTTCTGATTCTGACAACGTTTTTCTTTGTCGATCGACGAAGGCTGGATACTTCTCGCGTCAGCTTCCTGGCGGTAGCGACGAATATTCACGTGCTGCTGGTTGCATCCGCTCTGAGCGGATGCAACGGACTTATTGTGAGCATTCTGAATTCTGCGACACCAGCGGGAGCAATGGCACTGGTGTTTCTGACCACTGCGATCAGCGTTGCTTTGTTTGACAGTGAACGCAAATGGTTGGACCCGATCGTGGCCAGAACGTGGACAGGCCTGCTGCGAGCGGGCCTGATAGTCATGGTGGCAGTGGCAATGTTCAGTGGAATCTACTCATTCACAGAGCTGACCATCATGGTTGCCGGATTCGTAGTGATCATCTGGGCAGAGTTCCGCCAGGCGATTCAGAAACGCAAAGAGGCCCACGTATGGAGCAGCATTGGTGTGTGTGGCGCAGCGATGATCTTCCTGTTCAGCCAGGACCTGGTTCAACTGGGTACGGGCGTCATTCAGGTTGTGTTGCTTGCGATCGCAGTTATGGGACTGGTGATCGCGAAACTTACAGACACCTATGTAAATCTCGCAATCGCAAAACGCCCCATGAACGCGATTGGCCAGACATTGCCCACTGTCGTGGCGCTGATGACGATTGTCTGTGAGTTGACCGGAACGACCGGCACCGACACGGCCCCAAACGCACTTTCACTCATGATGGCTGCGGGAATCTACTTCCAGCAGGCCATGTTGACGCATAAACGCCGATTCGCCGTCATGGCCGCGACCATCATGAACGCCGACCTGATGCTGTTGTGGCGATCTCTGGATCTGACAGCCCCGGAATTCTACCTGGTCCCCGTCGGCCTGTCGGTACTGGGCCTGGTTGAGATGCTGAAGAAGGAACTTCCCACAAATTCACACGACCCTCTGCGATACATCGGAGCACTGACCATTCTTGTATCACCCATGTTCGAAGTCCTGGGTGGCAGTTGGGCTCATATGCTGTCACTGATGGTGCTTAGTGTTGTTGTGATTCTGCTGTCAATCGGACTGCGTCTGCGAGCACTCGTCTATGCGGGATCTGCATTTCTGGCAGCAGATCTAGTCGCGATGGTGGTGCGAACGACGGTCAGTCATCCCGGTCTGTTGTGGGTTTGTGGAATTGCACTGGGTGGTGGGGTTATCGCTCTGGCTGCCTTCTGCGAAAACCATCGTGAAAAACTACTGGCTCGAATTCGACTCGTTTCTGCCGAACTGGCAACCTGGGGCTGACGTCCCCGTTCAACACTTTTCCTGAGAGGAACACATCATGAAATGGCTCACACAGTTCAGTCTTGTAATGCGCTCCAGCCTGACGTCATTAAAGGACAAAATTGAAGATCCGGAACGCATGCTGCATCAGTTGATCATTGACATGGAA
>Ga0315331_10003455_pt1 | contig 11957 bp, 9 predicted proteins | sample M160m34915metaG_FD_203456 | JGI IMG/M metagenome (GOLD analysis project Ga0315331, IMG submission 203456) | Ammonia-oxidizing marine archaeal communities from Monterey Bay, California, United States - M1 60m 34915 | ecosystem: Environmental > Aquatic > Marine > Intertidal zone | place: USA...
CTGAAACTTTCAGCCTTAGCCAGGAAGAGTTGGAAACCCGACTTGCCGAGCAGCTTTTTACCCCCTGCAGCAAGTATGAAAAATCCCGTATCGGTTGGGTCAGCCCATTAGACGCTGCCTACGCGGCCGAAGGGACAGAAGAAGCGCCCATGCTGACCCACGTTATTGGCGACTACATCATGGTGTGTGCACAAAAGCAGGATCGCCTGCTGCCAGCCTCAGTGGTGCGTCAGGAGACAGAAGAGAAAGTCGCTGAAATTCAACAGCGCCAGGCACGTAAAATTTTTCGCAAGGAGAAGCGCCAGATACAGGATGACGTCTACGCCACGCTATTGCCCCGAGCCTTCACCAAGAATCAGCCGACGTATGCTTTTATTTCTGTAAAGGACAAGCTGCTGGTAGTCGATAGCGCCCGTGCACCAAGGGCCGAGGAAGTCGTTAATCTGCTGCGGGACAGCCTGACTTCATTCCCGGTCGGCCTGCCATCTACCTGCACCGCGCCCGCCGATGTCATGACCCGGTGGCTGCGAGAAAAAAAACTCAGCGCTAACTTTAGCCTGCTCGAGGACGTGGTTTTACACAATCCCCTGGACAGCAGCAACGTAGTGCGCTGCGCCAGTCAGGATCTCACCGGCGATGAAATTGCCGCCCACCTTGAGGCGGGTAAACAGGTCAAGAGCCTGGGCGTGAGTTGGAATAATATGATCCATTGTGTCATCAACGATGATCTCTCCATCAAGCGCCTGCAGTTTGAAGCCGTCGAGGAAGACAATGTCGGTGCGGATGAGGTCACGCCTGCCCAGAAGTTCGATCAGGACTTCGCCTTGATGACTCTGGAGTTGAGCGGCCTCTTTAAATCCCTGTTTTCAGCCTTCGGCGGCCTGGGCGACCCTAAGCCGTTTAGCGGGAAAAACAAGGACGAAGAATAAAGACAGGCTTAGTCCTATTGCTGTGACGAGTCGAGCAGTTTCTCGCAGCCGGTGCCCGCGAGCACATCATCCACCGCAGCCTTTGCATTCGCAGCCAAAGCTTTGTATTCCTGCTGTATCCAATGCACACAGTGGGCGTGATACTTAAACGTGGCGTGCTGCCAGGGTTTGCCTGCCACTGTGGTTTGCACTTGCGCCTCTCCTGCCAAGGCCGCCGCGTGATTCGCCAACATGACCGGCACATAGGTGCGGCCCATTTCTTTCAATAATCCTTCGAGGGCTGCGCCTGCGTTATCCAAATCCCGCCAATGTGAGTCTGCAAGCTCAAGGCCGGAAAGATCATCCATCGCCGAAACCCAGGCGTAAACACGGGGCGCGTGTTCCAGCGTCATAGCCACTGCAGTGGGGTCGAACTGGGCGAGTTGGGTCAGTTGGCCATAGATTGCAAAATCTGAGGCCCCGGGACGTTCCCCCATGGCGTAGGGCGCTGTCTGTAAAAGTGCGTTAAAGCTTTCAAGAAAGCGACGATAGCTTTCCTCAATGACCGGTGCGGTGGTGTCATTTGAACCCACCACATAAAGCCTGTCCTCCTGACGCTTGCGGAAAGCCGCAGTTTTCGCCGCGATCTCCTCATCGCTCGCCGTGATTCCACCCCAGTAGGGCAAAACCTCAGACGCCATCTTGGCATCCGCTTCGTAGTGCCAACGAATGTGAAACATCGGCCGCGTTAGCCACTCATCCCCGTAGTCTTCGATCAGGTAGTCCAAAAACCGCAGCGCTGAGTCGGCAGGAATGACTGAACGTCCGACATACTCAGATTCGAGGCGCCTAATAATAAACGTGGTATCTACCGTCGCCTTCAGCTCGCCGTTTTCATCTTCAAGGTAAACTACAGGAAGCAGGTCCACCTTGGGTTTTGGGAGACCCGCGGGTTGGCCAAGGCCATGTTGAATGAACCTGTAGGGAATATGCCGGTAGCGCAGAAGGCTAAGCATCTTTCGCGTATAGGGTGAACCGGGTACACCTTTAATCTGAAGCATGTATGCTTCCTTTAGAGACGGCTTTATTTGAAATCAGATAGCATATTCTGTTAACACAACTCCCGAATTGCAAATAGAAAGCAAGCGTCTCGCAAATATAGAACCGAGATTTCTATTCACTTTACTGACTATTTCTGGAAAATAGCCAGTCTCTGGCTCCCACTCATTATAATCAGCGGTAATCGAATGACTCGTCTCCTACTAATCACAGCTCTCGCTTCGCTGCTTTGTTATTGCACTTCGAATACCGGGCAGTCTCCCGCGGCCGATTATCTTCCTGAAGGCATTCTTGCCGCCACCCTGCCGGAGATTGCTGACGCCTTGCAAAATGGAGATATCAGCGCTGAAGCACTGGTTGAATCCTATTTGGCGCGTATTCAGCAGGTAGATGAATACGGTCCAGCGCTGCAGAGTGTACTTACCATAAACCCTGACATCATCGCTCAGGCGCGTGCCCTAGATTCAAAGCGTGCAGCAGGTGAAGCGCTGGGCCCACTGCATGGCGTGCCCATCCTTTTGAAAGACAATATCGAGAGCCTGGACAATATGCCAACGACCGCCGGCTCACTAGCCTTGCAGGATAACTTCACTAAGCGGGATTCACCGCTGGTAGCGGGGCTGCGCACAGCCGGTGCGCTAATTCTGGGCAAGACTAATCTCAGCCAGTGGGCCAACTTCCGCTCCTCTGACTCTATGAGCGGCTGGTCAGCCCTCGGCGGTCAGGTCCGTAACCCGCACATGCTAGACCGTAATCCCTGCGGCTCCAGTTCTGGCTCGGGTGCCGCCATGGCGGCCTCACTGGCTGCAGGAACCGTTGGCACGGAAACCAATGGTTCGGTGATCTGCCCCTCCAATGCCAATGGCATTGTCGGCTTCAAGCCGACGGTAGGATTGGTTCCCCAGCAATACATCGTACCGATCTCCTCGTCACAGGATACTGCTGGCCCCATGACCAAGAGCGTGCGCGGCGCAGCCATGATGTTAAATGCCATGGCCAGTGGACCAATGCAGACTGACTATACAGCCGGTCTCACTGAAGACGCACTGCGTGGTGTAAGGATTGGCGTATTACGATATGCGGCTGGCAGCAATTTCGATATCGTTAATCTGTTTGACTTGGCACTAAAAGAAATAGAAGCTGCCGGCGCAGTGCTGATCGAGATTGAAGACGCGCCTCCACGTCCAGACAATTTTGGCAGGGACGCCTCCGCCGTCCTGAATTATGAATTCAAGGCCGCACTTAATGACTACCTCGCGTCAACACCTCGTTCAGTAACGACACGCACCTTAAGCGACGTTATCGCCTTCAACCAAGAGCATGCCGATTTTGAACTTGCGCTGTTTGGTCAGGATATCTTTGAGGAATCGAATGCGCTTGGCGATCTCAGTGAAGCTGCATATACCTCAGCCAGAGATAACGTTCAGGCAGCAACCCGCGCCGGCGGGATCGATAAGTTGCTGAAGGGATATGATGTCGAGGTATTAGTGGCACCGTCCGGCGCTATCACACCAAGGGTGGATCCCATTAATGGCGACGTCTGGCCCTCTTTTCCCGGCGCTGGCGGCATGGCCGCGATTGCGGGGTATCCTCATCTCACCGTGCCCATGGGGACCGTTCACAGATTGCCGGTAGGAGTCTCTTTCATTGGTGGCGCAAACCAGGATGACAGGATTCTCGGCTTTGGCTATGCCTATGAAAGCCGCAGTCAACTGCGCGCCGAGCCGCAGTATCTGCCGGACGCCGAGGCGCTGGCGAAAATTGAAAGCGCCATGAACAAGTAGCCGCAATCGAGTATGATCTGATCTGCTTTCGCACCACTCGCGGTTTGCGCGAGTCGGAATCGAACTAATAACAGTACCAAACCTTATTCGAGCCCAACCATCATGAAACGAATTAGCCAATTTACAGTCTTTATCCTCTCCACCCTTGTCGTCCTCCAAACCCAGGCCGATACCTGGCCGCAGCAAGAGGCAGGCGCCGAATCAGCTGGGTTCAGCGCCGAGGGCATTGAAGCCCTGGATGATGCCATGCGCGAAATCGTCGCCAACCAGGATGTGGCTGGTATGGTATGGCTATTGGCCAAGGATGGTGAGGTAGCCACCTACGAACATAGCGGAATTGCCCGACTGGAAGACGGTGCAGCCATGACCATGGATTCCCTGTTTCGTATTTACTCCATGTCCAAACCAGTCACCGGCGTTGCCATGATGATGCTCTGGGAAGAGGGCCAGTGGGACTTCGATGACCCGGTCAGTAAATTCATTCCTGAGTTTGCCGACCTTGAAGTACTCGCCAGCTATGAGGACAGTGAAAATTACGAGGTAGAGCCATTAAAGCGACAGCCCACCATGCGCGAGTTGCTTAACCACACCGCCGGTTTTGGCTATGGCCTGTTTGGTAACGATCCGGTGAACACCGCATTTCGTGATCAGGCCGTGCTGGCCTCCAGCAACCTGGATGAACTCGTTGCCAAGGTCGCGGACATCCCACTGTTATCGCAACCTGGCGAGCAGTGGTTCTATTCCGTGGCTGTAGACCTGCAGGGTTATATCGTGCAGCAAATCAGCGGCATGCCCTACGGTGAATTCCTGCGCACACGCATGTTTGAACCTCTCAATATGATGGACACTCGCTTCTACGTGCAGTCCGAAGATCATGATCGGTTCGCCGAGGTGCACTATTGGGATACCGAGCGCAATCAACTCGCGCAACAGCCTCATCGCATGGATCGCCCTAGTTACCTCGACCCTACCCGCCTGGAGTCCGGCGGTGGCGGCCTGGTTTCCTCTACCCATGACTACGCGCGTTTCCTGCAGATGCTGGTTAATCGCGGCGAACTGGATGGCGCCAGAATTCTCAAACCTGAGACGGTCGGCATCATGCGCACCAACAGCCTGACTGGTGAGGAAGACATGCGCTTCGCCATCGGTGGGCCAGGCCAGCCCGGCCAGGGATTCGGCGTCGACTTCGCCATCACCTACGACCCGCAGGCCGCCGGTACACCACAGGGCCCTGGCACCTATTATTGGGCGGGCGCTGCTGGCACCTCATTCTGGATCGATCCAGTAAACGATATCTTCTGGCTCTCCATGATACAGGCCCAGGGCCAGCGCAGACCGGGTTCTGCCAATGCCGGTGTGATTGCGCGAAATTTGATTTATCAGAGCCTGGAAACTAATCTTAATCGATAGTTCTTTGTACGTTTCGAGGCTACGCAGGCTCGGCTGACCGATGGAAAAATTTCCCTGACATACTTCTCCGATGCGCTCTGCATCTGGGACTTTATCGCGTAGGCGAGAATCGATGAAGTCGAATGCCAATATGGGCAGCAGGTGGATGTCGACTATCGCTTCTGCTCGGTGTTTGCAGATACCCGGCGCAAGATGGCGACAGTGTGGCATGACCGCGGCAGTTACGCAGGTTTTGCCAAGCACCTGCAGGATGTGGGAACCCAGTTTGATCACATCAATTTGCATCCGGGAATCTGGCGCGAATGTCGACCACTATCCTCTACTCCCGCCCACCTGACTCGTAAAGCAGCACAGAGAGTTTCGGTGACACAGACAGAACATGCACTGCATGGCATTCGCAGGGCATTCTTTGAACGCGCGCTGGACATAAGCAATGCCGACGTCCTGGAGCAATTGATGGCAGAATCCATTATCAAGGAAGTCCTGAAGCCATCAAACGCTGCTGCGGCCAGTTGGTGCTAATTTCTATGTCTGGTAACATCACCAAGCTGGGATTCATTGCTACTTGATTTCCATCCATTGTTACTGACCCATGCCAACACCCCCCGCACACTACGATTAAGCATTAACACACTGGTTGTTAGACATGCCCCCCAAGAATCCAAGATTCATCCTTATCGTCGGCCTCGCCATCAGCTTGCCCGTTCAGGCACAGCAGCAGATACAGGAAATTCAGATAATCGGCCGTGAAGTGAATATGGTTGGCTCAGCCCTCAGCGCTTCGGAGGGTAGGGTCTCTTATAATGAACTGCTGCAGCGACCAATAATGCGCGCTGGAGACTTGCTGGAGTCAGTTCCTGGCCTGGTGGCGACACAACATTCGGGTAATGGCAAGGCCAACCAGTTTTTTCTGCGTGGCTTCAACCTGGACCACGGCACTGATTTCGCCACCACAGTGGACGGAATGCCAGTCAATATGCGCAGCCACGGTCATGGCCAGGGCTACACCGATCTTAACTTCCTCATTCCCGAGCTGGTTGGCGAAATTGTTTATCGCAAAGGCTCTTACTACGCCGACGTGGGCGATTTTTCCGGTGCCGGTGCAGCCCGCATGCACAGCCGTGATGAATTCGAAGACCATAGCATTAGTTTCGGCAGCGGTGAGTATGGTTTCGGGCGCTTATTGTTCAATGGCAGCCTGAATAGCCTCGGCGGAGGGCTGACCTACGGACTTGAACGCCAGGTCTACGAAGGACCCTGGGACAGTGTCGATGAGGATGTGGACAAAACCAATCTGTGGTTAAAACAGGTCTGGGAAGGCGAAACAGACAAAGTTGCTGTTTCGTTTATGCTCTATGAAAACGAATGGAACTCTGCCGATCAAATCCCGGCCAGGGCGATTAGCAATAGCTTGATTAGCAAGTTCGGCTCCATCGACCCCACTCTGGGCGGAAATTCTTCGCGCTACAGCCTGGCGTTAAATTGGGAAAGAGATCTAGGCTTCGCCGAGCTCACCAGTAACGCCTACGTCATCGATTATGACATGGAGCTTTTTTCCAACTTCAGCTATTTCACCAGTCCGGAAGGCGACCAGAATCAGCAAGTCGATGAGCGCCGACTCTTCGGCGGAGACGTGGCCCTGGCGATTCCCGGTCAGTGGGGCGAAATTGATGTCATCAATACCCTTGGCGCGGAGCTCCGTATCGATGATGTCGCGGAAGTCGGACTCCGCGCGTCAACTCAGCGCCGGATTCGCGACGATATCCGTCTCGACGCCGTGAACCAGCGCAGTGTTGGATTATACTGGCAGGGCGAACAGCGCTGGTCAGATTCACTGCGCACAGTGCTAGGACTTCGCTATGACCAGTTTGATTTCGAGGTAGATGCGCTGACTGCGATTAATGCGAACTCCATTCCTGCCAATTCCGGCAAGGCCGATGACAGTATCTTCACGGCATCATTCAGCCTGATGTACGCCATCAACGACAACAACGAGCTGTACGCCAGTATCGGTGAGGGCTTCCATAGCAATGATGCACGTGGCACAACACTGCGGCTTGATCCGATCGAGGGCACACCAGTGCCTAAGGCTGACCCGCTGGTTTCCACACTTGGTTCAGAAATAGGTTGGCGTGTATTTTTCAATAATCAGATCAATGCCACCCTGGCGCTATGGCAATTGGATATCGATTCTGAATTATTGTTTGTCGGAGATACCGGCAGTACCGAGGATACTGGTGTGGGCAGTGAGCGGCATGGCGTTGAACTGACGACCTACTACCAACTTAATGATGCCATTGGTCTGGACTTCGAGTATTCCTGGACTGACGCTGCTTTTGAAACCGCGGTGGATGGCAATGATTCCATTCCCGGCGCGCTAGAACACGTAATCAGTGCTGGCGCTAATCTGGAGCCCAATGATCAGTTCTTCGCACACTTGCGCCTGCGTCACTTCGATGATTTCCCACTGGACGGTGGTGTGCGCGCGGATGGGAGCACTCTTCTTAACCTTCGTGTTGGCTATGAATTTAATGACAATCTCAGTCTATCCATGGATATACTAAATCTAACCGACTCAGATGATCATGATATTGAATATTTCTATGAATCCCAGCTAGCTGGGGAACCCACGCCAGTCGAAGACCGCCACTTCCATATTTTTGAGCCCCGGTCTCTTCGCCTTTATGTAGCTTACAGATTCTAAACGTGCTTCCAGCCCAAAATAGGGCTCTTCGTTACATCTGCCGATATGCTTACCTGTCAGCAGTCACTCAGAGATGCTACAGAGATTCTTCCCCTATGCATTATATGGCTTGTTTTGCGTTAAAAACGCCTAGAAAACCTGCTCACTGACTTCCAGCCATTTCCGCCGCGCTGATCCACTCTCGTCACTCTAGTCTGACTGACGGCAGGCACTTTTCCCGTGAGCAAGTTCTCCGCGGGGACTTCTAACCAAACAAGGATCAGCTTGATGCTCAGGTTTAGATTTACGCTCCAATTGTTATGCCAGCTTGTGCTCTCAAGTTGTCTGATTGCCGTAGCAACGGCGCAGGCGCAAACGGCCGGCACCGCATCGCCCCCAGCGAACTCAATCGACCGGCAATTTGGTAGCGGTTGGGATTATGCGCGGGGTTATAAACGCGTTGCTAATACCTCTGATCTCGTTGCAGTGCCGAAAAACGCATGTTTGGGTCGTCAGGGAATGAACTGGCTGTGCGAACGCGGTTACCAAAATACTGCAGACCAATTGCTTGCGATTCAACTGCCCGCAAATTCCTATCTCAACGATAATGGCGATGACTGGCTGTGTGGCCGAGGTCATGAGAAGCAGGAACAATCCTGTGCCTATATCATTCTGCCCGAGAATGCCCACCTGAATTCCTCAGGCTCAAGCTGGGACTGCAAAAATCCCTATCGAAGACCCGGCAACCGATGTATCAGGTAGCATTTGAGCTGACCTTGTCTCGACAAGCTCAACTGCGTCGATAGCGCTGGATACGACCTTTGTACTTTTCGGGATTCGTTATTGGCGCGATAGTCTCTAGCCGGGTTTGTTCGTAGCCCCTGGCTTTCATCTCTCGGGTAAAGTGATTTCCATAGCCTCGACCCGCATCAGTCAGAAGCACTTCGCATCTTGGTTTAGCATAAAGCTCGATGAACTTTGCCAACGCTATGGCTTGGCCAGGTTCGAACAGCACATCACTGGCGATAATCAGATCGAATAGACCGGTTTTTTCGTCGCGCGGATCTTTCCAGGCACAGCGCAAGAATGGGATATCCGGATCCTGATTAAGCTCAGTATTGTATTGCAGGTTGCGACAGGCACCGGGATGAATATCAGTGGCCGTAATATCGGCATGGCGTTTATTCAGCACCAGGCTGGCCAGCCCAACACCGCATCCCACTTCGAGTATGCGACGACTATCAATGTCGTAGTGGCTCATTAGTTTCGCCAGCACTTCACCCGCCTGCCAGACCACGCCATAAAGAGGCCAGCTTGCCGGCGGAATGCCTAGCGCCTCTGTCTCGCCGCTGTCGTCATCATACTGATTACGATCACGCAGCGCGCGATAGTGAATATCAAATTCACCAATCTCGCGTGTATGAAACCGATATCGCACAACGGGCTCTGGGTGCTCCGTGCCCGTGCGCTTGATATTCATCTCGAGTCAACAGCGTCGCGCCGCTCTCCCAATACTTGCTCGGCATGCACATTGAAATGCGTCAGCAGATTGGAACCGAAGGCATTGCTGATCGCAACATCGGCCGCATCACGACCACGCGCCATCAGAATGCGGCCGATCACGGGCTTGTGATTGCGCGGATCAAACACATACCACTGACCATCTAGATAGGCCTCGAACCAGGCCGCAAAATCCATCACAGACTCGGATGTAGGATTGCCGATATCACCCACATAGCCTGCACAATAGCGGGCTGGAATATTCATACAGCGGCAAAAGGTGACAGCCAGATGCGTAAAGTCCCGGCACACACCCGCCTTTTCCTTGTAGGCCTCAGCGGCAGTCTTGGTTGGGCGCGCGAATTCATAGCCAAATGAAATGTGCTGGTGCACGAAATCACAGATGGACTGCACCCGCTGCCAGCCAAATGGCGCACTGCTAAACAGCTTCCAGGCTTCATCCATCAAGACATCGATCTCACAGTAGCGACTGCCTAGAAGATAAATCAGCACCTCATCAGGCAGATTTTCAACAGCAATTTGACTGGCGTCAGGATTACTGAAGTCAATGTCACCACTGTCATCGATCAGAGCGTCGGTGAATATCCTCGACTCGCCTTCAGGGAGAACCAAACGCGACACCCAGTTGCCAAAGTCATCACGATAGCCGCGCACATCCAATGAAGGGTCAGTTTTGACATAGTCTGGCGTCAGTAGATCCGAGACCCGGGACGAATGCACGTTGAGTGTCATGATCATAGGGGTCGGTTGCCGACACTGATAAGCCATGTCGTAGCCGAAGCGTATTTTCATAGTTATCTCGATGGCTCTCTCGATAGTTCTCTCGAGTGGCGCAGACAGCTTTACCGCCATCTGCTTTGATACCTTTTCTTTTGTTTCTTGTCTTCTAGTAGTAATCACCCAGCACAGTTATTTCGCGCTTGATGAGCCGCTCGATGGCTCTGAGCTGTTTTTTCTCATCATTGCTTACCAGAGAGAGTGCCACACCGCTAGCGCCAGCGCGACCGGTACGGCCAATACGGTGGACATAGTCCTCAGGCACATGAGGCAGGTCAAAGTTAATCACAAGGGCCAGCAGTTCGATATCAATACCGCGGGCCGCGATGTCGGTTGCGACCAGTACCTGCACTTTGTTTGCCTTAAAGTCCGCCAGGGCCTTGGTGCGCTGCGACTGGCTGCGGTTGCCGTGAATCGCGACGGCGGAAATTGAATCCCTTGCCAGGCGTTTCACGAGTTTATTAGCACCGTGTTTGGTGCGGGAAAACACCAACACCTGCTCCGTGGTTTCCTGTATGAGTTCGCAAAGGAGATCAGCCTTCAGCGGCTTTTCCACAAACCAAAGATTCTGTTCGATTGCCTCTACCGTAGAATTACGTGGCGCCACGTCTATTTCTACCGGGTTACGACAGATACTGTTTGCCAGCTTGCGAATTTCCTTGGAGAAAGTCGCGGAAAACATAAGGTTCTGACGCTTAGGTGGAATCAGTGCAATTATCTTGCGGATATCGCGAATAAAGCCCATGTCCAGCATGCGGTCAGCTTCATCCAGAACCAGCAGTTCGATATCGTCAAACCGCACCGCTCGCTGTTGATGCAAGTCCAATAAACGGCCAGGAGTCGCGACCAGCAGATCGACGCCATTTTTGAGCGCCTTCAGCTGTGGGTTAATGTTAACGCCTCCAAAGACAACAGCGGACTTTAGCTTTTCATGCTTACCATAGGTCAGAATGCTGTCGTGCACCTGGGCCGCAAGTTCGCGGGTAGGGGTAAGAATCAAGGCGCGAACTTTGCCTGGCGTGACGCGCGTGTGCGGTCCCAGCTGTTGCAGCATGGGCAATACAAAGCCCGCGGTCTTGCCAGTGCCAGTCTGGGCAGCGGCCATGACGTCACCGCCAGAAAGAATCGCTGGGATGGCCTGAGTTTGAATAGGGGTTGGCGTGGTATAGCCAGTATGCGCGACTGCGCGCAATAAGGAGTCGGATAAACCGAGTGTTTCAAAAGTCATAAAATTCTCAAATATAATAAAGTAAAACGTAAATTCGCTGGCCATAAGCTAACGGCCTCGCGGCAATAGGCCGAGGCAGCGATAGTCAAAGACCAAAATTTGATGCAGGACTGAATGCGTGAGCGGGACAGTCTGGATGCACGAGTGTGCAATCGATAGAAAAGTTCGGAGTGGCACCGTCGTCGTTTGGTTGCGGACGGTTGCGACAGCAGAAGTGCAGGCTGGATCAGGATCGTCTAAGCGTATCGCGCTCTGAACGTTAAGTGCCCTGATGACCTGAAGCTAAAGGAGCTGAGCTAAAGAAAGTGCACGCGCTGTACAAATTAGTTGTACAGCTAAGTTGCTACTATAACACGGAACCGTTTGAATAGAGAGTAATAGTTCCCCCTGCCACCATAGCACCCAGACCTAGCAGGCACAGGAGGCAGTTACCACCATATGTGCCGGAGAATGGTGCGGGTCCTTCAACCGGACAGTGTGACAAGCTAGCTGGGCTAACTAGAACGTGCCACGGATTTTTATCGCCAGTACCGGCCCAGCGTCAGAGCAGGAATCCTCAATCTCATCGATATTTCCGGTGGCTATGT